>Ga0181565_10002445_pt1 | contig 14201 bp, 14 predicted proteins | sample 101ome_16_FD_129661 | JGI IMG/M metagenome (GOLD analysis project Ga0181565, IMG submission 129661) | Coastal salt marsh microbial communities from the Groves Creek Marsh, Skidaway Island, Georgia - 101401AT metaG (megahit assembly) | ecosystem: Environmental > Aquatic > Marine > Intertidal... | reverse complement strand
CGTTTGCGGGCCTGTTTGAGTAGTTCAAGCAGTTCAGTTTCCGTCATAGCATGACTTGCTGTGCTGGCGTAGAGTATTTGTTTCATAGATACATCTATATGGTTTGTGAAGAAACGATATAGAGATTAATCCCTGATCGGGATTAACTCAAGATTCAGGCCTTAGGTTCAGTTAATTTGAGATAACTGTTTAGCAGGCGGGTGCTGATGTGCTCATCAAGCCGGAAACTTACAGGATCATCGTGAATGCCCAGTTGTTTTCTGAGCAGGCTGGTTTTGGTGATCAGATCGGCAATATAGAGACCCAAATCGAGTTCGCTGACATTGGAAGAGCGCTTTTCGGCCTGCACTTTTAAACTGTCGATAACGGGGTTTGGCATGCCCCAGGCCTGGGCAATTTCGGCAGACATCAAACGACAGTATTTTTCAAATTTAGGGAAAAACGGCAGATTATGCGGAGCTTCATCAGAGGTGAAGGTTTTATCGAGGATTTTCAGGCCGACAGTAAAACCAAGATTGCCCAGTAGTCCGGCCAGATAGGCATGAAAACGGGTCTGGTCTTCGCCTCTGGTAATCTCATAGGCAACCTGGGAATTTTTTTCTGCATGGTCCCAAAGTAAAGCCGATGACATTTTCATGAAAAAGCCATTTTTGTTATTCAATAAAGGTTTGAGAATGGCAGAGGCGACCAGGCGTTTGACGCCTTCTCTGCCGAGCATGACGACCGCATGTTCGAGACTGGTAATCTTGTTACGCGTTTTATAAAAAGGGCTTTCAGTCAGTCGCATGACATCAGCAACCAGTGTCGGGTCTTCCTTGATCAGGGCGGCAATATCATGAGCCGTTGATTTTTCCTCGCGCAATAATTTCATCAGTCTGGGTAACACCAGCGGCAGTCTTGGCAGCATGCCGGCAAGACGATCGCGGTTGTTGAGTGTGTCTTCAAGTTCGGCTAATGATTTTTTTTCAAAATTATTCAGGTTATTGTCTAACGGGCTGTTTACACCAAGTAACAGTGAATAATAATTTTGGTTGATTTCTTCCGGTTGAATGCTGCGCTGGGCGGTATTGATGCTAAAGGCAGGAGGAAATTTTAGTTTTTGTTTTGTATTGGTGGCGCCAGATTTGCCAAATAATTTTCCTAAACCGAACATATTGATCCCTGCATATGATTAAAAGACCTGCTTTAATTTAAAACATTTAAGAAAAAATCTATTCTAAACAAGATAATAACACCATGTGGAAAATCAAACGTCATCGTTTTCATCTTTTATTTTTCGTCATCAGCGCGTTCTATCTTTTTGTCTTTGCTGCGATTTATCAGGTGAAGACGGATTCGCCTGAGGGTCGTTTGTGGATGCTGATGGTATTACAGATGTTAGGTTTGCTGGTGCTTTATTTCACCATTATGTACTACCGTACCGCTGAAAAGCTTGAGCGTTTTCAGCAGGAAATGCTTAATGAAGCCAGAATGTTTAATGCCACCTTGATTGATGCGGCACTTAGCAAGCGTTCTTTAGAACAGGAGCTTGAAGATGCCTTACAGGGGGTGTTATCAATTTCCTGGTTGTCGGTGCAATCCAAGGGCTCCATTTTTCTGACTGATGAGGTGACGGGTGAATTATTGATGACGACCCAGAAAGACCTGGCTCAGCCGTTATTGTTTAGTTGTGCTCGTTTGCAGCCGGGGCAATGTCTCTGTGGTCGGGCTGCGAAAACCGGGCAGACCGTCTTCAAGAACTGTGTCGATCATGAACATGAAATTACCTTTCAAGGTATGACACCGCATGGGCATATTTGTGTACCTATAAAGAAATCCGCCAAGGTTCTGGGCGTTTTGAATCTTTATGTCAATCATGGATATGTCATGAAGCCATATCAGCAGGAGATTCTGGATGATATTGCTGCTTCGCTGGCTATTCTGATAGAAACAAAAACTATCCATGAAGATCTCAAAGAAATGCATTTTGAGATCTCCCGGCAGCATAATGAGCTGGTCTATGAACGGGAAATCATTGAGAACACGCTGCTGAAAATTCGCAGTTCGGAAAAGTTTGATGAAAGTAATATCCGTTATCTGGATTCTCCGGTAGAAAAAACCGCCGGCGATATTCTGCTATCGAGTGCCTGTGATGATGGCCGTCATCTTTATATGCTTGGGGATTTTACCGGGCATGGTTTGCCTTCTGCTTTGTCAGGTCCTGCAGTTGCCGATATTTTTTATGCGATGAGTCGTAAGAATGTGGCCGCGGTTGATATTCTCAGCGAAATCAATCGTAAGCTGGCTCTGACGTTGCCGGTTCATCTATATATGGCAGCCTGTCTGGTGGAATATGATCAGATCGGGCAAAAGGCCAGAATCTGGAATGCCGGGTTGCCGGCCGTTATTCATATGCGGGATGGTCAGGAACTGCAACGCTACCCCAGTGGTCTTTTTCCTATGGGGATTACTGAAGATGTGGATTTCAGCAAACAGTTTGCTGCGATTGATGTGCTTGCCGGAGACCGGCTCTATGTGCATTCGGATGGTATTATCGAAGCCTCGGATTTTGAGCAGAAAATGTTCGGCATGGAGCGATTGGTCAATGTCTTGCGCACAGTCATCGCGGAGAATCTTTCTCTGGATTTTATCCTGGAAGAACTTGCGCGCTATTCATCAACGGGTCAGCAGGAAGATGACATTACCCTGCTGGAAATCAACATTTAAAACCTTAACCGTGCAAATCTCTGATGGTTCGAATGGTAAATGTGTCACTGGGAATTTTTTGGCCGCTGAATTTGCTGTCAAGTAGCATCAGCGCTTTGTAAAACTCCCCGGTAAGCTGTTGCTGGATCTGCTCGAGGTTTTTGTCTGTTTCTGCGATGGGGTTGCTGTAACATGTCAGTTCCACCGGCAGGTGTTGGGTGTTGAAATCCATTTCTTCCGGGGAATGCGGCTGCCAGGACAGAACAATTTGGCTGCCACGGGCGTTTTCAGTCTGCTCATGGCTATTCAGGTCAACAAAATACAGCTTATCTTTTTGCAGAATGGCAAGGTAATTCATCGCTTCTATAGGTACCAGCAGGCTCTGGCCATGACTTCTTTCCAGCAAATACTGGCTGAGTCTGACGCAGCTGCTGTGAATAACGCCCTGACGTGACTTGACCGCCTCAGGCAGGAAAAATGTTCGTTTGTTGATATCTGATCCCATAGTGACGCCATTATAGATGATAAAAAACCTTTTGCCGTCAGCAATCTTCATTTATCTGCTTGTCGGTAAAAGGTGTGGTAGAGTCTGCGCGGTTTTATTTGGCCCGTGTAGTTGAGGGCCTTTGTCTTAAAGAAGTTTAGAAGGAAAATTACATGCGTTTGATTCTTTTAGGTGCTCCGGGTGCTGGTAAAGGTACAGTGGCCAAACTACTCACAAAAATGGATGGTTCTGTACAGATCTCTACCGGGGATATTCTGCGTGCCGCTGTTAAAGCCGGTACAGAACTGGGTAAGCAGGCTGAAGCCGCTATGAAAGCGGGTGAGCTGGTTTCTGATGACCTGATCATGGGTATCATGGAAGAGCGTTTGCAGGAAGATGACTGCAAAGCCGGTTTCCTGCTCGACGGTTTCCCGCGTACCATCCCTCAGGCAGAAGCCCTGAAAGTATTGCTTGATAAGCTGGATCTGAAACTTGATGCCGCGGTCAACCTGAACGTACCTCGTGATGTCATTCTGGATCGTTTGACCACTCGTCGTACCTGCGTAGACTGTGGTGCCATTTACAATGTCAAATCCAACCCGCCAAAAGTTGAAGGCGTTTGTGATGCCTGTGGTGGTAATGTTGTTCAGCGTGATGATGAAACCGAAGAAGCTATCAGCAAACGTCTGGACGTTTTCAATGAACAGACTGCACCGCTGGTCGGATTCTATGAAAACGAAGGTATGTTGCTGGATATTAACGCGACTTCCAGTGATGCTGTCGTCGAAGCGATCAAAGAAAAAGTAGGTGCTTGATCGCGGCATGACGAAATAAACTTTCGTTTTAAAGCATTAAAAACGGTCTGAAGGAAATTTCAGGCCGTTTTTTTTGGTTATTAATCGATTAAGTCTTTGAATTTTATTTCGAATGTACTATTCTTCAAAGTTCTCGATAAGTACACATGTGACATTTATCGTGATCAGACCAGTTGAACTAACAAATCTGGCTGAATTTTCAATTTTAAAACTTAAATATATTTAATTTTTACAACAAATCTTCCTCAATAAAGGAGAGAACATGAGAAAAGTAAAAGCTTTGCAGGCTGCTATTGTTGCCTGCGGTTTGGCTTTGACAGGTTCTGCAGTGGCTGGAGGCGCTTCTGCTGAAGCTTTGGCTTACAGCTGTGCAGGTTGTCATGGTACTAACGGTGTAAGTAACGGTCCCGCAAGTCCTACCCTGGCCGGTATGGCTAAGCCTGTTATGGTTGAAACCATGAAAGGTTTCCGTTCCGGTGATATCAACGCCACCATTATGGGACGTATTGCCAAAGGTTACACCGACGAAGAAATCGATAAAATCGGTGATTTCTTTGCTAAACAGACTTTCGTCGCAGCAAAGCAGGACTCTGATTCTGCAATGGCAGCCAAAGGTGCCAAACTGCATGAAAAATACTGTGAAAAATGTCACTCAGAAGGTGGCGATGCGAAAATTGCGGCTGAAGACGAAGTTGGTGCTCTGAAAGGCCAATGGAAACCTTACCTGCATTACACTCTGGAAGACTTCCATAACGGCAAACGTGAAATGCCTAAAAAAATGAAGAAAAAACTTGAAAAGCTGCATAAAGCTGAGGGTGAACCCGGCATTAAAGCATTGCTTGAATACTACGCGGCAGCTAAGTAAGGAGTCCTGACAAATGAGTAAATTCACACGTAGAAATTTTCTTAAAGCTACCGGTGGCGCAGCTGTTGCTGCAACAGCTTTAACTGCCAGTCCTTTTGCGATTGGTGGTGCCTCTAAAAAAGTAGTTGTTGTCGGTGGTGGTATGGGTGGTGCAACCTGTGCCAAATACATTCGTATGATGGACCCTTCTGTTGAAGTAACACTGGTTGAAGCTAACAAAGATTACTACACCTGCTTCATGTCCAATGAAGTCCTGTCTGGATACCGTTCTATTGATTCCATCAAATTCGGTTACACCGGTCTGGGTAAACATGGTGTAAAAGTGATGCATGACATGGTTACCGGTATCGATGCTGATAAGAAAATGGTCACTACCGCTGGTGGTCAGAAACTCAGCTATGACCGTTGTGTTGTTGCACCGGGTGTCGACTTCAAATACGACATGATCGAAGGCTATGACGCAAAAGTTGCAGAAAGCATTCCTCATGCCTGGAAAGCCGGTGCACAGACCGTTACCCTGCGTAAGCAACTGGAAGCCATGAAAGATGGTGGTACTGTGGTTATTTGTCCTCCGGTTAACCCTTTCCGTTGTCCTCCTGGACCTTACGAGCGTGCATCGCAAATCGCTATGTACCTCAAAAAAGAGAAGCCAAAATCCAAAATCATTATTGCGGATCCTAAGCCTAAATTCTCTAAAATGGGTCTGTTCACAGAAGGCTGGACCAAGCACTATGGTTACAAAGGTAACGGCCAGGCTGGCGGTATGATCGAATGGTACGGCACACCTGAAGGTGCGGACGATAACGTTATTCAGGAAATTGATGCTTCTACCAAAACCGTTACTACCGGCTTTGCAGAATACAAAGCTGATGTTCTGAACGTTATCCCACCTCAGAAAGCGGGCAAAATTGCTTTTGCAGCCGGTCTGACTAACGATAAAGGCTGGTGTCCTGTTAATGGTAAAACTTTCGAGTCAACCATTCACAAAAACATCCATGTTATCGGTGACTCTTCAATCGCTTCTCCATTGCCTAAATCAGGCTATGCAGCAAGCTCGGAAGCGAAAGTAGCTGCTGCAGCTATTGTTGCGATGCTGAGTGGTGGTGATGCTCCACATCCTACTTTTGTTAACACCTGTTACTCTGTTATCGCCGGTGGTGATGGTATCTCCGTTGCAATGGTTTACGGTTATGACGAGAAAGCAGGTAAAATCACCAAAATCAAAGGTTCTGGTGGTTTGACTCCAGGTCGTGACAAGCAGGATGAAGCTATGCGTGCCCGTGAAGTAGAATACGCGCATTCATGGTTTGAAAACATCACAGCTGATACATTTGGCTGATCGCTGTTTGCATAGGGGCGGCATAGCTGCCCTAAATAAAAAAGGCGCCTTCCGGCGCCTTTTTTATTGTCCGCGTTTGCTGTTTATTCGCCGGTTTCTCCGGCTAGATCATAAACGCTTTTAGCGATGCGTTTGGCAAAGTAATAAATGCGTTTTTGTTTTTCGATAATATCGACTTCAATAGTGTAAGCACTTATTCTGTTTGGTTCCTCGGCAATGAGACGTTGTGCCTGGTGCATATTTGCAGAGCTGGATGTCAGGGAAATTTCTTTTTTCATGGAGATGACATTTTTAGCTGCTTCCAAGTCATTTTGAGATAAAGCAAATATCGAAGATGTTAAGGCTTGGCCAACTGTTTTGTGAAAGTCGGATAATATTTTGCGTGTGCTATCGGATATAGAAACGCCGACCCGCAGTCTCTCCAGGCCTAATCCAACCAGATTGGTCTCAATCGTGTCGCCAATATTTTCAAGATTACTGATGGCCTCCATCAGTGAGAGAAATTCCTGAGTTTGCTTTTCATTCATAGGTTGCTGACTGATTTTGCCCAGATATTCGATGATCTGTTCATACAGCGAGTCGACGTCGTCATCCATATTGCGAATTTTGTTGAGGTCATTGCGATTGCCCGATAGCAGAGCGGGCATGATCAGGTCGAACATTTTTTCTACCCGCTGGCCCATGTTTTGAACTTCGCTTCGAACCCGGTCTAATGCCAGCGATGGCGTGCCGATCAATTCACTATCGAGAAACTGGGCTTTGACGCGTTCCGGTTTTTCAGGTTCAGGAAGATCGGGCAGCAATTTTTCAACCAGTAAAGCGATCTGGGTTGTAAAGCCTATGAAAATAAGCGTATTGGCGATATTGAAAATGGTGTGTGCATTGGCAATCTGGCGAGGCGTCTCGGCAGCAAGTTTTTGCACGCCGCTTAATTCGTTATGGATAGGGGAGAGATACATCACCAGTTCTGCAAGCTGAGGAATAAACATAAGCCATAAAGCGACACCGGCAACATTAAAAAACACATGCACACTGGCAGCACGCATTGCTTCACGGGGTTTGCCGATGGCTGCCAGCAGGGCGGTGATGCAGGTGCCGACATTGGCACCAAAGGACAAGGCAATGCCGGCCGGTAAAGTGATGAGTCCCTGAGAGGCCATGACGATGACGATACCGGTTGTTGCAGAACTCGATTGTACCAGGCCGGTAAACAAAGCTGCCACGATAATGCCAAGTAACGGGTTTTCCATTTGCATCATTAAATCAAGAAAGGGTTGATAGCTGCGTAAAGGCGCCATGGCTTCACTCATGATGCTCATGCCAAAAAATACCAGTCCCAGCCCCATTAGCATTTCACCGTATTGACGCACTTTTTCGTGTTTGCCGGCAAATAACATGAAAAAGCCGACAGCAATCATCAGCATGGCGGCTTTGGTGACCTTGAAAGCGACTATCTGGGCAGTGATGGTCGTGCCGATGTTGGCACCCATGATAACGCCGACAGATTGAGACAGTGTCATCAGGCCGGCTGAAATAAAGCCGACAACCAGTACGGTAGTGACTGAAGAAGATTGAATGACTGCTGTGACAAAGGCGCCGGTAATTGCCCCCATGAAACGATTGGTGGTCAATGAGGACAAAATATTGCGCATCCGGTTGCCGGCAACGGCTTTAAGCGAAGATGACATCTGTTCCATGCCGAAAAGAAACAATGCCAGTCCACCAAACAAGGTCATTGCCATGATGCCCCATTGAATGTCGCTGTTGGTCGCGTCGGCAAAGACGCTTGATGAAGCCAGTGTGAAAATGAATAAAATCGCTAAACGCGGCAGATTAGTAGTCGATACAAAAGTCGAAAACATTTGCAGTTCCGGCAGTAAGGGTAGATATGAAGGCTTTGCCGGGATTGCTCTGTTTCAGATGCAAATTAACCCGGTAGTCATAGGGATAATAGCCTGAAATAAAATGTTAACAAAAGTGAAAAAATCGGGGCTGTCAGGTTTTGCGGTGAACGGCGTAATTCGCCAGCGTAATCAATGCAGTTTTATAATCGGACTGGGGAATATTGGCTAACGCACTAATCGCTAAGTCAGCCTGTTGTTCGGCTTGTTTGAACGTATATTCAATGGCATCGGTTGCCATGATGATTTGCATGATGGTCTCAAGTTCGTTGCTACCGCCATTTTCGATAACATCGCGCAGTAATTGACGTTCGCTGTCATTGCATTGCTGCATAGCGCGAATCAGCGGCAGCGTGGGTTTGCCCTCGGCCAGATCATCACCCAGATTTTTGCCGATATCCTCATCGGAAACGCCGTAATCCAAAGCATCATCGATTAACTGAAACGCAATGCCCAGATGCAAGCCGTAATCGGACATGGCTTTTTCGGTATCGCTGTCGGCGTCGGCGATGACAGCGCCAAGCCGGGTGCCCGCCTCAAACAACACGGCAGTTTTGCGTAAAATGACTTCCTGATAGCTCGCTTCTGTGACATCCGGATCATTACAGTTGAGTAATTGCAGGACTTCGCCTTCGGCAATACGATTTGTGGCGCGGGATAAGATCTCCATGACCGGCATGCGTTCAACACTGACCATCATTTCAAATGATCGTGAGTAGAGAAAGTCGCCGGTTAAAACACTGGCGGCATTGCCCCAGACGGCGTTAGCGGTTTCATTGGTGCGACGCATGTCGGATTCATCGACCACATCGTCATGTAGCAGGGTGGCGGTATGAATGAATTCGATAATCGCTGCAAGATCGATATGCTGCCTGCCTTGGTAGTTAAGCGCGCGGGCCGCTAACAGCACCAGCATGGGGCGTAGGCGCTTGCCGCCACTATTAATAATGTAGTGGCCAATTTGATTGATCAGAACCACATCGGAGCTGAGACGATCCAGAATCAGGCTGTTTACAGCCTGCATATCATTATCAATAAGTTCGCGAACGCGGTTAATATCCATGTGGAATCGTTAGTCTTTATTCTTTAAAATCGCGTCGCATCCTAGGAAGCGACCGCCATGCTGTCAAGAAAAATGCCAGTTTTGTAAAAAAACAATCAGTTATTAATTGACGCGTATAGATCGCATCCATATAATTGCGCGTCTTTGTCGGGGTGTTCCCGAAAGTTAAACACAAGATTTTGCGGAGATGATGGGCTATGTATGCCGTAATTCAGACCGGCGGTAAACAGTACCGTGTGAGTGAAGGTTTCAAACTTAAAGTCGAAAAACTCGATGTTGCCGAAGGTGACAGCGTAGATATCGATAAAGTTCTTATGGTTACCAATGGTGATGATGTCAAAATCGGTACCCCATATTTAGACGGTGGAAAAGTGACTGCTAAAGTTGTTTCTCATGGTCGTGGTAAAAAGGTGAAAATCCTTAAGTTCAAAAGACGCAAGCATCATATGAAACGTCAGGGACATCGTCAGTCCTATACCGAACTGGAAATTACCGGCATTGCTGGTTAATTGCCTTTAATCTCAAATTAAGATACTGGAGATAGAAGATGGCTCATAAAAAAGCAGGCGGTAGTACCAGAAACGGCCGCGATTCGGAGTCGAAACGACTTGGTGTGAAAATTTTTGGTGGTCAGGCTATTACTGCCGGAAACATCATTTTGCGTCAGCGCGGTACAGCAGTTCACCCGGGCGTGAACGTGGGTTGTGGTAAAGACCACACTCTGTTTGCGAAAGCTGATGGCGTGGTAAAGTTTGAAGTTAAAGGTCCTAAAAACAGAAAATTTGTCAGTGTAGTTGCTGCCTGATTTTTCTCGACCTGAGATTTGATAAAAGCCTCGTCAGTGCTGACGGGGCTTTTTTCGTTTTGCTTTAGGGTAATATTGAATTATGAAGTTCGTTGATGAAGCAACAATTCGCGTTATAGCCGGCGATGGCGGTAATGGCTGTGTCAGTTTTCGTCGCGAAAAGTATATTCCTAAAGGTGGTCCTGACGGTGGTGACGGCGGTGATGGTGGCAGTGTTTATCTGCTTGCTGATTCAGGCTTGAATACGCTGGTGGATTTTCGCCATTTGCGCACGCACAAGGCGCAACGAGGTGAAAATGGTATGGGCCGGCAAATGACAGGGCATAAAGGCGAGGATGTTGAAATCCGTGTGCCACTGGGTACCCGTGTCACGGATATCGAAACCGAGGAAGTGATCGGCGAGTTGAATAATCCCGGTGATCGTTTGCTGGTTGCCAAGGGTGGTTTTCATGGTATCGGTAATACACGTTTTAAAAGCTCAACAAATCGCTCACCGCGTCAGGCAACGCATGGTACGCCGGGTGAGCGCCGTCAGTTGCTGCTGGAGTTGATTCTGCTGGCGGATATTGGTCTTTTGGGCATGCCTAACGCCGGTAAATCCAGTCTGATTACCAAAGTCTCCAGTGCGCGTCCGAAGATCGCTGATTATCCGTTTACTACGCTTTACCCTAATCTTGGAGTTGTGCGGGTTGATGATAATCGCAGTTTTGTGATTGCCGATATTCCCGGTGTTATCGAAGGTGCTGCAGAAGGTGCCGGTCTTGGTATTCAGTTTCTTAAACACCTGTCGCGTACTCGCCTGTTATTGCACCTGGTCGACATTGCGCCTATGGACGACAGCGTTGATCCGGCTGATGAAGTGCGTCGGATTGCAGCCGAACTGCAAAAATACAGCGAAGAACTGGCCGCTCGTGAACGCTGGCTGGTGATGACAAAAACCGATTTGTTGCTGGAAGAGGAATTTGCGGAAAATCGCGATAAGTTGCTTAAGGACCTGGATTGGCAAGGTCCTGTGTATGCAATCTCCTCGATGACCGGTGACGGCACCAGGCAGCTTGTTTTTGATCTGATGATAAAGCTCGAAGAACTGCGTCAGCAGGAACTGCAGCCGCAACAGATCGAGGCAGATGATGCGCCTTATGATCCACTCGCGTGATGACTGAAGACATGAGACAAGCTATCGGTAAAACTCGCCGTTGGGTCATCAAAATTGGTAGTGCCATGCTCACTGCCGGTGGCGACGGTCTTGATTTGAAAGCCATGGGGCATTGGGTCGAGCAGATTGTAGAGCTAATCAAGAGTGAGCATGAAATTGTGTTGGTGTCATCCGGTGCAGTCGCTGAAGGAATGTCGCGTATGGGTTGGCAAATGCGTCAACGGCCGACATCTTTGCATGCCTTGCAAGCTATGGCGGCAATTGGTCAGATGGGATTAGTGCGGGCCTGGGAAGACTGTTTTGCCAGACAGGGCAAGCATACCGCTCAGGTATTATTGACGCATGATGATCTGACTAATCGCAAACGTTATCTCAATGCTCGTTCTACCTTGCAAACATTGATTGCAATGGGGGTGGTACCGGTAATTAATGAAAATGATGCGGTTGCCAATGAAGAATTGCGCTTTGGCGATAATGATACGCTGGCAGCGCTGGTTGCGAACCTGGTACAAGCCGATTTACTGGTATTGCTTACCGATCAGAGCGGTTTGTTTACCTCGGACCCGCGCAAAAATGCGGATGCTGTTTTAATCGAGCAGGCTTTTGTGACGGATGAGGGTTTGGATGAGGTAGCAGGCGGTGCTCCGGGCACTTTAGGGCGTGGTGGTATGCAAACCAAACTCAGAGCTTCGCGGCTGGCTGCCCGCTCTGGTACAAGAACCATTATTGCTTCAGGTGCCGAAAAAGATGGTCTGCGTCGTATCGCAAAGGGTGATTCGATTGGCACTCTGCTATTACCGAAGGATGGTCCGGCCGCAGCCCGAAAACAATGGTTGGCGGGGCATTTGCAGGTTCATGGAAAACTCTATCTGGATGACGGTGCAGTCAAAGTGTTGCGTTCATCCGGTAAAAGTTTGCTGGCTGTCGGTGTCAAAGAGGTGAGTGGCAACTTTTCACGCGGTGAAGCGGTATCCTGTGTTGATCTTCAGGGTAAAGAAATTGCGCGTGGACTGGTTAATTACAGCGCTTCCGAAGCTCGTCAGATTGCCGGTAAGCCATCTAGGGAAATTGCCGGTATTCTTGGCTATCTGGATGATGAAGAGCTGATTCATCGGGATAATCTGGTTCTGATCTAAAAGCAGACAATAAAAAAGCCGGTCGATGACCGGCTTTTTTAGCACCCTTGACAGGATTGATTACATAGCACGAATCTGTGCATTCAAGCGGCTCTTATGACGAGCGGCTTTATTTTTATGAATCAGTCCTTTAGAAGCAGTGTGATCGATCATAGGTACTGCCGCAGTGTAAGCGGCAGAGGCTGCTTCTTTGTCACCGGCTTCGATCGCATAAACAACTTTTTTAATGCTTGTACGGAACGCGCTGCGTGCTGAAGTATTACGCTGACGGTTGTTTTCTGCTTGTTTTGCCCTTTTACGGGCCTGTGCTGAATTCGCCACAAAACTCTCCCGAGTTACATTGAGTTTTACAAAGAGGCGCGATTATTCAGTAACGCCCCTGTTTTGTCAACAGCTTGTGCTTATTATTTTGAGGTTTTTCAGGATAACTGCAGCAGACCATTTATGCCGATCATCAATGTTGCAGGAATCAGCACTTTCGGCGGGCAGGGCGTGCTTTTGAAAAGAAAAAACAATGCGGCGACGAGTCCGGCGATCAGCACAATGATGGCGCTTTGAGAAACATTGTTAATCAGATTCAGGCTGATCAGGCCAATGCCAAAGAGTAGAAACATCCGGCGTGACATTCTGTAGGTTTTGTTTTTGCCATGACGAACGGCATAGGAGATTTTGTTAACGGCGGCGTCTGTCTCAATCTGGGGTGGCTGATGCGACAATAAAATAGCAGCGGCCAGACCGGCAAATGCGAGGCTGCCGAAAATGCCGCCGGCGACCATCTGCACCGAGACCTGCTCGGCGGATAGCCACCATAGACAACCAAAAACACCCGGGCCGTAACAGATAGCGGTGACCCATTCGCCAAAACGGGTGTAAGAAAGCGGTCTGGATTCGGCGTTGTAAAGATAACCGGCAATTACCAGTGGCGTAGCCAGTAAAAGGATTTCCAGGCGTTGAGCCGAGTAAAGTGCATACAGGCCCAGTAGAGCACCTGCAATCAGACTGATCCAGGTTTGCTGCATCAACGGATAGGTATTGCCGTCATAATAACGTGCCCAGGACAGAAATTTGTCAGGATCGGTGCCGCGATGCCAGTCGGTGACATCATTGTGCAAGTTAATGCCATGCTGCAGTAACACCACGGCAAATGTTGCAAGGATCAGCGACTGCACTGACATTAAATGAGGATTGAACAGCCAAACACAGATGCCGGGAAGAATGGAAATCAGATAAATAGGCGGATTAATAACCTGAATCAGGGAAGCGCGATGATCAGACAATAGAGTAAACCGTTTTATGTTGTATGATGGCTGAAAAATATACGCTAATTTTTTCAGCAGGGCAGTTACTTTGTCATCTTTGGCCAAAGCCGTTTCCAAAGTCGGTGGTAATACATTCTTGTCGCGCATTCTGGGCTTTATCCGGGATCTGGTGCTGGCACATGTATTTGGCGCCAATGGCAGTACCGATGCTTTTTTTGTAGCCTTTAAAATTCCTAATTTTCTTCGTCGTTTATTTGCCGAAGGTGCTTTTGCGACTGCTTTTGTTCCGGTGCTCAGCGAATACAAGGCAACCAGGGAATTTGCTGATCTGAAAACCTTTGTTGATCATGTAGCCGGTTCACTTGGACTGGTTTTGCTGATTGTGAGTATTGTCGGTGTGCTGGGTGCGCCGTTTATTGTCATGTTGTTTGCGCCGGGCTTTTATGACGATCCGATAAAACAGGCGTTAGCCGCTGATATGCTGCGCTTGACCTTTCCATACTTGCTGTTTATTTCCCTGACGGCGTTTGCCGGCGGTATTTTGAATACCTTCGGGCGCTTTGGGGTACCCGCCTTTACGCCGGTTTTACTGAATCTGGTTTTGATTGCCTGTGCGCTTTGGCTGGCGCCGCAAATGGATCAGCCAATCATGTCGCTGGCCTGGGGTGTGCTGATTGCCGGTATTACACAGTT
>Ga0181565_10002440_pt1 | contig 14209 bp, 10 predicted proteins | sample 101ome_16_FD_129661 | JGI IMG/M metagenome (GOLD analysis project Ga0181565, IMG submission 129661) | Coastal salt marsh microbial communities from the Groves Creek Marsh, Skidaway Island, Georgia - 101401AT metaG (megahit assembly) | ecosystem: Environmental > Aquatic > Marine > Intertidal... | reverse complement strand
CCGCGGTGTGTCTCTATCCACGTCTTGAGGGGCACGTCCGCATCGGTTGGCTGCCACCAGCCCTTCACGTCGACCCCATCGCCCATTAGCTGCCGGCGAATGGGATCGCACTGGGCCAGTATTTCCTCGGGGAAGTTGTTGTAGTCTAGTCCACGCAGCCAACGGTAGCTGTAGCCAATAAAAATCACTTTGCGCGTCACGTCAGATGTATTAAAACCGCGCGCGTGCCAGAGTCTGCGATCAAATAGCACCGCCGTGCCCGGCGCTACCTCGACGTGCACGGGCTGGTCGAACACCTCCTGTGGTGGCTTCTCGTCAAAGCGATGACTGCCCGGTATAATCCGCATCGCCCCGCTGTTGGGCGCGCGCGTATCGCTAAACCAAAAACTCACCTTATAGGACAAGCGCGGGTGCGGTCGCTCCATCTCGCGCACGGGCCGCCCGCCGTCCTGATGCCAGCCGCCCAAGTTGACCTCGGCGCCCTCTGGCTCGGGTGGATAGACGATTAGGTGAGATATATAGTGCTGGATATTCCAGCCGAGAATATCCCACGCCAGCGGGAAGACTTTGTCGTTGTCGAGCAAATCCAGGAACAGATTGTCCTCGACGATCGTGCGGAATTTGGTCATGGTCTGATGTGGCTTCAGGTCGAGCGCTCGGCGCTCGGCTGCGTCAACGCGATCGATAGCCGCGGTCATCTTTTCTACCTGCGCTTCAGAAAGGGCGTTCTCAACGATCAAGTAGCCTTGTTCGTTAAAGAAGTCCAGCTGCTCTCTCGTCGCGCAGTGCTGTAACCAGTCTCTTTCCACGAAAATCGCTCCTTCCTCTACAGCGGGTGGACCGTGGCTCATCCCACAAGACCGAAATGCAGGATGATTAGAACCCGACAACCAACTGCGTAAACAGCACTTCTCTGGCGGCTGAGTTAGCCTGAAATTCCATGCGCAGCTGGCAGTTTTCCCGCATTCGCCAACCCCCTCCAACGCTCAAACGCTGTTCGTCTCCATCGGCCGTCTCCAACGCGCCTAAACGCACAACGGCAAAATAGCGCTGATTCTCCCACGTGCCCTGGGCGTACGCCCCGTGCTGTACGCCATCTTGGCCGCGCGCCGCCGGCCAGCGGCGCACATACTCCGCTTTAACACTCAATGAGTTGAAAGACCGCTGTATGTCTGCCCCTAGTAAATGACGGTTGAGCAAACCGGAACCATCGTGCAATCCGGCCAGCGACAGGCCCAACGCCGCATCGCCGCTGCGTACGCCGACACGCGTCCCCGCGGCCCACTCGGCCGCGTCTATGTCGGCACCGCGCACCGCATAGCCCACCAGATCAAAGCGCCCCGCTTCTGCGTACGCTTGCACGCCGAGATCATTCCACCCACCGTGCGTGCCGTCAACGACTAAGGGCGCGGAAACCAACAACCGATCGATGGATGGATAGACCTGCCAGTCGATCCCGAAGGGCACGTCAAAACGTCCAACCAACACATTCAACGACTCCACGCCTAGCGCCGATTGGACGTCCCCCGAATCGACAAGGCGGAAATCAGCCACCAAGACCGCTAGGGCAGGCGCACTTCCATCGCGGGCTACGGCCGCTTCAATCCCCACGCGCGAACTGAGGTCGGCGCTCAGACCTACCTCAACCTGTCCCACACGGTACTGGCCAGCTAGACGGCTTTGCGCACTGCGCTCGTTGTATATATCAGCAAAACCGCCGATTTGTACCCGACCTAGCAAGGCATCGAGCGCATGGGTCTGTTCCATTAAATCAGACGGACTATCTGAAGACTCATACAAGGAAAACAGCGCACGCTCCCGTGCTACAGATTCACTCGAAAAGGTGAAACTCAGCACGATCAGGACAAGCGCATTTTGCATGGACAATCCTGCAGGCCGTGTATTCAACCTATGGTCTCCACTATGTATACGCGTGTAAGAGAACAGACCGACACAATAAAGATTTTGTGCGGAGCCATGCGAATAGCGTAGCAAATTAAGCAGATCGCTAGCGGGAAACAACTTTCATCAGGTGCACGCTGCTTCAACGCTTTTCACGCGAATAGAAGGGAGCATCGTTTCAAGGAGATGAGCGTTGCCTGCTTGGTCTCAAACTTTCTTGTGCCTATATTGCAAGCGATTGTGGGTGTGTCACGCCGCGCTGCGGTGTGGCCTTCTTGTTCACCGATCCAGAGAAAGGATGCAGCCATGGCCGAAGAAGAAGAAGAATCCTACGAAGAGGAATCGTACGAAGAAGTCTCAGATGGAGGAGACGTCTACGAAGAAACGGGCGGTTCGTCCGACTCGTTCACTGAGGTTACACACCAATCGTGGGGATCGCGCCTGCAGGAACAGGCGACCCAATCCCTCGTTGGATTTGTGCTCTTTTTAGCTGCGTTTCCCCTGCTCTTTTGGAACGAGGGCCGCGCCGTCGACGGGCACAAAGCGCTTGAAGAAGGCAAGGGCGCTGTCATCGCCGTGAGCGCTGAATCGGTCGATTCAAGCAACGACGGCAAGCTGGTTCATTTCTCTGGCGATGCCACCACAGATCAGCTGCTGAGCGATGCGGATTTCAGCATTGAGGCGACGGCCCTTAAACTGCGCCGCATTAGCGAAATGTATCAGTGGGAAGAGGAAAAAGAAGAGCGCAAAGAAAAAACCAGCGGCGGCGGTGAGAAGACCATTACCAGCTACAAATACAGGAAGACGTGGTCGGAAAACCACATCGACTCGGGTAATTTCCGCAAGCGCAAGGGACACGAAAACCCGGCTGATATCAGCTTCCCAAGCGAAGAAGACGAAGCGAGCCGTGTCACGGTCGGCGCCTATCAGCTATCGGCCTCACTGATAGAGAAGATAGACGCCTTCGAAAACCTGCGGCTACCCGGCGAGGGGTTGCCCGGCCAGCTAGCGGGCAAAACGGTGCACCGGACAGGCAACAGCCTATACGTCGGCAACGATCCCTCTAGCCCGCAAATTGGCGATTTGAAGGTGCGATTCGAGGTCGTTCCAGCAGGGACCGAAGTCAGCGTGGTCTCGCGTCAAAAGGGCAACCGACTAGAGCCCTACCTGAGCAAGACCGGCACGGTCGAACTCCTGCAGATAGGGCTGGCCAGCGCAGATCTTATGTTCAACACAGCCGAGGAAGAACTGACGTTTGAAACGTGGCTGATACGACTGGCCGGCATCGCCGCCATGGCCATCGGTTTGGGCATGCTCTTTAAGATTTTGTCGACGGTTATCGATCGCATTCCATTTGTCGGCATTCACATCGGCACGGTCGTCGGCGTGGGCACCTCGCTTATCGCCATTCTCATCGCCCTGCCTCTGGCTCTGCTGACGATTGCCATCGCCTGGTTTTTTGTCCGCCCGATACTCTCTATTATCCTGCTAGTGCTCGCCGTCGGTGGTTTTTTCGGCTTGCGCAAATTCGGGAGCAAATAACACCGAAAGCGAGCAGTACCCTCCACGATAGGATGAGCGAGCTGCTGCCGTGTGCCGCAGCTCGCTTGCGTTCTATAATACTCCAGGCGCTTCTGCTGGTATCTGAATTTTTTATCTCTATAGTCCACAAACCATACTTGAATGAGTTTCAGAAAATTAATCCTGCGCGAAGATTCCCGTTTGCATTGGGAACACCTAACAAGTTACATTTGGCGCTTGTAAAGAATAAATCTGGGGAGATCACACAATGTTAGGCGTCGTGTTTACAGAGTTCCTCGATATGGTAGAGGAAAAGTTTGATATTGATACCGTTGATGCAATCATCGATGCTGCCAAAATCGAAAATGATGGCGCATACACGGCGGTTGGCGCATACAGCCACCGAGATATAGTTTCTCTAGTCGTTGCACTGAGCCAGCACGCTAACGCACCCATAGACGATCTCGTGCACGCGTTTGGGCATCACTTAGCTGGACGCTTTGCCAAACTGTATCCGCAGTTTTTTGATGGATACACCGACCCTTTCGAATTCCTGTCGACCGTTGATCACCATATCCATAGGGAAGTAAAAAAGCTTTACCCCAACGCTCAGTTACCCTCCATACAAACAGAGCAGATAGACGAACACTCCCTCGCGGTCGTCTACCAGTCCCATCGCAGTTTTGGCAAACTGGCAGAGGGGCTCATACAAGGGGCGTTGGACTACTACGGCTGCGACGCCACGATTGAAACGGAGAATTTGTCGCCAGATGATGCGTCAAACGTTCGTTTTATCGTTCGCAAAAAAACAGCATAACTTTCACAGTGGATTCGGACCCCTACAAGCGACGCTTCGAACGAGAGCGCACGGCTCGTAAAGAGTTTGAGCATATTGTCGAGAGCCGCACGCGCGAACTCTTCGACACTAACCAGCAACTAAAAGCAACCTTGGACGATAACCCATACAAACGGCGATTTGAGCGAGAGCGCACTGCACGCAGAGAGTTAGAGTCTATCGTCGAGCAGCGCACGCGTGAGCTATTTGATACCAACCAACAGCTGCAATCAACGCTGGCCAATCTGGAAAAACTCGTTGAGGAGCGAACGGACGAGCTGCGCATCGCCCTAGAGCAAGCCGAAGGAGCTAGCCAGGCCAAATCCTCGTTTCTAGCCAATATGAGCCACGAGATCCGCACGCCAATGAACGGCGTGCTCGGCATGCTCAGCCTGCTCATGGACACCGATCTAGACGAAGAGCAGAAACACTTCGCTCAAGTAATGCACGACTCGGGCGCAGCGCTTCTGACAATTATCAACGACGTATTGGACTATTCTAAGCTGGAAGCAGGTAAGCTCGACGTATTTCCGAGCGATATTAACCTACACAGCATCGCAAAGGGAATCATCGACCTGCTGGGAACGCGGGCGGTCAGTCGCAGCATAGAAGTGCACTGTCACATAGACGAAACTCTTGATGGCATGTTTGTCGGTGACGGGGGGCGCATTCGCCAAATCCTGACCAACCTTATCGGCAATAGCATCAAGTTCACCCTGTTTGGCTCCATACGTCTATCTGTCACAGACGGCGGACTTAATCAGGCCGGAGACCACCTCATCCGGTTTGAAGTACGCGATACGGGCATTGGCATACCGAAAGAAAAGCACGATCTGATTTTTCAGGACTTTGCGCAGGTCGATGACTCCACTACGCGTGGGTTTGAAGGAACGGGGCTGGGGTTGGCCATCTGTAAGCTCTTGGTCGACCGCATGAACGGAGTAATCGGCTTTGAGAGTCAGGAGGGGTCTGGCAGCACGTTTTGGTTTGTGCTGCCTCTGCACAAATCGGCCGCGGACATAGCAGAGCCAGCAGACGCGTCCCCAGCGCAAGAAACCACCCTAGCGAACGCACCGCCCGCTGATACGCACACCGTTCTCTTGGCGGAGGACAATCTCGTCAACCAGCAGGTCGCAAAGAACGTGCTCGAGCGTTTGGGGCACCAAGTGGACGTCGCTTCCAACGGACGCGTAGCTCTGGAGATGCTCGAGAAAAAGTCGTACGATGTGATCTTTATGGACGTGCAAATGCCCGAAATGGACGGCATTGATGCAACGCAGCGTATCCGCCAGTTAGACGATGCGCGGAGTCAGATCCCAATCATCGCCGTGACAGCCAACGCTATGTCCGGTGACCGCGAGACCTATTTGGAAGCCGGTATGACAGAGTATGTGTCAAAACCGTTCAGCACTGAGGACATCGAGAACGCCTTAAAGGCCGTTTTCTCGCGCTAGTTTCTGCCCAACGCACACACGCACACCCCAACACTAAAATTCCGTTACCACCCTTAGCTACACATAGGACCGATCTACGCATCCGCACGGGGAAAAGGCTCGAGCACCTCTTGTCCTTCGCGCGGTATATCAAATTCTTCAACGGGAAAAGAAGAACACACTCCGCTTTCTCGTATAACCCACGGCAGCGGTCTTCCATGACGGGTTGAGCGGACGGCGAGTTGAGGTGTGGTATAGACGCCCGCAATGCCAATGCGCCCGTATGCGCTTTCGTTGACCGGACTGTAGTGCCACAGCGACGCGTGCCAGCACACCGCGTCGCCCGGTTTTAGCTCAATATGTTCCACGCCGAACTGGTTGACCATGTCGCGCACCCGCACGCGCGGCAGCTCGCCGTGAATGCTATCCTCGTAAAGGACGTGCTGGACAATCTCCGTCCTGTGCGAACCCGGTATAAACTGCAGGCAGCCATTTTCGCGCGTAGCTGGATCGAGCGCCATCCAAAAACTAAAGGGCTCAGTCTCGCCGTCGCGCCAAAGTCCGTTGTCCTGATGCCAAGGCGTGGCTGCACCCGTGCGCGCCGGTTTGACAAATACGCTGCTAAACTTCAACAGCACGTCGGGGCCCATGTAGTGACGAGCCAACGGCGCCATTGCGCCGACATATACCGCATTCCAAATGAGCGGAGACGTGTGACAGAAGTTATTGAGCTTGCGAAAGCGCGCGGCGCGCGCACCCGGCGTATCCCCCATCGGATCCATCGGATCTGCATCCGCGCGCGCGTCCGGCTCGGGAGAGAGAATGACGTTTTTAATAACTCCGCGCATCTCGGCCGCCGCTTCGGCCGAAACGACGTCGCGCACGATAAAATAGCCCTTCTCATTCCAGTCGCGCTGCTGCTCTGACGTAGGCTGCCAATCCTGTACCAAACAATTCACTGTGCGTTCTCCTCAAAAAGTTCTGTGTTAAGACCCACACTCTGACAGAAAGACCTATCACCGATAGGGGTAGCGATCGCGCACAGGGCGCTTGGCCATCTCTTCCTCAATCAAGTCAGCGCCCAGCCCCGGGCGATTGTTGAGCAATAAGTGCCCGTCGGCAATTTCCAGTGGATGCGTCATTATGTCGTCTCGCCACGGCGCGTCGTCCACGTCTAGCTCCTGCACGTAAAAATTAGGCACTGTCGCCGAAACGTGCGCCGAAACCAGCGTATTAATCGGACTGTGGCAGTTGTGCGGAGCAAAGAGCACGTCGTAGGCGTGCGCTAGGTCGGCCAGCTTCTTGCCCATTGTGATACCGTTCCACGCCAAGTCGGGCATCGCTACGTCCATGGCGTGTAGCTCTAAGTAAGGCCTGTATTGATGCGTGCCAAATAGACTCTCCCCGGTGCATATGGGAGTGGTCGTCGAGTCGCGAATGGTGCGCAGCGCCTGGGGATCGAGCGTTTCTGTCTCTAGCCACATCATGTCATAGGGCTCCAGCGCACGCGCCAGCTTAATCGCTCCGCCGAGCTTAAACGTAAAGGCCACGTCTAGCGCAATACCCACATCGGGACCGAGGCCCTCGCGCAGCGTGCCGATAATCGCTGCAGCCTTGCGCGCGACAAAAGGCGGGCAGTCACCGGCCGTGCTGTGCTGCCAGTTGGGCAGGCCGCCTTCGGGCAGGCCCTGCAAATCCATCAAATTAGTCTTTATCGCCGTAAAGCCGCGCTGGTGCACTTCGTCGCACAGCGCGCGCAGATCGTCTAACGTCTCGACCGGTTCGACGCCCAACTCGGCAGCGTGACCGCGCGAGCGCATCGAACCGCAGTGCGTCCAGTAGAGGCGCAGGCGATCGCGCAGCTTGCCGCCGAGCAGCTGCCACACCGGTGCACCCAGCGCCTTGCCGCGAATGTCCCACAGGGCCGAGTCGATGCCCGACATCGCCTTCCAAGCGAGACCACCGGTGTGCCGAACAGAAGCCGCGGCTAAATCCCACCAAACGGCTTCGACCTGCATGGGATCGCGACCGATAAGGCGCTCCGCATAGTGCTCGACCGTGCGAACAATCGGCCCGTCTGCGCCCCAGTCCGTGCAGTCGCCCCAGCCCACCAAGCCGGGCTCGCTGGTCTCGATCTTCACGAAGACCCACGGACGAAATACGCCGTCTACTAAGAATGTTTTTACCGCCGTTATCTTCACGAGTTCACCTTTCTTTTCCCGTGTCTCACGCCTCCTGCACGACCATGCTGGCGAACTGGTCTTCATCCCACTCAGCGCCCCAGCCGGGCAGATCGTTGGGCGCGATATGACCGTCCTCAATCAGCGGCGCGTTAAGCAAACCCCACTGCTGTCCGGCCTTTCGCAAACCGTCGCCGCCCGCATTGAAATACTCGTAGTAGTCCGTGTTGTCTATGCAACAGCCCAAATGGGCGTGAATGTGTCCAAAGAGGCCACCCTGCCCGTTGAGCTCAATGTGGGTATTATGCAATTCGGCCATGTGCGCGAGTTTGAGCACCTGCGTCGTTCCGTGGCGCGCATTACCGCGCAGGCGATCGGTGGCGCCCTGAATCAGCCACTGCGATGTCAGGCCCATATCGTGCATCAACATCTCTGTCCCCACTACGGGAATCGTTAGCTCGCGACACAGTTCCTGATATAGATCCATCTTTTGCTCATGCATCGGCTCTTCCAACCAAACAAAATCGAGCTCCTCCAGCACGTGGCCCACCTCAATCGCCTCGCGCAAATCGTACGAACACACGGGATCCGTAAGCAGCGCATAGTCGGGGCCCACTTCACTGCGCACGGTCCGGTAGATGGGAATATCCGCCTTCCCTCCTTTATACGAATGAAATTTGTAGGCCTGAATACCCACTTCTCTACCGCCTTCTATCTGACGTAGATACCCCTCGACGTCCATATCGCCTCCCGTCAGATATACCGGCAGACGCGCTCGTACACGCCCCACGAGAGCGTACACCGGCAACCCGGCGGCCTTGCCGAGAATCTCCCACAGACAGTTGTCAAAGTCGCCAAACCAGCCCGGCGGCTGGTAGACCCAGCGCGTGCCCTTGTGAAACTGCTGGAAAAGCGCTTCCCTCTCCCACGGAGAGCGCCCCACGGCGTGGTAGCGCACAATGTCGACCTGATGCGCATTCATCGTCGTGGTGCAGCGCCCCATCAGGCCCTCATCCGTATGCACTTCCACGAAGTGCTGTCGAACATTGCGCTCTGCCGGCTCACCTGAGCGACCTCGATGGGTATACTGAATGCGGCGCAGACCTGCTACCTGAGCAATCTCATGTCCGCTCACTGCCCTTTGCTGCGGGTCTTCGAGTATCTTGAGCTTCACGTCTGTGATTTTCATCGTAAACCCCTCTTCCAACGCACGTGCGTTTACAGTTTCAGATACATTTTAGCAAGCACGATATGCTTGCTCTATCCTCGTGTCAAGCGTACTCTACTGCAGCTTATCGCACGCACCCACGTACCTCGGGAGACCATAATACGTGAAGATTGCATCTGTCGAAACGTTTGACCTACGCTGTGATATAGAGCCGTCCTTTGGCTGGTCGCAGGGTTGGGTCGATCAGCGCGCCACGACGCTCGTAAAGATCACCACGGAGGACGGACTCGTCGGCTGGGGAGAGGGCGCCGCTGCGTCCCTCATTGACGAACTGCTTGCACCCCTCATTATAGGCGGTGATCCTATGCAGCGGGGCGGCCTGTGGGAGCGTATGTTCCATGCGCTTTACAACGCCAATATTTTTGTCGGTCTAGCCGGCAGCGCGCTGAGCGCCATCGACATTGCGCTATGGGATCTAGCCGGCAAAGCCACTGGCCTACCCGCGCACGCGCTGCTGGGCGGCAAGGTGCGCGACCGCGTGGCCGTCTATGCAACGGGGCTCTACTACACGGAAGGCGAGTTTCCCGACCGGCTGCTCGACGAGGCGCGCTCTTACGTAGAGCAGGGGTTCACCGGCATGAAGACCAAGGTCGGCGGTCTAACCGTGGAAGAGGACGTGCGCCGCGTGCGCGCGCTGCGCGAGGCCATCGGTCCTGACGTGCGTCTGATGGTCGATGCCAACGAAGCGTACAACGCGACGACCGCAATTCGCATCGGTCACAAGCTGGCCGAGCTCGACCTTATGTGGTTTGAAGAGCCGGTCAACGCACAGGATGTAGAAGCCTACCTACAGGTCAAAGACGCGCTGCCGATGGCCATTGCAGGCGGGGAGAACCTGCGCACGCGCTTCGAGTTTAAAGACTATCTGGCGCGCCGCGCGTACGATATCGCCCAGCCAGACATCATGCACTGTGGCGGGATCACAGAAATGGCGCGCATCTGTGCCATGGCCAACGCGCACGGAGTCCAAGTCAACCCACACGTGTGGGGATCACCTATTATGATCGCCGCTACGCTACACCTAACGGCCACGCTGCCGCCCTGTCCCACCGCACGTGACCCACAGCCCTACGCACAGGAGCCGGTAATGGAATTTGACCGCACGCCCAGTGCCATCCGCCAACAGGTGTGTGTCGAACCCTTTGACCAGCGCGATAGCTATATCCGCGTGCCGGAAGGCCCCGGACTAGGCATTGAAGTAGACGAATACGTCGTGCGCGACCTGAGCATTTAAAACGCCTAGACGAGACGTGCGTGTGGGGTAGCGAGAAACGGGGCGATCCGTATATTTCGACCTCAGTGCATCCGGCGTTTTTATTTGTTCATAGCGCTCTTTAGAGAGATCCGCATCCCGACATATCTGATAGACGCGCGGCTGCACGTAAACTCAGCCCTAGCCCTATTCAAACGGAAATGCGTTTACTATGATTTCAGCTTTAGAAGCGCTGGCGCGCCTGCGGGCAGGTAATAAGCGCTACGTAGATAACGTTCTCAGTATTGACTCCCTCGACCTTCACGCCCGCCGCACCGAATTGGTGCCCAAGCAAACGCCCTCGGCCGTTATTCTCGGCTGTGCCGATTCGCGCGTGCCGCCCGAACTGGTTTTTGACCAAGGTCTCGGCGACCTCTTTGTAGTGCGCGTAGCCGGCAACGTCGTCACGCCCTCGCAGATGGGCAGCATTGAGTTTGCCGTAGATAGCCTGGGATGTAGGCTGGTCGTCGTGCTCGGCCACACTCAGTGCGGCGCCGTTAAAGCCGCCGTGCAGCAGGGAGAGTCCACCATGCCGCAAGACCTAGGCGCTCTTATCGACCAAGTGCGGCGCTCGGTAGACGGAGAGCTAGAAACGCATCCACTGGCTGAAGGCGAAGACCCGATCGGCCGCGCGGTGCGCGCCAATGTGCGTGCTTCTGCCCGCTCGCTGCGCAGTGGATCGCCCGTTCTCGAAGGGCTGATTCGCAGCGACGGACTGGTCGTTATCGGCGCTGAGTACGCGCTGGAAACGGGCGAGGTCGACTTTTTTGACGGCGTAGACGAGTTGGAATAGAAAACGCCCGTATGCCAGACACCGCACTTATCACCCCGCAACGCAAAGGATCTCATCTGTCATGCCTATCAAAATAGCCGTTATCGGCGCGGGCAGCATTGGCTTTACCCGTCGTCTCATGCGCGATATCCTCTCTGTTCCAGAGCTAGCCGACAGCGAATTTGCCTTTCACGATATCAACAAGCACAACCTCGAAATGATTGCGCAGCTGGCCAAGCGCGACATTGAGGCCAATGGATTGCCCGCAAAGCTCAGCACGAGCACGCAGCGCCGCCGCGCCTTAGACGGAGCCGATTACGTGCTCAACACCACGCGCATCGGTGGACTTGATGCCTTTGCTCTCGACGTGGATATCCCGCTTAAATACGGCGTCGACCAATGCGTTGGCGACACGCTGTGCGCCGGAGGCATTATGTACGGCCAGCGCAATATTCCACAGGTGTTGGCCTTCTGCAAAGACATTCGAGAAGTGGCTACTGACGATGCGCTCTTTCTCAACTACGCCAATCCGATGGCAATGAATACATGGGCCGCATTAGAGTACGGCGGCGTGCGCACGGTGGGCCTGTGCCACGGCGTGCAGGGCGGGCATAGCCAAATCTGTCAGGTGATCGAACTCTTGGTCAACAAGGGTAAAAAGCCGGGTGCGAAAAACTACAAGCAGGTGACAAAAAGAGATGTGGACATCGTCGCTTCCGGTATCAATCACCAGACCTGGTACGTCAGCGTGCTGTATGAGGGCGAAGACTGGACCGACCGTCTGCTAGAAGGCTTTGAGCGGCACCCCGTATTCAAGAAAACCGAAAAAGTGCGCATCGATATGCTGCGCCGCTTTGGCTACTACAGCACCGAATCCAACGGCCACCTGTCCGAGTACGTGCCCTGGTATCGCAAGCGACCGCGCGAAATTCGCAGCTGGATTGATCTCAACCGCAGTTGGATCGACGGCGAGACAGGTGGCTACCTGCGCGTCTGCACGGAGGGACGCAACTGGTTTGAAACGGATTTCCCCAACTGGATGAAAGCAGATCCGCCCGTCTTTTCCTACGATACACGCTCGGACGAACACGGTTCGTGGATTATCGAAGCGCTGGAAACGGGACGCACCTACCGCGGTCATTTCAACGTGCGCAACGACGGCATCGTGCCCAATTTGCCCGCTGAGGCCATCGTCGAAGTCCCGGGCTACGTAGACAAGAACGGCATCAATATCGCGCAGTTGGACGAACTGCCACGCGGCTGTGCCGCCGTGTGCAATGCATCCATTGCCGTGCAGGGATTAGCGACCGAAGCCGCCGTGCACGGTGACATCGACCTGCTGCGTCAGGCCTTTATGATGGACCCGCTGGTGGGCGCCGTATGCAATCCGCCGGAAATATGGCAAATGGTCGACGAAATGCTCGTCGCCCAAGCCCCTTGGCTTCCGCAGTACAAGCGAGAGATCAACGCCGCTAAAAAGCGTCTTGCCGGCGCGAAACGTCTAGGCACCAAAAGCACTAAGGGCGCGGCGCGAATAAAGACAAAGAGCGTGACCGAGATGAAGCGCAACGCGGCCTCCGCGCGGAAGAATGCCGATGCCGCAGACAAGGGCGAGTTAGCTGGGAAGAAGAGCGCCCGCCGCTAGGGATACGCGCCTCACACTCAGCCATCTATCCAGCCCAAACTCCGCTCGACGGCCTTTTTCCACTGGGCGATATGGGCCTCGCGTACGCATGCGTCCATGCTCGGGTTCCAGCTGTGGTGGGCTGACCAGTTGGAACGCAGCTCGTCGACGTCGCTCCAGAAACCCACCGCCAAACCGGCTGCATAGGCCGCGCCCAGCGCCGTCGTCTCTGCCACGCGCGGCCGAATGACCGGCACGTCTAATAGGTCGGCTTGAAACTGCATCAGCAGTTCGTTAACCACCATGCCGCCATCGACCTTGAGCCGCTGCAGGTCGACGCCCGAGTCGGCGCGCATGGCGTCGAGAACTTCGCGCGTTTGGAAAGCGGTTGCCTCGAGCGCGGCGCGCGCGAAATGCCCCTTGTTTACATAGCTCGTTAATCCGGCGATCACGCCGCGCGCATCGTCGCGCCAGTGCGGAGCATATAGACCGGAAAAAGCTGGCACGAAATACATGCCACCGCTGTCGGTCTCCGTGCGCGCCAGCGACTCGATATCCGAAGCTGATTCGATCAGTCCCAAATTGTCGCGCAGCCACTGCACGAGCGCACCGGTAATGGCGATACTGCCCTCCAACGCATAGACGGCGGGCGCATCGCCCAGCTTGTAGCACGGCGTCGTTAGCAGTCCGTGCTGCGAGTGCACGATGTGCTCGCCCGTATTGAGTAGCATAAAGCAGCCCGTGCCGTAGGTATTCTTAGCTTCTCCAGGATCAAAGCAGGCTTGACCCACGGTAGCTGCCTGCTGATCGCCGAGTATACCGCACACGGGTAGAGCCGTGCCAAAGGGACCATCCTCCAGCGTGTGTCCGTAGGGCGCCGACGCGCTGCTGGCAGCGATCTCGGGCAGCATGCAGCGCGGTATGTCGAGAGCGCTCAGTATGCCATCGTCCCAGTCCAAGCGCTGCAAGTCCATTAACAGCGTGCGCGAGGCGTTGGTCACATCCGTCACGTGCACGCCGCCCGTAAGCTGCCAAACCAGCCAGCTGTCAACGGTGCCAAAGAGCGCATCACCGCGCTCGGCATCGGCGCGTAAACCGTCTACCTCATCAAGTAACCAGCGGATCTTGGGACCAGAAAAATAGGTGGTTAACGGCAGACCCGTCTGTGCGCGAAAGCGATCCTGACCCCCGTGCTCGGAGAGCGCTGCGCACAGCGCATCGGTGCGCGTATCCTGCCATACGATAGCATTGTGATAGGGACGGCCCGTATGGCGGTTCCACACTAGCGTGGTCTCGCGCTGGTTGGCAATACCCACGGCCGCTATTTCGCGCGGCGCGACCCCTGCCTCTCGCAGCGCGCCCACTACGACCTCCTGCGTCCGCTGCCATATTTCCACTGGATCGTGCTCAACCCAACCCGGGCGCGGGAAAATCTGCTGATGCTCCCGCTGGTGCGCAGCTG
>Ga0181565_10002432_pt1 | contig 14227 bp, 6 predicted proteins | sample 101ome_16_FD_129661 | JGI IMG/M metagenome (GOLD analysis project Ga0181565, IMG submission 129661) | Coastal salt marsh microbial communities from the Groves Creek Marsh, Skidaway Island, Georgia - 101401AT metaG (megahit assembly) | ecosystem: Environmental > Aquatic > Marine > Intertidal zone... | reverse complement strand
TATGGTTATGGTTACTTCAAAATAAACAAACAGAAAGAATAAAAAAATGGCATTAGGAACATACGGAACTGTAAGACCCGCAGACATGTCCCCTGAAGATGTGGAGATTATTTTAAACTACACCGCTTCAAGAGATGTGACAACAGACTTTGTTTTAACTAAACTGAACGCCGCTGATGTACTTACCCCTTATTTTCACAATTCAAACACAGGTGGAAACGCTGACGTTGAAATATTAGGTGGTTTATATAATTTAAAATTACCAGCCGAAGAGTTCAATAAAATAGGTATATACACCTTATACATTAGACCTGTAGAGATTAGGACTACCATCACTGACTGTGGTGTGTTGTCAGCTTTACCTAATGTTAAAGGTATCATCATTGATTTAAATGGTGTACCAGACGAATTTAGAAGTAGATTCAATAATCAGGGTCTTGTAGGTTATAGAATTGAATATCTAAATGATGACGGAACAAAAATCCCTAACTTTTATAGAGTTATCACATCTTCATTCTATTGTGAACCTGTTGTTACTAATTTAACGAACAGTTCACAAAAAGCAATTAGATATAGATATGTGGATGGTGGTAGTGATTTGGTATTCTGTACTGTTTCACCATCGAGTGCTCCATCAAATAAAGCGACTGCAACACCTTTTATTGGTCAACCTAATCAAAATATTGTAGTAACAAACACATTCTTTAATCCTATTACTGTGGATATTGAATTAGCTGAACATGATATTGACACACTTGCTATTGCACTTTACGGAAATCAGACTAAGAGTATGGAAGATGGTATCTACACATTATACGATAGAAACCTCAACATTTATAAACAATACAACTTATTTGAAATTCGTGACGAGTTTAACAATCTTCTTTATGAGGTTCGTCAGGACCGTGATGAGAATATTGATTTCAGCAAGAATTTCAATAACATAATCAGTTAATAGATGGCGAATAATCGAAAGAAATATTTTTACCCACCTGCCCCACCTAGTGGTACTGAGTCTTTCTCACCCGATTTGGTAGGGTTTCAGGTTATTGATGGTGGTGGTCTAACTCAGGGTAACTTTGAGTTTACGACTTCTATTGTTGAAAAGGTAAATAGAACCTTTAATACGGGTGTGTTCTCAAATCCAATTTCATTATTGGATATTGACATCAATAGTATTGAAGAATCAAAAGCGATTATTGCAAAAAACTATAGAGTTTATCCTAACTACGATATTAGTCAGGTTACCAACTACGCATTGTACGGTTCATTACAAAAAAGATTATCTGCATCCATTACAAAAATTATTCACTACTTTCCTGCGTCTATTGAGGTTAATCAGGTTATTAAAAAAGACTACTCAACTGCAAATACTGCATCGAATATTAGTTACGACTTAACGGAAAACGAAACAACGATGACTATGGATGTTAGTCGTTTTGTTAATCCTTTCGATATTGATTATTCTGTTAACTCTACACGTAACATTGAGGTTAGACCATTTAGTACGAGTCCACTTAGAGACCTTACTAAGTTTTATGAGAAATATGCGTTGTATGTTAATGACATGGAAGTAGAATACCCATTTGTTGATTTTGTACCGTCAAATAGTGTATCTGCAGGGACTATTACTGTAACAGTTCAAGGTAATCCATTTAGTGGTGCATCGAGTACCACGGATACTTTAATTCTTAGACCTAGTAAATTTCATACTGAAGTTGCCTTTAAAGAACCTTTTGATGAGGTTGAAGACTTTTTATTAAATAGATTTACAAGTCCACCATATAAAGCCACTTTTGATTTGGTTGAAGAAACAAATAGTGGAAAGTTTGTTAAGACAAAAACATCTGTTGTTTGGCCGAAAAACGGTGTATGGAACTTAGATATTATTACTGACCAATTTAATGAATACTTAAATCGTGTTAGTGAGATTGCCTTAGTAATGGACAATAACAAAACTGATTTGATTGTTCGTTTCTTAACTACAGGTGCGTTTAAAGACTTTGATACTGGTGACCAAAAAATAGAAAAGGTTTTACAAATATACGGTAGAAGTTTTGATGAGAGTAAAAAGTTTATTGATGCGTTGGCATACATGAACTCTGTACATTACACACCTCAAAATGACATACCTTCAGAATTACTTAAAAACTTGGCACAGACGTTAGGGTGGGACACTAACATTTCACCGATTACTAATGATGATTTTTTAAGTTCAGTATTTGGAACTAAAAACAGTTCTATCTACCCTGGTTTCCAAAACGACCCTACACCACAACAATTAAATTACCAATACTATAGAAATCTAATTCTTAATTCGGCATACCTTTTCAAATCTAAAGGTACGAGAAAATCTATTGAAGCCATTCTAAGATTGGTAGGTGCACCAAAAGATTTAATTAAGTTTAACGAAATAGTATATGTTGCGGATGGTCCGATTAACATTGAAAGGTTTAACGGTGAGTTCCTAAAAATATCGGGAGGTACAAAAGTAGATGAGATTCCAGCATTAGACCCGACAATAACGTACAGTATTCAAGGTACGGTATATACTGGATTTACAACATCAACATCGGTAACTCAAGTTGACAGTACTATTGGTGATTACCCTATCGATGATGATGGGTATCCAAAGAGACCTACAGTTAATAATGACTTTTTCTTTGAGAAAGGTTCAGGTTGGTATATTCAAACTCCTGACCACCGAGCACCTGAACAGTTGGATGTAACCAACTCAACATTTACAGGTGCAAATCCTGATGTACAAACGGTATTAGAACCATATACTTACGGTCAAAAATACTTTGATAGGTTTAGATATTTCCCAAATATGAATTTAGGGTTTGGACTAACGAAGACTGTTGATAACAACAAATCATGGGATGATACTGAAACAGGTCTTAGAAGAAACACTGACGGTTCTTACAATGCTTACTATGAGGTGAGTAATGAGAAGTTAGTTTTAAATGCTAAAAATGTTGAATTATCACTTAACATGGGTCAGGGTATCCTATATGATATATGGAGAATGTCAAGAAGGTACGATTACCCATTCCCATCTACAGGTTTAACTGCCCCTTATCCTTCACCGTATGGTAAGGATTGGACAATTATTAATCCACGCCCAAAAAACAAAACGTTCTTTGAGTTTGCTCAGACTTTTTATAATAACATGATTAATGTTAGAAACCGTCAAACCATTAATGATGGCGCACATAACGGTTACCCTACCCTTCAATCTATATATTGGAAATACTTACAATCGGAGCAAACGGTTAATATACCATCAAATAAGTATACCTACCAAAAGATGATTGATTTCACATTAGGTATTGGTGATTATTGGACAAAACTTTTGGAACAGATGGTACCAGCATCCACAATATGGATTGCAGGTCAGGAGTTCGATGATAATACTTTATTACGACAAAAGTTTGTATGGAGAAGACAAAGGGGTTGTGAATTACAACCTGTTGAATGTATTCCTTGTGAGTATAACGGACAATTATATTCATATGATTGTATCGACCAAACAATCAATTGTAGTGTTAACATAGATTCAATGCCAACTATTCTAACCAACAGTATTAATAGTTGTGTTAGTAAATCAGGGTATACTACTACTGATTGTGTGTTAAGTACACTTGTTAGTGATTGGTATGTTGATGTTAGGTTAGATAATACCATATTAGTACAAGAAAAATTCTTTACGGGATATGGTAATCAACAATATCCAACAATGACTCAATGGATTAATGCATTGAATAGCAAGCTTGAGTATTTATATCAAGACGGTTTGAATTATTTTATAGATGAAAATAACATCTTGACTGTGAGTAATACCACATGTTATGATGATTTTACAGATAAAGCTTTGACGGTAAATGTTGGGGTAGACGTTAAGATTAACTGTACATAATGGCAATTAGGTATTTTGAATTAAAACAAGCATATAGTAGTAGTTCACCAATTACTGGTGATACTATTGTTATGAAGTGGGACGATACGGTTATTCCTGCGGGTACCAATCAGGCAACCACAGTGGCTCTTATTGGTCTATATCCAAATGCCACATGGGTATTTAGGTCAAGGCTTTGGGATATAACGGATTTAGGTACGGGATATTCAGGTTCTTTTGACACTACTATGTTATCGGGAGAACCGTGGACAATAGGTTCAACATCTGGAACTAGAGTTTATGTTGGTGCAACTTTTAATATTGAAACAACATTTTTTGCTCAAAACTATATAGATGTACAAACACCTTCTGGTGCGGTTAAATCTCCGAGATACTATACTAATTTTTATAGTGCCAATACATTTAATTCCACTACAAACTACATTGGTGTTGATACCAACAGATATGATTGGATTAGGTTAACAACTCAAGACGATTATACACACATTACAAATAGTGGAGTTACCAATTTTAATTTTAGTGCTGCGACACAAGTTTCTAGTAGTATTGATGTCAATACAGGAAACGCATTAATACCGTATACTGCAACTTCGGCAAGAAATTATTTTAACAATTTATATGACGGTTGGATGTCTAAATCTGATGATTGTTCTGGTACTGAAATAACTACCGCAAATTTTGTTATATATAGTGGTGACATGCATAGTAGAACAGAATCGTATGATTCAATTTACGGTGGTCCATGTTTAAGAGTCGATAGTGCTCAACAACCATATTCAGGTAATACCAATACAGGAAATTTAGCCTCTCAATATAATATTGTTAATAACTGGTATACTGATTGTAACGATTGTCAAACATCGTCACCGACTTATGGTATCTATTATTTTAGTGCAAATACAACATGTAGTAGTTCTTCAGTTAGTACCGTTATATTCAGTTCCGATACTATGACTAATGGTCCATCACCTATTGGTGGTTCATTAATATATCCTTATGTTAAGGTTGATGGAAATTGTTTTGGTGGTGAGTCAACACCGTACAATCAAATAACTGCAACAACTACGACAGCGTCAATAAGTAACTCTTATTCGACATGTAATGATTGTCAAGAATCTCAAAACCCTTTACAGACACACATTTATTTTTCATCTTGTGATAGTAGTACTGTTTATCGTGCGGTCTTAGTTGATTTTGAAAATGAATTAGGTGGTGTAACTTTAGGTACTACTTACCTATTAGAAGATATTAGTGATTTACCTAATGGTTGTTATACTGTTGTTGGTGAAACAACACCATATACTAATTTTATAGGTTACGGTACCTCATCGTCAAAAACTGAAACTTCAGGTTGTGCAGATACGGAATGTATATTACCTAGCCCAACGCCATCGGTTACACCAACAATTACACCGACTACCTCAGTAACACCGACACCAACACCGAGCGTTATTGAGACATATATAGTTATGTCAGCTTGTTGTAGAGATTTTACATTTAGAATTAAATACGGTAGTGAGCAGACAGTTAATATAGGTAGTACATATAATATTTCCGTACCAAATGGTGATTACGAATATTTTTATGGTTGTGCAACTGCAATAGATAGTGAAGAATTTGATAGTGATTATAGTGCAGGAATAACTACGTTTGGTCATTCAGGATTACCATACGATGAATGTATAGAATGTTTATCAGAGTCTGATTGTTGTTTATCAGGTTTTGTTGGTACTGAGATTGTTTCATATACTGATTGTTGTGGTGTTCAGTACATTAATGTAAGTAGAACACTTGAAACGTATGTTTGTTTAGATACATCATATCCTTTTTCGGGTATAAATGTTTCTTACGGAATAACTCAAAATTGTGAAGTATCGTGTGTTAGTCCAACTCCGACACCAAGTATTACACCAACACAAACTCCTTCAGTTACTCCGAGTGTGACAGTGACAAATACACCGTCAGTTACATCATCTAATACTCCAACACAAACACCATCAGTAACACCTTCTAATACTGCTTCAGTTACACCCTCAGTTACTCCGAGTGTAACAGTAACAAATACACCATCAGTTACATCATCTAATACTCCAACTATAACTCCTTCGACAACTCCAAGTATTACACCAAGTGTGACTCCATCAGTTACTCCTACTGTTTCTGTAACATCAACACCATCGATTACGCCAGACGCTAGTGTTAGTACTACACCTTCGAATACGCCAACAAGTAGTATTACTCCGACCACGACTCCTTCAATAACTCCAAGTATTACACCATCAACTACACCTACTGTTACTCCATCAATTACACCATCAACTACACCTACTGTTACTCCATCAATTACACCTACTGTTACCCCATCAATAACACCTAGTGTGACTATAACATCAACTCCGTCAATTACACCAAGTGAATCAAGACCTAATCCTCCTGCTCCTTCGTTAACTACCTATCAACTTTCAGGATGTTGTTATGGTACACCTTATTGGATTACTACTCTCAATACATATTCTCCTAATACTGTTATTAGAGCTAATTATACTCTTAGTGGTGTTACAGGTGCAACATGTGCGACCGTGATTAGTGATACGTCAACACCACAGGGTACACAAATTAAATATGATAATTTAGTTATTATGACTTCAGGTTGTACTGACACGGAATGTCCTGCTTGTCCTAGTCCAACACCAACACCAACACTAACTCCAACTAATACTCCGAGTGTGACACCAACACTAACTCCAACTAATACTCCGAGTGTGACACCAACTGTGACACCGTCAGTCACGGCATCTGTAACTCCAACACCAACACCATCGATTACACCTACACCTTCTGAAACACCTGACGAGTCACCAACACCAACTCCATCTATTACTCCGACAAGTAGTCTAACACCGACTCCATCTAATACGCCATCTGTTACACCAACATTGACTCCTACACCAAGTGTTACACCGTCTCAAAGTATACCTGGTAGTGTTGCAGATAAACTTGAGAGTTGTGAAACATCAACACAGAGTCAAAAAGTATTTGTTTTCTATGATGGTACGTCTCTTAGTGATGTGAGTGCTTTGGAAGCTTCAGAGTCTATCCGTTCTTGGTATCAAACAAAAGTTACTAATGGTGACTTATTATCGGGTAACTTATATGAGGGTGTCATTGGTGAAACTTATAATAACGGTGAAAACTGGTTATGGTGGGCATCTTACCCATACCTCGGTTCTTTAACAGGTGGTACTTTGAGTGATTCAACATCGGTCGTTGAATACAGTTCTTTGAATAGTGGTGTAACATATTCTGTTGCGGATAGTCGTTGGTGTAAAAATAATTCAGATGAGTGTATACCAAAGTCGGTTGAATTTAATGACAAATCACAATCAAATGCGGCTTATAGAAGAATCAATAGAGGATATGAACTTACGGGTACTTATGGTATTGATGACTCAAGAAGTAATGGGGTTCCATTTGACCATAATGACTTAAATTTTTCTGGAACATCAGGACCTGGTACTTTCTCAGGTGGAGAGACAAATTATATTGTTATTATTGTTGCCGATGAGGCGGATGGTGCTCTCGGACTGTATCATGGTAGTCAAGATAAAACACAATTACATACTCAACCATTTAAATTAAATTCATTAGGTACTCGTTGGAGTGGTGGTTATGAATATACTGACCGATTTGAATATGATTATGAGGCATATCTAAAAGTATGGGAAGACATAAAAAGTAGTGGAGGAACGATTAATGGGTTAATTTATCCTGTTATTGATAGTAGTACGTCACGTATACCTTTTGTACAGCATTCAGTCGCGGCAATTGAAGGTGAAACTATTAGTGCTAGTACTTTCTCATCAAAATATGGTCAATCAATTACGTCTGTTGGTCCTGAAAATTTAAATTTATCTGCTCTTACATATACTAATGTTTACTCAGGTTTAACAGGTACCACAACGTACCAAAGTTTAGATGTTCAATACCAAAACGGTGCGGGTCTTAAAAACTTCGGTTTCTATGTTGACCCAACAGTAACTAACTTTACTGAGACAGTTGTTGCAAATACCTTAGATGATTTCTTATTAGATATTGAAACACCTTTAACTACAATATATGTAACGCCTGGTGGTAGAACTTTAAATAAGATTTATAACATTGATGGTGATTGTTATAACGTTGCAGAGCTTAGTGTTACGACAACCGAGCCAATAATTACACCAACATCACAATTAGGTCCTTATGAAGATTGTAACGCTTGTGAAACCACAGGTTGTTATTCAGGAGAAACTCACGGTAATTACTTTTACACGGATTGTTGTGGTATTCAATTTTCTGGTAGTTCACTTAATGACCCTGTTTGTATAGATACAGGATATCCTTATAGTGGTATACAAATTACAAACGCTCCGTGTATTCAAAATTGTGACCAAGGACCATTAGAATATGAATTTTCCGTAACAGGTGTTTGTGACAATTTAGGTCAAGGTATTATTGAAATTACTCCGTTTGGTGGTATACCACCATATACCATACAGAACACAATTCCTGGTAATTTAACATCACAAACAGGAAACGGACCATTTAGTTGGTACGGTTTAAGTGGTGATACTTATGTTTTCAGATTAAACGATAGTACAGGTGGTCAAAATCAAAACATTAATGACATTAATGTTTTGGTTGACGGATGTTTCTGTGCAGACATCGACCAAGTTTCAGGAACTACATGTGGTAATAGTACATCAGGTTATTTAAGGGTTAATGGTTCTTCTAATTCATTACCGTATAGTATTAAATTATATAGAAATGGAGTGTTAAGTCAGACAGTTGAAGCACCATACCAAAGTTACTTATTTAGTGACCTAACCACAGGTATTTACTATGCATTTGTAACAGACTTTGGAGGTGCAACCGCACAAACTGAGTCTGTGGTTATTGAAGAAAGTACAGAATTAGACTTTGATTTTATGATAGTGCCTGAGTCAAGGTGTGTTAGTGGTTACGGTGTATTAACTGTGAGTGGTCTAACGGGTGTAGCTCCATACACTTATTTATGGTCTGACGGTCAAACAACAATAGCGGCTACAGGACTAACTGATGGAACGTATGGTGTGACAGTTACGGATGCTAATGGTTGTGAAACCACTAAAAATGCTACGGTTCCTTTAAGTGATGTATTAGGAATTGTTAGTTCAACACCATCTCAAGCCTCATGTTTTGAATGTGACGGTTCATTATCCGTTATGGTTAGCGGTGGTACACCACCTTATACTTACTTAGGTGATACGGGCCAACAACTAACTACAAATCAAACGTCATTTACTTTATCGGGATTATGTTCAGGAGCACATTCTGTGATTGTAACCGATGCTGCGGGATGTAATATAACTGCAAACTCTGTTGTTGAATCAACAGCAGGATTTTCAATAGTTTCAGTAAATACAACTAACTCACAATGTAATCAAAATGGGTCAATTAACATTAATATTGTTGCTACTCAAGGATTATTTACATATACATTAGAAGACGAAAACGGTTCAAGCCAATCTGTGACAACGGATAGTGAGTCACATATATTTAGTAACTTATCATCAGGTACGTACACAATAACAATTCAAACAAATGAAAACTGTACGTATACCACTGAAAAAACTATTGAAAACGTAGATAAATTTACTGTAGTATCTTCTATAACAGGTGCAACTTGTGGTTTAAATAACGGACAGGTTAATGTAACGGTTTCACAAGGTAGTGAGGTATTAAAATATCCATTTGAATACATATTAACTAATGTAAATACTAATCAGGTTGCTTACAACGGAATTGGTTATAGTAATACTCAAAATATATCAAACTTACAATCAGGATTTTATACTTTAAATGTTATTGATAAAGAAAACTGTCAAAGAACAACGAATTTTAATTTAAGTGGTACTAGTGGGGTAAACTTCTCACTATTCAAAACTGATTGTGTTTTAGGTAATGATGCGACGGCAAGTGTTAATATATATGATGGTACACCACCATTCACACTTAATTGGTCGTCAAATGTACCTTCAGGTCAATCAGGATTAACGGTTACTGGTTTATCTGGTGGAACATATTCTGTTGAAGTTACGGATAGTAATGGTTGTAGTGATACTAAATATGTAACTGTTAACTGTAACAATAACAGAGTACACTGTTATGAGTTAAATAATATTTGTGAGCAAAACTTTGTGACTACTGTCGGTCAAAAACGAGGGTTTGAAGAAATGTTGAACGAGACATATTTTGACTTATCAAGTGGGTATACAAATTGTGTCTTAGATGAAGCTATATTCTATGCGATTGTTAATATTACAGGTACAACATTTACTAGTGGTATCACTCAAAGTTTTTACACGGGTACCACACTAAATGATTACCCAACAGATGAAGATTGGATAAACGCGATAAGCGATATACTTTTAACAATAGGTGAAATTGGAAGTTTTATTTTAGATGTAAACTCAAATGAGTTAAAAATAATATCAGATTGTGACGGTGACCAAGATTTGTTAAGGGGTGCTAAATTTAGTTTGGATGCTAAGGTTGAGTTAACTTTAATTTGTGACTCTGATGGTTCAACACCTACACCAACACCTACAAATACTCCGACTCAGACAGTATCAATGACACCAACACCTACAAATACACCTACTCCATCAATCACACCATCAAGTAGTATTACACCAACACCAACGAGTTCGATTACATCAACACCTACAAATACACCTACTATGACACCATCAAGTAGTATTACACCAACACCAACGAGTTCGATTACACCTACCCCAACACCTTCATGTACATATAAAAGTTGGGTTATCCAACAATGTACAACTGGTACATGTGCGGGAACTTGTACTTGTGTAGGTTCAACAACACGAACAGTATATACAGATTGTACAGTTACAGATATTACTGCATTTGATACTTCAATTTCCGATGATATTTCATTAATAACTCCATTTACTGGTGATTTCAGAGGACCGAGTGACTCAAACATATACAGTTCAAATGGTAGTAGTGTTAGTTATGTGTGTACTATAGGTGGTCCATGTTAATTTGAACTCGTAAAAAAAGTAAAGAGAAAAAAAAGTATTTTATAATTCGCTTGTATTTATATAAGAAACAAATAAGGTAGATGTCACAAGTAATAATTAGATTAACATTAAGTTCTAATGCAATAGGACCGTTTGATATATATTCAGGAGTCACAAGTAATCCTGAAAACTTAGCCAAATCTGGTCAAACTCGTGACCAAATCACTGCGGGTGTTGTTTTACCTTTACCTGGCTCACCAACAGGTATTGAATATACTATATTTGTTGTTAATAAACAACCTGGTTGTAATGATGAAACGGTATCTAAAAAAGTTGTTGTATATGATGATAACGTTTCTCCGACACCGACACCTACTATAACTCCTAGTAACTCGGTTACACCAACGGCAACTCCAACAATAACTGTTTCTATTAGCACAACACCAAGTATTACACCGACACCTTCAGCAACTGCAACAAGTAGTGTAACTCCAACACCTTCAATAACACCTGAGGTTAGTGTGAGTGTAACTCCTTCAGTTACTCCGAGTGTAACGGTAACGCCATCAAGTAGTGTAACTCCAACTCCATCAGTAACTGCAACAAGTAGTATCACACCAACTCCATCAGTAACTGCAACAAGTAGTATTACACCAACTCCATCAGTAACTGCAACAAGTAGTATTACTCCGACACCTTCAATAACGCCAACATCTTCAGTAACACCTAGTACATCTATTACTCCGACACCTTCAGTAACACCTGAAGCTAGTGTAAGTGTAACTCCTTCAGTTACTCCAAGTGTAACGGTAACGCCATCAAGTAGTATTACTCCAACTCCATCTGTTACTGTGACACCTTCGGTAACAAATACTCCGTCAGTAACACCTAGTAGTTCAGTAACTCCTACACCATCAGTAACTGTTACAAATAGTATTACACCTACACCATCAGTAACTAATACACCATCAGTAACTCCATCAATTAGTATTACACCAACTCCATCAGTAACCGTAACAAGTAGTATAACACCTACTCCATCAATAACACCGACAAGTAGTGTTACGCCGAGTACTTCTATTACACCTACACCTTCAGTAACGGTTACTCCGTCAATAACACCGACAAGTAGTGTAACACCTACTCCATCAATAACACCGACAAGTAGTATTACACCTACACCTTCAGTAACGGTTACTCCATCTATCACTGTAACACCGTCAGTTACTCCATCAATAACACCGACAAGTAGTGTAACACCAAGTCCATCGGTAACACCTAGTATTACTGTAACACCAACATCTTCGGTAACGCCGACACCATCAATTACACCGAGTAGTAGTATTACTCCAACGCCATCATTAACACCAACAAGTAGTGTTACACCATCATCAACACCAACACCTACACCAACACCTAGTGAGGCAGGATTGGCACCAGCTTATTTATTAATAGAACCTGCGTCTCAAGGGAACGCTATTTCTACTTACATGAATAATAACTCGGCTTCTTGGTTTGGATTCACATTTGAGATTGGTGGACCTACAAGTTCTTCTGATATTGAAACATATATGGATTACTTCTCATCAAATGCAGGTTCAGGAGGTCTTCCACAAATTTATACTACTAATATACCTCAGGATGACTACTTGTTTGATGAAATTACTATTAATTCTGGTACGGTAAGTGAAACTGCATGGTATACTTTCTTGATTCCTGATGAATCTATTGGTGGTTCAGGTACTTCTAATAGGGCTGTTGGTATTGAGTTAAAAGAAGGTGGTGGTTCATTTAGTGAAAAAACTATGGTATCTACATGGTATCAGTATACAGTGACTAATCCTGGTGGTTCATTCCAACCAGGTACATATAGATTATACTCTACCTACAGTGATTATGCATTTAAATTAGATAATAGCTCTATTTCTTACACATTTAGAGGTTCAGATATTACACCTTAATAAAAAAGTAACTATTTATTTATACATGAGTTTAATATATAAAAATCCAACTTCCTCAACATCACTGAATTCAACAAATTCAGTAACAAGAACTAATACTATTGGTACTAACTTTAGTGTGCTTCAAACGGGTGGTTATATGGAAGTTTATAATCTATCAGACTTATCGTTTACAGTGCCAGAAGGTTCAACAGGACCTATACAGTTTTCGGGTAATACTATACCTGTTCAATATTCAAAAAGAAGTCTCTCTTTCTTACCTGATTCAATTACATTGAATTCAGATAATATTTCTTCAGGTCGTAGGAGATTGGGTATGTTAGTTTATGTTCATGAGACTAAGCAAACATATCAATATACCATTGATAATTATGATGCGTTATGGGATGCTGCCAGTGGTTCTACACAAGAATCTGATTACGGTACCAGTGTTACTACTTCAACTACGGGTGGTGAAGACTTTATTGATGCATGGTTAGACTCATCTATTGAGGGTGTAAGTGGTGTTACTCGTTCAAATTCGAGATGGAGAATATTCTACGGTACTGATATTACTGTAACAGGTGGTACGTACAATAGTGGTACAGGTACCTTAACGATGACCAACACGACAGGTGGTACCTTTAATGTTACAGGTTTCACAACAGGTGGAGGGTCAGATACTTACGTTACGGGTGGAACATTTAGTTCTGATACTTTAACTTTAGATAGAAATGATGGTAATAATGTAAATGTAACAGGATTTACATCAATCAATACCAATATAGCCAATTCTAATTTAACTTTAGACCAAAGTAGGACAGTAAGTTTAAATGCTAATGATTTAAAATTTATTGGTGGTTCTGCAGAAACTTTACAGTTTACATCTTCTGATATTATATTAAGTGCAGCTACAGGTGGAGGTACAATATCTTTCAAAGGTATTGCAAGTTCATAGGAAAATAGAGTACTTGTTATTAACACTAATGGGGTATTATCATACAATGATAACATTCAAGGTGATACTGCAATTTCAGCACTTACTTATAATAGTGAGTGGGGTGTAACTAAAGAATTAACAGATAGTACTTCAGGAACAACACAATTACCATTTATTACTGGCGGTACGTTTGACGGTTCTAATATTAACCTTAATATTGCGGGTGGTTTAGAACCGACAATTTCTATATCGGGTCCTGAATCTTCAGACATTTATGTAACAGGTGGTACTTACAACAACTCAACAGGTACTTTAACTTTAGGTAGAAATGACACTAATACCTTTAATATTACAGGATTTA
>Ga0181565_10002428_pt1 | contig 14240 bp, 11 predicted proteins | sample 101ome_16_FD_129661 | JGI IMG/M metagenome (GOLD analysis project Ga0181565, IMG submission 129661) | Coastal salt marsh microbial communities from the Groves Creek Marsh, Skidaway Island, Georgia - 101401AT metaG (megahit assembly) | ecosystem: Environmental > Aquatic > Marine > Intertidal... | reverse complement strand
TAACTTTTATAGATATACCAGAGTTTTCAAAACTTACATCATTTAGCTTTGCAGAAAAATTATAAAACCCCTTCTTTCTTTTTTTATTTTCAACCATATTTAGCTTATTGATAAACTCAACTTTTTTCCAAGGACTCCCAATTAAATCAATTACTGGTTTAAGCAATAGATCATTTTCACATTTTTTAGAAAGCTCACAATTAACCTCGATGTCCTTGATTAAATATTGATCTTTTTGATCTGCAAAAATTTCAAGAAAGACTCTATTGTTCACTATTCTTTTACTTACTCTAATTGATACATCTAGGTATCCAGAATCCATGAATACAGTCTTTACTTTATTAACAACCTGATTTTCCAACACATCATTGTAAACAGAACCGACATATGGGATTTTTAAATTGTTAATTTGGTTTTGAAGAGATCGATCCTCCAACAAGGTCTGTTTTGAAATAAAAGAAATATCCTGCAGAAATGAATTTAAAGATGAGTTAAATTCAAACCAGATTTGACGATCAACAATTTTATAACTAAATGAAAACTTTTTAATAAGTCCGTCATTTAACGCAAATCGGAGACCTTTATACATATTTTCAGTATCATTAGCCTCTTGCAATACTTTTAATATTCTTTTTTCTAAAAACTGACATGTGCTCTTACCACAATTTGAACTTAAGTTAATTTTATCAAATGCCAGTGATTGGCCGACAGTTATTAAGACAAAAAGTAAAATACAAAAAATTTTAATCATTTAAATGTCTTCTTCCAAATAAAATCAAAACCAACACTTTCATTATTATCAATACTTTCAGAGTTTTCATTTGATTGAGTTCGATAAACTCCTTGTAAGGACATATCATTATTTATTTTTAAATTAATATTCATTTGCTGGCTCTGGTCCAATGACCCCCCAAGGGTACTTGAATAATTAAGATTAATTGAATTTGATATTCTTTTACTCAACCGAAGTTTAGTTGCGGATCGAAGCCTTGAAGTATCATTACTACTATTAAGCTTACCCGATATAGGGTTATTATAGTCATTAAATTCAGGCCCAACACTTAGTTTTACTCCAAGTGAATCATGTAAACCTTGGTTAATACCAAACTGGTCAATCAAAAGACTCCCCAAAGACATCGAGGTAACTGATTCAAGTTCTGAGTCTTGTAAATCCTTGGTCGTATCAAGAGTTATTCCTAAAGTTAGTAATGAAAGAATGTCTGGTTCTGCTAAAGGAGGATCAGAGCGGAAAGCAACATTTAAATTCTTAACATCACCATTTATTTCCATTTCTAAGTTATAATCACCTATTTTTGTGTCACTAACTAAGTCGAAATATGGGTCAAGCGCATCAGCATTTTTTCTAAATCTGATATCTCCTTTTGTGACTTTAAATTCGTGCCCTTTGAAGTAAAGCTTCGATTCATTTTCAGCTATTTTAATTATTCCATCAATACCCTGTTTGTTATTATTTCCCTTGTATTTTATATTTCCTCCAACTCTTAAGTCAGATAAAGAGTTCTTCACAAGAATTGGTGAAATCGTATTAATGTCAACATTAAAATCAAATAATTCAAAACCAGAAGTGCTACTATCCCCAAGATCCTTTCCACGGTTAAAAAATAATTTCGGATCATCTAAAATTTCACCATTAATTATACTTAAGGATCCATTAAAAAAGTATGGTTTTGAACTTCCGAAAATCCTACCGTATCCTCCTATGTTTACCTTGCTATCATCAGTTATATTAATTTTAGCTGAAGCTAATGAGTAATTTAAATCAATCTTAGGAAACCCAACTTGAAGCTCCACGTAGCCTTCAGCATCAATCGCACCACCACCAATACGAGAGTGCATCTCATCTATATTGATAAAATTATAATCACCATAAATATTAAATCTTAAATCTTGAAATGCCTCCGGGGCATTATTAATCCGAACTTCATTTTTAATTGCAGATAAATTAAAATGAAAAGTTTTGGGATCAAAAAGTTTAACTTTCCCACTCCCCTCAATTTCACCATTCCAGAAACTAACGAATTGAGGAAATAACTCAAAGACACTTCCTGGAATATTAAAATCCAAATCTAGAAAAATATTTTTGTTTTTATTAATCAGATTTAATGAGACTTCTTGGTTTGGCCCACTAAGTAATACACCATTTTCAATAACTTTTCCCTTTTTTACATGAATTCTATTTCGGGGGTAGACCAATGCTAACTGTAGATTATTTCTCCTGATAGAAAATTCACTTATATCTAAATCAATATTGGTATTTGAAATTTCCTTAATCTTTCCTGAAGAGTTTAGATCAAAATTAATAGCTCCTTCTATTGCACTCCCCTCAATATTTTTCAAACTTAATATCCCTAAAACTAGATCTATATCTGGAATATTAAAATTGGTATTTAAAAAATAGGGGATACCTGGCTCCTTCATCTTGAGACCTGTTTGGATTTTTATTTTATTATTAAATAAATCTGCTGAGAACTTTCTATCTTTTTCATTAAGAACAAGACTAAAACTTGACTCACCAAGAAGGCGATGCCGAAGGCTAGAATTAAATAATCGTCCATCAAGCTGCAGACCATTTTCAGAAGAAATATTTAAATCAAAAAGCACATCTGACTTCATGCCTATATTAAATTTTCTATAGTAATAAAAGTTATTAAGATTTATTTTCTTAGTCTTCAAGTCTAGGTTGTAACTATCATTTCTAAAATCAAATCCGAAATGCCCGCTTAGCACTGAATTATTCTTACCTAAATTAAATGGATTAATTAACAGTTTTTTATTTTCAAGAGTAACAACGGCATTATAATTTTGAAAATCCTCTTGGTATAATGTTATTTCTCTCCCATCAATATGCCCAACAATGCTTAATTCACCAACATCAAGAGGACCGCTAATTTTAACATTTCCTCTTCCAAAAGAATTGAACTTGCTAATTATCTCTTTTGATTTCCCCAGATAAGCAGGCATAATTAACAATAGATTACCGACATTAAATTTAGGCAGATTAATATTTAAACTTGTTGTCGTTTGTTTAGTATTGAAATTAAATTCTCCAAATCCGTTATAATTAGTATCACCAATTATTCCTCGTGCTTTTTTTATAATTAACAAATTGCTCACGAAGTCGTAATTAACACTCGCATTAATGTTACCTAAATTAAACTCTTGAATTAAAAACCTATCTAACTGTCCACTTATAAATAAGTCCTTAGAACCAATCGAATGATTATAAGAAGCTTTCAATTTACCTGCTCCAAATAATTTTAGACCAAACAACTTGGGCAATATCGTTGGGTCATAATTAAATTCTTCCGTGGATATACGAAAACCAACCTCATCAATATTCGCTTTCGCAATAATTTTTTTCCTTGCGACTGTCGTATCAAAATAGATACTCCAATCTTTTTTCCTTTTTAAAATAATTTGCCCTTCCAAATCGCCTGCGCACAATACGTCCTCAAATTTTTTATTTTTCAAACAGTAACCCTTTACCAGGACGTCATTAAATAAAACCCTAAATTCATCACTGCTATTTTCAATTGATATTTCAGAATTAACAATTGCCCCCATCCAAGCGTAAGTATATTTATTGAGCAACGGGTCACGTGGCAGTATTTTGAAGCTAGAAACTTTTATACTCTCTGCCATTAACAACTTTCTATCTTCAAAATCAAAGGTAATTTCATCACTTTTAATCTGTCCATTTTCCACGCCTGAAGCAATGATATTGCTAATTTTCACCTTTCCATTTTTATAATCATAATTTAACTTAATATTTTTTACACTCATGTCCTGATTAAAGCTTCTAATCATCAAACTTCCAAACAGATCTAATTCTTTATTATTAAAAAATAAAGAAACATCCCCATCGGCGTAAGATGATGCCAATGCATTTTTATGAATTTGTGGTAAACCTGGTATGGCCTTCACAAGGTCTTCGTAAAACAACTTGTAGGTAAATTCCCCTTTTATATTTAAGTCATTATCCACAACTAAATTATTTGATATTCCGAATCGAGACAAACCACTTTTAACAACAAGCTTTTTAATATAATTTTTTTTTCTTGCTATTACCCCAGATACATCTAGCTCATCAATAGTATTGCTTTGATAATAATTATGGTGAAGGGTAAGAGAAAAATTAAAGTCGCTCCTTACCCTTTTGAGGCTCAAAGAATTGACCTCCCCACCGATCATCTTGCCATCTACATCACAAGAGATCACTACATTCTTTGCAAGTATGTCCTTAATTCCATTCTTGGACATCATGTCGCTAATAAAATCATGAATTTCAAACTTCTTTTCTATTTTAGAATTGTTAGAATGACGATAATTCACTTTGGCTTTATCTATAACAATGTTTGAGACTTTCAACTGTTTAGATAGAATTAAATCTAAATTTAAACCGAACCCAATATTTCCATCAATACTGAATAGATTATTTGAGATTTTCACTCCGTTGAGCATTATTCTTTTTTGACTAAGGTTTAAACTCAACCGCTCAAAGGACATTTCTAATTTATTCTGCTTTGCAATCTCAATAATAAAGTTTTCATTAATCCATCTAGCAAAATATCTTGATTCAAGCACAATCTGCCCAACAATCATAAAGACCAAAAAGATACTCACAAAGAAATATAAACTATTCTTCCTATTCACTTATACCTTGAATCAATTTAGAAATAGACCTTGCATCCTTGAATTGCTTATTCCTAATTAATAATTTTTTTAAAATGATTGCCAAATAAAACTTGTTATCAAAATACCGAGCGTTTTCAAACAGCACCTTGAAGACATTCCTTACACCAATCAAGTTACCATCATCAAATAAAACTTCTATTAAAATTACGAGCGCTTCTTTTTCAAGGCTATTATTTGTGAGGTTTTTATATATCTCACCTAAAGCTGAAGCTGAATCTTTATTAACAACATAAGCTCGCAAAAGGTTCTCTATTGAAGAATCACAATATAACTCTAACTTGGCTGCTTTTTTTAAATTTAAGTTATTCATCTCAAAATTCGAGGAATATTTTTTATCATTTAGAAACTTTGTCATTTTACGACTGCTCGAATAAAAGGGTTTCTTTTTATGATTACCATGCTGCTTCATTGGCACATTAAGGTATGATGCGAGGGATTGATAGGTATGGTGATTCCCATTGAGGAAATTTAAATTCATGCAGACCAATAAAATATCCTCACCAACTTCTTTATCTAATACTGCACCATATGTTGCTAGCAGCACTTTCTCTTTAAAAATATCAATTGCTGGAATCTTCGCCATTTCAAAACTATTTAAAGTAGCTTTTAAATATCGATGAAATAAAGATTTAATGCTCGGATAATACAAAATAGACAGAGGTGCTATCTCAAGAAGAACTGATATATCCGCCACAGGAGCTTTGTTAACTCCTAATAAACTTTCAAAAAAAATAATTTTTTGATCAACAATACTGACAACTGCTTTGGGAATATAATTACCATAACTATCTAAATACCTAATCCAATAAATTTTAAATTGCCTTAACCTGTTTTCCGAAATTATTTTTGATATGTTTAGATATATTATTTTTTCTACTTCCTTGTAGTTCCGATTATTTATTTGCTTGTGAATATTGAGAAATAAAATCTTTATGGCATTAATTTTATCAAATGCAATCAAGCTAACGACGTCACCTTCATTCACATTTTCAAGCTGTAATATAAATTCAGCCGGAGATAAGTTAAATAGGTTTTCAAGATATTTGGACTTCAATAAAAAATGCCTCAGATTTTAAAAGTTATTTTGCTATATTTTATCAAAATAACTAGTAATCATGAGGCATTAGGAAAATTTTAATGATTATTAATAAAGTAAATTTTATTTAACTCTTTCGACGTACTCACCTGTTCGAGTATCAATTTTTAGCTTTTCACCCTGCTTGATAAACAGAGGAACATTTATTTGAAGCCCTGTTTCCATGACGGCTTTCTTCAAACCTCCAGATGCTGTATCACCCTTAAGACCGGGGTCAGTTTCCGTAACTTCCAACTCAACAAAGTTAGGTAAATCAATAGAGATTGGAATCCCTTTCCAATACAACAAATTTAATTTTATTCCCTCTTGGAGATATTCTTTAGAGTCACCAACATACTCTTCTCTTACATGAATAGATTCAAATGTATCTTGATCCATAAAATTAAAACCATCTGGATCAGCATACATATATTCAACTTCCTTGTGCTCTAAATCTGCTCTCGTGCAACCAGTTGAAACACCTGACTTAAATGTTCGCTCAAGAACTTGACCTGTCTCTAGGTTTCTCATTCTACATTTAACAAATGCACTCCCTTTACCTGGATTTGTGTGATCGGACTTTAAAATAACATATACCTTTCCTTCCAACTCTAGCTTAACATTTTTCTTTAAATCTGTAGTTTGCAACATAAATCACCCTTCTAACCGTATTCTTTTATATATAGTAAAAACGCCAATAAAATATGCTAAATCAGAAAGTCCTTCAAGAAGAATATCAACTCCCTGCGCAGTTATTAAATTTTGCCTAAATGAATCCCCTCTTAATGAGACTCTACTCAAATGAACTTCTACTTTTAACCCATTAAATATTTTCAGCGAATCAAGAATTGAAACACTCGTATGGGAATAACCACCTGGATTTATTACAATTCCATCATACTTACCACAAGCATTTTGAATCATCGTAACAATTTCACCCTCAATATTGCTTTGCATCCATGTAAGCTTAATTTCTTTTGATATCTGGCTAACTTGTTTTTCTGTGTCCAATTTCAGTTGATCAAGAGTCTGTTTCCCGTAGTGCTCAGGCTCTCTTTGCCCTAATAAGTTAAGATTTGGCCCATTAATAATTAAAACTCTCAAGAAGACTCTCCAAAAAAACATTAATGAGCTGTTGCTACCAAGCTCCTCTGAACAAGTAAATTTAAAAAATTATCACACCGCTGCTTAACATCTCGAATAAAACATACTTGATCTTCAATTAACTCATTAGAGCTCACGCTAATCGGTTCTTCTTCTTTTACTCTATTATTTGTAGATAATTCTGCTTCACTCACATCAGTGATTTCTTTCTCTGCCACAGTTTTGGCTTTTTCTTTTTCTTCACTATCATTAGGTCTTTCAATGTGAACACCACTATGACTAAGTAAGCCTTCTTCCCTATCGACATCATCATCTAAAAGAGAATCTATCTCTCCAACCTTCAGGTCAAAGTAGTCCATCAAGTTATTTTCTTTAACGGTTCTATTTAAATCTTCTTTCGAATCGCTAATGGACGAATCTTGCATCTCTATCCCTTGAACTTTTTCCTCAATACTATCAAGCAAATGTTCAACCGTTTGAGAATCACCCATTTCATTAAACAATCTCGCAAAATCGATGGACGTAGATTGATCTGTTTCAATTTTAATTTCTTTTGCCCCTAAGTCTTTTTGTTCCCAATTACGAATATCAATTATCCGATCTTCATCATCCCTTAAACTGATTGAGTTATCTCCATTTTCCATCTCTAAGTTTTCAATTAATTCACAAATCTCTGTATCACTAGGAAAAAGGAAAGATAATTTTTTAAATACATTTAAAGCGAGCTCACGATTTCCTAGCTCAAGGTTTATTTTTCCCCACAATTTTTGTAAAAGAATATTCTCTAGATTTGTATCTACGTATTTTGAGATATTGTTGTAAGCTTGCTGAAAATCTTCTAACTCATAATAACAATTAGCAAGGACAATTCTACCAGAAAGGTAATCAGGGTTCTCTTTTAATCCATTTAAACAAATTTTTATTGCTTTTTTAAGCTCTCCAGATTTTCGATAAATTTCTGCAAGAGGAGCAAAGACAACAGATGACTTGTCTTCTTTCAAAATACGCTCATATTTATCAAGTAACGGCAGATTATTTCTCATATATTCACCTAAATTTGACTAACGCTTAAACCGGCTTCCTCTTGGTTTATAATTCTTGGGGTAATAAAAATTATCATTTCATTTTTAGAAACTGACGGATTGAACGGTGTTCTAAATATCCAACCGATTAATGGGATATCCTTTAGAAATGGTAATCCAGCATGACTTGAAGATTTCTCATAGTTATATATACCACCAATAACTACAGTTGAGCCATTATCTACTAACACATTCGTTTTAACGCCTCGACTTGCTTTTGTTGGAGGAGCACCATCTAGCCCTACCGGAGGAGCTCCGAACTGTTCTTTATCAAGTGAAATCTCCATTGAGATAGATCCGTCATTCGTTACTTGGGGAGTGACTTCCAGGTTTAAAGTTGCATCAATTTGTTGAAAGGTCGTTGTCGCTGCATCACCAACACCTGTAATCTGTTTAAACGAAGTTGTATCTTTTGCAGTAATAGATGCTTTTTCCTTGTTTTGAGTGATCACTTTTGGACTAGAAATAACTCTCGCCTTTGACTCTGACTCCATTAAACTTAGTGCAAAATTTAAATTAAAGAACCTATTAAATTTTGAGACCTCTACACTAAAGAGAGTAGATGCTGTTGATGTTGGAGCCGTACTAAATTGAAAACCAGGCCCCGCTTCTCGAATCCCTGTCCCTCCTGCTTCACCAATGCTACCATTACCAGTTCCTGGAGTGCCTAGAGGGTCATAACCAAATTGAAATCCCCTAAAATTACCTCCAGACTGGAGCCCGATTTCCTTTTTATGCTCTTCTCTAACCTCAACAATTTTAGACTCAATTAAAACTTGTGGGGTTTGAGTATCCAATACTTGGATAATCTTTTTCATTTTCTCTATAGCTAGAACAGTGTCTTTAATAATTATAGAGTTTGTTCGAGCGTCAATCGCAATTGTGCCGCGCTCTTTAGTTAGATAGCCCTGAAGGATCTTTTCTAGATCATTAATTTTTGCGAATGAAATTGGAAAGACCTTGGCAACCAGCTTTTCCTCTTTTTCTAGAAGTTTTTTAACTAAAATTTCTTTTTTCTTCTCTTCAGTTGCTTTATCCAATGAGGTTACCATGAGAATTGCACCATTCTTTTGAGCAACAAGCTTATTTAATCCAAGAATTGTATCAAGAGCTTGATCCCAAGGAATGTTAACTAGACTAAGAGTTAACGGGGGTAATTTCTTTACTTCATCAGTAATGATTATGTTGAATCCTGAAGCATCAGCAATCATTTTCAATAGATCTTCAACTTTAATATCCCTAACGTCGAAACTTACCTTTTTACCAATATATTTTTTCCGGCCACTAAGGGTTAAGTTTTCAAGAATATCCACAACTGATTCAGATTTAGGAATGTTAATCTTCCCAATTACTTCTCGCTTTTTATCAATAACCAGATCAGTTTTGTTCATCTCGGCTTCACTAAATACGCCAAATCTATTTTCAACTTTAACAACAACCCTCTTCCCAATCTGCTGTACCAAACTTCTCACGTTATCTCGTAGCTGAATATTGATCCGAATGTCTTCCTTTTTGCCTGGTTTAACATATGGACTAACATAAGCAACAGCACCTTTAAATTCAGAAGCATCAAAACCTCTTAAAACTTTAGGTCCGGCATTTGTCTTTTTAAAGTCGATAATTATTTGTTTATCTTGTTTAACGTGAAAGTGCTCTAATGCAACATTTTCATTATCAAATGAAAACTCTAAAAAAGTAACCTCACCTTTCTGGTAGAAATTAATCCCATATAGATTTATTGGATCACTGGCAAAAAGATTATTACAAATTAGCAAAAAACCAATATAAAACAAACATCCTATTCTCATTAACCTTCTTCCTTGAAAGTATTTATATATAAAGTATAACTTATTTTTGCGGGTTTTCCACTAGTCTATTATTCAGTAACGATTGGTAATAATGTTTCAAGATATTCAAATTGGTCATAAACATTTTTTATTTTCTCAACTAAGACGACTCCACCTGGGAGGATTGCCTTCACAATTGCTTTATCCACACCTAACGCCATGCCTTCTTTGACAATAAAAGTTTCTTTTTTTGACTTTGATCTAACAATAGCACGACGGTTCTTCCCCAACATAACGCCAATTACCATTATCTGATCAATTGGAACGCCTGATATTGAAGGTATATTACTGTATGAATTTTCTCCAACCTTGTTTGGAACCATTGAAATAACTTTTTTGGCGCCGCGAACAATCGGCTTTTTAAATGGATCTCTGAGTTTAAACGGATCCTTAATTTCTGTTTTTTGACCCTTAAAGAAATCATACTCAACTGAAAATGAATTTTGAGATATAAAACCAACAGTAATCAATGTTAAAATTAATCTGATTGTCATTTACGCCTCTTCTTCTTCTTTTTCTTTTTCTTTCTTGAACTCGCTTTAAACCCCTGTTCAATTTTATCGATTCCACGGTCTACCTTATGATTTTTGTCATAGCGATAAGCCTCAATCGATATTTTTCCTTCAATTAACTGAAATCTTCCTTTTTGTTTTTCTGCCAGCTCCCTAAATGACACCTTTGAAATATTTAGTAATTTTTCAAACCCTTCTATTTTCTCTAAAAAAATCAAAAACTGCAGGTATGTCCCCTGAGCAACAACCTCAAAGTTTTTAACAAAATAAAATCCTTTGTTCGATTCACTACCAGAACTAATTTCAGCTCTCTTTAAATTTAAATCTTTAGTAAACCCTTTGATACTTTTAATATAAAAAGAATCATTTATATCTGATGGAAACCTTTTTTGAATTTTTTCTACCTCAAGTGCAACTCGCTCAATTTTTTCTTTAGCACTATTTATGTCAGAGAAATACCCCTCTAAATCTTTGACCTTTTTTTCTTTTCTTTTAATGCTAGATTCTATTGATGGCATGACAGATACAGTCTGCTCAATTTTGAGATTGTGATCATTATAATTCAAATAAACATCATAAATTATATAACCTAGTAGAAAAATCCAAATGTTTTGAATTAACTTTTTTATCATAAGGCAGTGTTTCCTGAGTTATAGTTAACAGAACCCTTTAACTTAAAGTTTTCTACTCGATGACTTTTACCAAACGCCTCAACAACACCGGTATTTGAGTCAATTACTTCGATAGATCTATTAAAAAATATTGATGAATTTGATTTGTTAATAAAATCACTAATTGACTTAAACGAATAAGTACTTCCAGATATATTCATCTCACTGTTTGATATTTCCAAATTTGTAAACCACATATCACTTGGTATATCTCGACTAAGTCTTTCAAGCGCTAGTTTAGGGTTTGTTCTTTTTCGAATTATCTTTTCAACTTGCGCTGACCTTGACTTTAAAATTTCAATTTGATTGTTAAAAGCTTCTAATTTTTGCTCAACATCTTTTTGATTTTTGATTTTTGAATTAAGCCTTCTCTCCTTTGCTCTCAGATCATTCACCACTGCTTGCTTTTCGCTCAACTCCTCTGCCCAGTCATCATATAAAAACCAACCTGGTGCATAAGATAATACAAATGTTAAAATGAGCATTTTGTAGTTAATAGTTGCTAGATCTAACCCAAGAACAACAGGTAATTTAAATGGTTTTTTCTGCTCAAGTAGATTGATTTTTATCATCTATTACAACTCCCTCATGGCCAGCCCCATAGCGGTGCATCCACGAAATGAAATTGAATTTAAATTCTCATCTGTAAATTTTTTCTTATCATAATCAATGACTTCAAAGGGCGAAAAAATTGATATCGGTAAGCTTAAATTAGTCTCAAGACCTTCAATCATTCCAGGGATTAAACTACCACCACCAGTGACGAAACATTCAGATATTCCATCATCACTACTAGAGGTAATATAAAAATCAATAGTTTTTTTCACTTCAGAGAAAAATGAATCAAGGACATCCTCTACGATTTCAACAATTTCCTCGGGCAAGTTACCATTTTCATCACCAATAATTTTGAGTTCCTCAGCTTCGATGTAATTGACCCCCATTTGCCGTTGGATCTCCTCAGTGATTATTACCCCACCGATTGGAATTTCCTTAGCGAATACAATTCCATTTTTTTTCCAAATAATAAAATCCGTTTTTTGAGCGCCAACATCCATAAAAATATAACTGCTCGTTGGATCATCGATTCTATCTTTTAAGACATGTTTAAACACGTTTGTTACTGCAACGATAGACAAATCAACAATTTTCACTTTTAGCTTCTGACTAGTATTTTCAACTAAGCTTTTGAACATTTCTAATATATCAGAGCGAGCGGCAGCAAGGAGAACATCAACACCACCACCTTCGTTTTCACCAAAAACATGAAATGCTAAACTAGATTCTTCTATGTTAAAAGGTAGGTATTGCTCTGCTTCCCAACTTACTTGATCATCAATTTCTTCATCTGTTCCACCAGGAATCTGTAATTTTTTAGCAACAGTATTAGGGCCAAACAATCCAATCGCAACGTTTTGAGCACTCGTTTTAATTTGATCAACTGCCATTTCAATAGCCTTAGTAATTTCCTCAGCTTTTTGGATATCATCTTCAATAAGACTTCCCTCTGGCAGATCAATTGAAATATAATTAAGTAATTTAAAGTTGCTACCACTCCTTTTTATTTCAGCGACCTTAACCTGACTCAGTCCAATATCAATACCGATTATTGATTTATTTCCGAGCTTCAAGACATCGGCAATAATATCTTGAATGTTTTCGAATGACTCTTTAAGTGATGACACAAATGTTACCTTAATTAGATTTCCATAGGTTATTATACTTTCTACTATGGATTCGACACAAGGAATTATGTCAATAAAATTAAATTAAAAACCGATATAGTTTATTAACTGAGTAACTTGATCAGGGAAAAATATTTGAAAAAATGCTGCAATAATAATGAAAGGCCCAAAAGCAAGAGGCTTATCTTTATCTAATACTTTGAATAAAATTAAAAAAATTCCAATTACACTACCAAGAAAACAACTGATAAAAATATTAAACATGATACCCTGTGGCCCAAGGTACAAACCCAAGGCACCAAACAACTTGATATCACCACCACCGAGCCCCTCCACTCCTTTTAACTTATAAAATAAATATGCGACACTATAGGGAATAAAAAAACCGACAAGACCACCAACTAATACGCTTAAAAAAGAATAATAATACATACCATACGATAAAAATAATATCGCCAAGTAAATATTAATTTCATCTGGTAAAATTTTATGTTGTAGATCAACTACAAAATGAACCAGGAATGCGGCAAATACTGAAAATAAAAAAAGATAATTCACCAAATTTGATATGTATAAATTCTCCGGAAAAAGTATGACAGCGGCTGCCGCCATCAAGAGCTCGACAACAGGATATCGAAAATGAATTGATGTGCTACAGTTATGGCATTTCCCTCTTTGAATAACATAAGTAAACAAAGGAATATTTCTCCAGAAAGGAATTGAAGTTTTACAATTTGGACAGAAGGATCTTTTATAAACCCAATTCATACCTCGCGGAAGTCTAAAAATTAACACATTAAGGAAACTTCCTATCATGGCACCAAAAATAAAAATAAAAATATGTAATAAAGGCATTAGTCAAAATCTCTGATGTGAAATATAAAACAAACAAGGTAAATAATAATTAAGAAAGAGACTATAAAATAAAAACAACCATTCGCAACGTCATTTAAGTAATTCACATTATTAAAAACGATATGCTTAAAATCAAAGTAAGTAAGATCTGGAAAAACTCTACTCAAAAATTCAACTCCATATTTCAAGTATATTTTTTCTTTAAAAAAACTTAATTCTAATAAGCCTCGAGCACTATGGGAAAAAATATAAAGACTAGAAACAAATATTGTCGCAATCAGTGGAGATAAAAAATTTCGAAACAAAAGAGTTATTCCAAATATTGTCATGCTTTCAAATAATATTCCCAAAAGACCATATAGAAAATCTACGCCTATCTTTAAACCGTAAAGACTAAAGATAAGGTAAAACTCTCCCAGAATAACGAGTTCTGCAACTAACAAAGCGACAAGAAAGGCAACTGTAGAAGAAATCACAATTTCTACCTTTCTAATGGGTCTGCATATCAACATTATTATTGAATTTTTTATCCCCTCACTTGAAATAATAGAAAGTCCAAAAAAAATACTTAAGAAGATCATAGTGACTGATAAAAACCCAAGACTAAATGAGCGAATCACCATTTCAGTTGCGCCGTAACTAATCTCATTTAAAACAATAGAGAAACAACCAAATAATACTCCCGAAAAAAAG
>Ga0181565_10002427_pt1 | contig 14243 bp, 13 predicted proteins | sample 101ome_16_FD_129661 | JGI IMG/M metagenome (GOLD analysis project Ga0181565, IMG submission 129661) | Coastal salt marsh microbial communities from the Groves Creek Marsh, Skidaway Island, Georgia - 101401AT metaG (megahit assembly) | ecosystem: Environmental > Aquatic > Marine > Intertidal... | reverse complement strand
TCCCCAAGCCCAAACATCATAAAATTGTTTCTTATAACCTATCCCTAAGGGTATAGAAATTTGGGTTAATGAATATCTTCTTCTTTCGTTATATTTAGTTGTTTCCTGACCCTCAGTACTCAACCGTTGCAATTCTATCCATTGACCGTCAAATTGAGTTAAATCTCCATACTCGGAGGCCACATGAACATCAGGCATATATTCGAAATAAGCCATTGGATTAAACTTGTATACTCCGACTCCAGCAAACAGATAAGGTGACGCTGGGTTAAAGCGCTGTGTCTCTGTAAAGCCCGACAAATTATACTCTACCGTACCACTGAATTCAAGGATATTACTTTTAAAACTTAAATTACGTTTGTAACGGTCAGCAATATCTGAATAGTTCTTATCACTACCACTAATTTGCCCAAAAAGCGCATTTCCGCGAAGAGTTAAAAAGTCAGAATAATTAAACCTGCAAATGATTCCCCCCATCGGACGAGTTTCATTCAATGCAATTGAAGGGGTTAAATCACCCATATAATTTGAAGCACCAGCAGTTATACCTACTTCAATCGGACGACCTTTTTTACGGTTGAATTGCGCCTCCGAATTATTCGACAAGAGCAAACCAATCGCATATAAAGATAGTAATCGTAACATATTGCGTGACATGATAAAACACAAATTTACCCATTTGGAGGGGTTTTTCATAATTGTAAACGACTTAGGGTCGTCAAATGTTGCTTTTTTGGAGATTTTATACCGCTTTTACTAAAGCATATACTCCCATGGTGAGAAAATTTCTGACCCATGGAATACCGCTAATTATCTTTGTTTGAGTCCTCGGTTTAATACCAAACTTGTGCTCATAAATAGGATTAAATAAGTAAAACTTTTCATCTATTAGCTCAAAGTTGGACGCCTTAATTATTCTATTAAATCGTTCTATACTTATTCCGGTAGACTTCGTTTCAAGCATAAAATCGATCCCAGGTTTATTAACGCCTAAAAGCTTCATTAAACCAGGATACAATGGCCCAGGCAATAGGTGATAATAGGGAAGTACGCTGGCTATTTTGGGTGGAAGTATTTGCTGGTGACCTCCGTAAGGCATCATCCAAGGTGGAAAAGCAAAAAATACTACACCACCCTCTTTTAAAAACTTGTGAAGTTGCGGAACAAACTTTTCTTGGTTGTGTATATGCTCAATTACGTCTTTTAATATGATGATATCGTATGTACGACCCAATTCTTCAATCGGGTCGACTAAATAAATGTCTTTACTTAAAAAGTTAATGTTACCATTATCTACGTCATCCTTCAAGAATTCCTTTGCATATTCAATCCGCGAAGCGTCAAGTTCAATTCCCGTACATTGACAGCCACGCTCTAAAAATGCTTTCAAAACCCCGGCCTCACCACAACCAATTTCTAACACATTCATGCCTTGTTTGATTGGAAAACCATCTTCTATGTAGGGTACGATATGATTTTTCGTTACCTCATAGGTCATGTCAAAATAGCGACGCTTGTCGCCGTGAAATTCATACATAAATTTCCTAAGGTTTTTCCATTACATGACCACAACTACTGCAGGTTCTCAAGTCTTCAGAATTGTAGTAGTGGTTAAAATGTTCAATAAAGTCTGTTTCAATGTTTTTCAACTCAAAATAAACTTCATGTAATTTATTGTTACAGTTATCGCAATACCACTGAAGTCCATCTGTAAACCCTTTACCCTCTCTCACTCTTTCTATCACTAAACCTATACTGCCTTCGGTTCTTCCTGGTGAGTGCGGAACCTTTGCTGGTAATAAGAACATATCACCAGGGCCTAAATTTATATCTCTTTGCTTTCCATCCTCTTGAATTTTTACAGTGATGTTTCCTTCAAGCTGATAAAACAACTCTTCGGTCTCGTTGTAGTGATAATCTTTTCTCGAATTTGGTCCACCAACAATCATAACTATAAAATCTTCACCTATTGGATATAAATTTTTATTTGCCACAGGTGGTTTTAACAAATGTTTATTTTCTTCAATCCACTTTTGAAGGTTGAATGCTGCTTGAACTGACATATGATTTTGTGCTTGAGTGATACTCACAAAAGTACATATTTTCACCAAAATTGAATTTCTATTCAGCATTTTACTATTGAATTCATACTTTTGTTTTTCAAATCCATGAGCGACGCGATTCAGCACGAATGTGGAGTGGCTTTTATCCGTTTAAGAAAACCACTTCAGTACTATAAAGAAAAATATGGTTCTTACTGGTATGGTCTGCACAAATTGCAGTTCTTAATGACCAAACAACTTAACCGAGGTCAAGATGGTGCCGGCATTGGTGTTGTTAAACTTGATCCAGAATTTGGCGATCGTTATTTAGCGAGACAAAGAAGTGCGAGCAAAACGGCATTGTCTGACATTTTCGAAGCAGTATTTAAAGAATTAGAAACTATTCCGGAAAACAAAATAGACGATGTTGAGTATTTGAAAAAGCATTATCCCTATGCCGGAGAATTGCTATTAGGACATCTCCGCTACGGTACTTATGGTGGTAATTCAATCGAGAATATTCATCCATTCTTACGTCAAAACAATTGGATGGCAAGGAATTTAATGCTTGCCGGAAATTATAATATCACTAACACTGAGGAGTTATTTCAAGCTTTGATTGGACTAGGTCAACAGCCCAAAGAAAAAAGTGATAACGTTTTAATGCTTGAGAAAATTGGCCATTTTATTGATGAAGAAAACCAACGATTATTTGGAATATTTAAGTCTCAAGGTTATGAAAATCTCGAAATTTCACGGAAGATAAAAACTGAACTTTCATTATCCCGAATCCTTAAGCGTAGCTTTAAAAATATCGATGGTGGATTTAATATGATTGGTTTACTCGGGCATGGAGATGCTTTTATTGTTCGAGATCCGTCTGGTATCCGTCCATCACACTGGTATGCCGATGATGAAGTAGTAGTTGTTGCATCAGAGCGTGCACCCATTCAGATGGCTTTCAATATATATCCGGAAGATGTAAATGAACTAGATCCTGGGAATGCACTTATTGTTAAAAAAGATGGCTCTTATTCAATAGAAGAAATTATGGAACCACTGGAAAAAAAGAGTTGCAGTTTTGAGCGAATCTATTTTTCTAGAGGTAACGATCAGTACATTTATTCCGAGAGAAAAGAATTAGGAAGACTATTGGCGCGACCAGTAATGGACATGCTTAATAACGAGTTGTTGAATACTGTTTTCAGTTATGTGACCAATACTGCATCCACCAGTTTCTATGGATTAGTGGATGGTATACACGAAATACGTAAAGAGCTTCAAATAGAAGCACTTAAAAAAATAGACATTGAAAAGGAACCAGAAAAAGCCGCTGAAATCTTAAATTGGCGCCCAAGAAGAGAGAAAATCTTAGTGAAGGATGTTAAAATGAGAACATTCATTACTAACGATACAGACAGAGAGGATCTAGTCACTCACGTATATGATATCACATTTGGTGTTATAAAGTCTTGGCAAGATACTTTAGTAATTATGGACGATTCTATTGTGCGGGGTACAACATTGCGAACAAGCATTCTAAGGTTACTAGACCGACTAGAACCGAAACGAATTATACTTGTTAGTTCTGCGCCGCAAATTAGATATCCTGATTGCTATGGAATAGACATGAGTAAATTAGGAGATTTTGCCGCCTTCAAAGCAGCAGTAGAACTTCATAAGGAAAGAGGAAATACCAATATCCTTGAGCAAATCTATCAAGAAGCTAAAACCGAACTCGAAAAACCAGACCACGAACAACGGAATGTGGTAAAAGATCTATATGAAGAACTTTCAGTAAAGGATATTTCTAAAAAGATTTCGGAAATGGTTAAACCCAAAAACTTACGATCTGATTTTGACATATTATTCCAATCCATAGAAAACCTACATGCCGCTTGTCCTAACGATCTAGGTGATTGGTATTTTACTGGAAATTATCCAACTCCAGGCGGAACCGCCGTAGCTAATAGGAGTTTCGTATATTATTTTGAAGGAAGAAAAGAAAGAGCATATTAAACATTCACACAATTATTTAAATCATATAAATTTGCGAACATGAGCAGTGTCAACGAAATATTGGATCAATTAAAGAGTCAATTAGAAAAAAACATCGAACACACAAAAGCAGAATTCCAAAGAATAAGAGCCGGTAAAGCTACACCTGATATGTTAGAGGGCGTTTCTGTGGAATTTTATGGTACAATGACACCATTAAACCAAGCTGCTAATATTAATACCCCTGATGCCCGAACCATTATGATACAACCGTGGGATAAAAGCATCTTAAGAGATATTGAAACTGCAATTATCAATGCTAATCTCGGTTTTGCACCTCAAAACGATGGGGAAACAATAAGAATCAATATTCCTCCCGTTACAGAAGAAAGGCGTAAAGAATTAGTAAAAAGGGCTAAGAATGAATCAGAACAATCCAAAATTGGAATTCGCAACCTTCGCAAAGATGCTAATGAGAAGCTAAAAAAACTTAAGGGCGAGGGTTTAAGCGAAGATGAAATATCTGGTGGTGAAGAAAGAGTTCAAAAAATGATTGACTCGTACATTGCTAAAACAGAAGAAGTATTTGGTACTAAAGAGAAAGAAATTATGACTGTATAATTTCTAGAGTCTCTTTAACTTCTTTTGCACGTTTCATTAATTCATCAAAAGTAGAGGCTACCACCGTAACGTGTCCAAGCTTTCTATTTGGGCGAGATTCTGACTTTCTATACATATGAACAAACACATCTGTTTGTTCCAACCAATGTAGTTCATCTTTCAATGCGTAACTACCAGAGAATTCTTTCGGACCTACTATGTTTATCATGGCAGACGGTTGAATCAATTGAGAATCTCCTAAAGACTCCCCCAGTAAAATTTTATTTAATTGTTCAAACTGACTTGTCTCACAACCTTCTATAGTATGATGTCCGCTATTATGGGGTCGTGGAGCTATCTCATTCACCCATATTTCACCTGTTCCCATCACAAACATTTCAACAGCAAACAATCCTGCAGATTGCAGTGATTCAACTGCTTTGAAAGCCGTTTTTCTTGCATTATCCTCAATTTCTTGACTTACCTGCGCTGGAGAAAACAAAAACTCTACAAGATTACTTTCAGGGTTAAAATACATTTCTATGGATGGAAATACTTTTACTACCTTATTTTGACCCACAGCCACAATAACGGAAAGCTCCAATACATCAGGAACAAACTGCTCAAGTAATATATCACCTTCAAATATTAATTCACCGGCTCTAATTTGATCTAAACTTAAAATTTGAACACCTTTGCCGTCATAACCGCCAGTTCTAGATTTTACAACCACCTTTTCACCAACAATAAATTCAGGATGGTTTTCTAAATACTGCAACAGTTCATTGTCTTTCAATAAAACAAAAGGAGATGTTGGTACATTATGAGAAATATAAAACTCTTTTTGCAATCCTTTATCTTGAATAATTTGCAGTACTTTAGGACTTGGAATTATTTGCTTTCCTTGTTTTTCAAGTTCAATAAGTGCCTCTACGTTAATATGTTCGATTTCCCATGTTAGAACATCACAATTTGTAGATAGTTTATTGATTGCATCTGCATCTTTTAAATTACCCTCAATAAAGTGATCGCACAAATCGAAAGCTGGACAATCTTTTGAGGCTTCAAGTATTGTATAGTTTGCTCTTTTGTTTTCCAGAGCTGATTCTAAAAGCATCATACCTAATTGGCCACCTCCAATTATTCCAACATTTTTTTGAGTCATACCACAAAGGTACTTCCCGAAAAAGAATTGATTAGCATTTTGAAAAATTTGTATCTTTGATTTAATGGATGACCCTCTCCCTTATTCATTTTTAACGGTTCATATTGCTCAAATATCAACTCTTAGTTGGTTTATTGTAGTGCTTTGTCTTGCCACTATTGGTTTTTTCTCTGGGATGGAGATAGCATTTATTTCGGCCAACAAATTAAGGATTGAACTAAAAAGCAAAAAAGGTGTAGTCGGAGGTAAATGGATTGGGCAATACCTTAAAAAACCCGATGAATTTATTACCACCGTTTTAGTTGCAACCAATTTAGCTTTGGTAATTTACGGTATTGCAATGGGTGATATTCTTCATTATTACCTATCCTTTTTCTTCGATAATGAACTTCTAAATTTCATTATCACAACAATACTTAGTACACTAGTGGTTTTAGTAACTGCTGAATTTATTCCTAAAACTATTTTCAAAGCAAAAGCCGATAGATTTCTATTTCTATTTGCCATTCCATTCAAACTGTCTAATATTATTTTATGGCCTTTTATCACTTTCACCAGGAGTTTATCTACGGCCTTTCTTAAAGGAGATAAATTAGAGGAGGGAAATAAAGTTTTTTCCCGCGTTGATTTAGATAATTTTATAGCCACAATAGAATCTACCGGTGATGCAGAAAACCAAGAAATAGATACAGAGGCGTTTCGTAACGCCTTGGATTTTTCTGAAATTATTGTCCGTGACTTCATGATTCCTCGCACTGAGATTGTTGCACTAAAAATGGAATCAAGTATCAACGAACTCAAAAATACATTTATTGATACTTCTTTGTCTCGTATTCTAATCTACAAAGACAATGTAGAAAATATTATTGGTTTTGTACACCATAGTGATTTGTTTGATTCTCCGGAAAAAATACATGAAATATTGCATCCAGTAATTATTGTCTCTGAGACATTAGAGGCCCATGAATTGTTAAAAAAGTTTATTCATGAACGTAAAAGTATGGCTGTTGTAGTGGATGAATTTGGTGGAGTTGCAGGAATTGCTACCCTAGAAGATATTGTTGAAGAGATATTTGGTGAAATTAAGGACGAATTTGATAACGAAGATGGAAAAGAAGTTGAAATAGGGCCAAATCATTATCGCTTTTCTGCAAGACTTGAAATTGATTACCTGAATGAAAAATATAACTTCAATCTAGACGAGGGAGAATACAACACATTAGGCGGATTTATTATATACTTTGCTGAAAGAATTCCTCAAGTTGATGAGGTTATTCGACACGAAAATCTTGAATTTACCATTAAGTCGATGGAGGGTGCAAGAATTCTAGAAGTAGATCTAAAGATTTATCAATAACTCAATATATAATCAGTAAGATTATATGCTGCAAAAACACCGTACATATTAGGGATATTTCCTCTTAATGGTGTAGGGCTTTGTGTAATAGAGCTTTGTTGCCACAAATGAGCGTTACGCGAGTTATAATAATCAAATAATTCGATCGGCAAATTCTCAACAACAATCCTATGTTGTATTAATCTAGAATTGGTTTCATTTTCTGGTTTTGTAAGATAAAATTCTAAAGAGGTTGTCAATCCATTAAAACTCTCATCAGAAAACAATAACTCTTTTGTGGTATAGTTGTTATAGGAGTTCCTTATAAAACCTATTTCATCACCTGAAATACTCGATTTTTCCCAAACAATACTACTATCAATCACCTCGCTATTTGCATCTAATGTGTAAACAACTTTTTGTGTGATTAAATACAACCGATAATAATCAGTGCTTGCTGCGATATCTTTGAGGGTAAAGTTAAACACCCTTGTAAAACCAATACTTCCAACAAAATTTAACTTTGATGATACAGTATCTATAATAGGTTTTACAGGTACGTAGGTTTGAGCCGTATATTGTATGTTATTCCAGTTTACCGTTAAGCTCAAGACGTCGTTTTGTGCAATTGTTATATTTCCGTTATAAGCACCATCTGTTTTGTGGACCATAATTGTTTTATCACCACTTGAAAGGTTTAATAACTCAATATTTGCATTATCGATTCCCACAATATCTTCCGTAATATTGACAACTTTACTTAACTGAATAACATCAATACTATCGGGATTTAGGAATGCGTGTAGAGCTACATTTGATTCTAATGATTGGTTGTTAGGGTATTCCAATTCTTTAACACATGAATTGAAAATCATCGAAAAAATTAATCCTATTATTCCCAGCTTTCTCATTAGAATTTAACTTGATAATTAACAAAGGGCATGAAAGGAAGTAAGCTCACTTGATATAATGTTCTGTTCCCTTGGTTGCCAAGTCCAAGATTAATATAAAAAGGGTTCTTCCGATTATAAACATTATAAACCCCAAAAATCCAACTTGCATCATACCCAAAAAAATTTGCTTTCCGAGTAAATGAAAAATCTAATCTATGGTTTGCAATTGTTCTTGCGTTATTTCGTTCCCCATAAATAAAGATCTCTTGTGCAGGATCACTACTAGTATTTGAGGGATATACACCAATAGGCAAAGTATATGCAAAACCACTGTTGAATATAAAATTAGCCGATAACGCCCATTCTGAGTTGATCCTGTAATTTGCCATTGCATAGACACTGTGTCTCCTGTCATAGCGCGCAGAAAACTCCTTTCCATTATTAATTTCAATAAAACTGCGCGAATTTTTCATCCAAGTGTAGGTTATGTAGCCAGTTAATCTACCCGTTGTTTTTTCAAATAAACATTCTAATCCTCTTACATTTCCCGCCCCAGAAGTAACCGAATTTTCCCAATCTAGATTTGATGTTATATATATCGCATCTTCATTATACTCCAAAATATCTTGGAAGATCTTCTCAAATGCTTCTATACTAAACTGATATTTTTTATTTATTTGATGTGCAATTCCGAGTGTGCGCTGGGTTGCCGTAGCTGGACGATATCGTGTTGTAGATGGAACCCACAAATCCGATGGCAAACCCATGGTTAGATTATTCAGCTGGTGAAAAAATTGTCTATTTTGTGAAATGCTAAAATTCAACCAGGTTTTTTTACCCAAATTCCATTTTGCCTTAAACCTAGGTTCAGGTAACAAATAAAATTGACTCAATCCTAAATCATAGTAACTCGCCCTCACACCAAAATTATAATTACCTATCTGACCTAACTGCAATTGAAGTTCTGAATATGCAAAATATTCAGGTGTGCTTACGGCGTCATCATTTACATTATTTGTAATTTTCACACTATCAATTTCTGTTATTATCTTTCTTTGATTTGGCAAAAATCTGTGATATATAAAACCTCCTCCCGACTCAATTTTAACTCTATCTTTCCATTGTTTAGTAAAGTGTATTGAACCCTCGTAATCATATATTCCGTTAGATACAATATAGTCTGATCTTTCAGCAGTTGAATTTAAACCCTCACCCTTGATGCGTGAGTATAAATGTTGATGACGAAAATTATAATTCGTGTAGTAAGCTTTTACTTTTAGGTTGCTACTTGGTGAAGTCATTACATCCCAATTAAGACTTAGCAGTTGGTTTCCCCAATAGGAAGCATCCTCAGTGAACTCACTTAAATAATTTCCATCTTCTCCTGAGCTAACTCTATCTACAAGTCCAGAAAAGTCTTGACCCGAATAATAAGATAAACTCAGTCTGCTTTTATTAGTAAACCTATGTGTAAGTTTGGCATTTACATCCCAAAAATTATATCTATTTACAACTTGATTACTTAATGCTGGAAATAAAGAAATAGTAGGTTTTACTAGAAAATCAAAAAAACTTCTTCTTCCTGAAATAAACAATGTCGTTTTGTCTCCTATTAAGGGCCCACCAGTATATACCCTACTCGACAAGAGGCCTAAAGATGCCTGTGTTTCCCATTTATTAGGACTCCCTTCTTTGGTGGTAATATCTATTATGGAACTCATTCTTCCGCCCTGTTTTGCCGGAAAAGAACCACGGTGAAAAGTAGCATTTTTTACAATATCACCATTAAAAACACCAAAAACTCCAAACAAATGGTATGGGTTATAGATGGGAACACCATCTAACAAAACTAGATTTTGATCTGCCGCTCCGCCTCTTACATACATACCAAAAACACCTTCACTACCTCCTACAACACCAGGGTTCAAACTTAACATTCTCAGAATGTCTGGTTCACCCAATAAATGAGTCATATTTTCCAATTGCTTACCCGAAACATTTAATACACCTAACTCACCCCTTTCGACGGAAGGTAGCTTTTTATCTCTTTTCGCTTTTACTTCAGCAACTTCCATCCTGTCTATTTCAGGACTTAATGATATATCTAAATAATAGCTTTTTCCTAAACCGCTTATAGTATCTTGAGTTGGGAGAAAACCAGGTGAATAAACCGTAATTATAACTGGTGATTTAGTAGAATTGATTTGAAACACACCTTGGGAGTTTGTATAAATAACAATATCGCTGCCATCAATGATGACACTAGCATTTACAATCCTTTCTCTATTCCCCCCATTACTTACTCTGCCACTAATTTGAAGCAGTTCATCTTTTGGTTTCCAACGAATTAAAACTAATGAATTACCTAAAACTTGTTTAAAATCTAAGCCTGATTGTTGAAGTATATCGCGCAATACAACGCTTGCCTTTTTGTTCGTATATCGAAAATTAAAAAGCTTATTTTCCGGTAATAAGTCTGACTCAAATTGAAAATAAAAACCTGTACTTTTTTCGAAATTCCTCAGTACTTCGCGGAAATCGCTACCTGAATATTCAAAGTTTATTATTTCATCTAGAGATTCAATTCTCTGGGACCAACTCTTTCGAGTGGTTATTACAGACAATAAAATCAGTATGACATGAGATAACTTCAAACGAGGAATCCACCGTTGGGATTAGTGTTTATCTGCGTAATCAAAAACCTTCTTTAGCAATTCTGTAGATCTTGCCAAAGGATCTTTTCTAATCTGATTTTCCTCTTTCTCTATTTCTGAAAATAACGCAGATGTTGCTTTTTCTGTTACGTATTGATTTAAATCTGGCTGAATATCAGAATCTAGACCCAATAAACCTTTATTTTTATTGATTTTGGTTACTACAGGGTTCCAAATTTCATTCAATTTTACCTGATCTAACGCCTTTTTTACCTCCGGCTTGAACAAACTTTGTAGTTCGCCTTCAGTCGTAGACTTTAAATATTGAGTAGCTGCTCCCTCTCCACCCGTAAGTATATTCATTGCATCAGAAAAGGACATATTTGTTATGGCCTTTTTAAACACAGGAGTAGCCAACTTCATAGAATTTTCTGCACCCTCATTCATTGCCACTACAGCCTTGTCTAATTCAGGTCCAATTAAGCGATTTAGAATTGCGTTGTCTCTTATTTTTGATTCAATTTTTTGTACTTCTGGTGGAAGTAAAATTTTTAAACTAGGATTTTTTGAAAAAGCACCAACGGCTCCTAGTCTATCTGTTCCATTTACAACACCCTTTATTAATGCTTCTTTAAGACCACCAGCTGCTTCACCAGAGGTTAATTGCGATTTACTTTGTCCATTGTTTGGGATTTGTGTAATAGCCTCATTAGCAATTTCGCCAGCAGTTTGTTTTAATACATCACAAGAAACCACTGTCAAGACCACCAACGATAAATAGATAAACTTACTTTTCATAGCATTCAAATATACATTTTGCTCTTGACAATTAAGTATACAATTGGTGGTTAATTCGATTACTTTCGTAGAAGTAAAAAATGGAATTCATCGAACAAATTAACATACTAAAATCATCATTGATTAATCACGCCAACCCGCTTAAAAAACCGAGTATGGAAAAATATATGAAACATCATTTTGTATATTTTGGGGTGACATCTCCGATGAGAAAACTTGCAGAAGCAGAACTTTATTCTCAATGGAAACCACAGAGCTGTCAAGAATTATTGAATTGGGTAAAATTATTGTGGATGCAGGAGGAAAGAGAATTCCAATATGTGGCTTTGGATATTTTAGGAAAACGTAAAAAGTGGTTAACCGCCGAAGATTTGCCATTTATGGAGTATCTAATTTCTACTAAAAGTTGGTGGGACACTGTAGATATGCTTGCGGCTAAAAACTTAGGTGAAATTCTACATAACAACCTTGACATAATGGAGAGCAAGATTCATGAATATACCGAGGATGAGAATATGTGGATTAACCGCAGTGCTATTATTTCTCAATTAGGATTTAAATCAGATACAAATATTGACTTGTTAGAGTTTTCTATTCTACCACATATTAATTCAAAAGAATTTTTTCTTCAAAAAGCCATCGGTTGGGCCCTTCGCCAGTATGCAAAAACAAACCCAAATTGGGTTATAGAATTTGTAAATAAATATACACTAAAACCTCTGTCAAAAAGAGAGGCGCTTAAACATTTACGTTAGTTTGAACCCCAACCTTTAGGGTCGTTAGCAAAGTTTTTAACCTTCTCTATATCCTCCGTATTTATATATCCTTCATGAGCAGCAACTTCCGCCAAAGTTGGAAAATCAGAAATGGTATAAACTGGAATTCCTGCATTTTCAAAGCGAATTTTAGCTTCTTCAAAACCATAGGTGAAAAGTGCTATAACCCCTACAACTATTCCTCCCGCATTTTTTACGCCCTCAACGGCTTGAAATGAACTTTTCCCAGTTGAAATTAAATCCTCAATCAGCACAACCCTATCGCCTTCTTCCAATTGTCCCTCAACTTGGTTTTTTAAACCATGCTTCTTTGGTTCAGGCCTTACATAGCAATAAGACATACCCAAACGATCTGCACAAAGCATACCATGAGCAATCCCCGCGGTAGCAATTCCGGCAATTTTATTTGAATCTGGGAATTTATCTTTAACAAGCTTCGCAAGCTCTTCAGCTACGAATTCACGAACGTTCGGATAGGATAATACCATACGATTATCGCAATAAATTGGAGATTTTATTCCGGATGTCCATATGAAAGGATTCGACGGAGATAATTTAATGGCCTTTATTTCCAATAGAAATTTTGCTAATTTTGCACTTTGATGTGACATGGAGCCGCAAACTTACAAAATCTACTTTAATGAGGGTGCACTCATTATAACAGATTCTCAGGAAGCGCTGAGAGGAATACCAAATCTGTTTTATATTGGAGATGATGAAATTCACAAAAGTTTCAACATCCTAGTAAACAGTGATAACTGGGGAAAGCCAATGACATTTGGCCTTATGAGCCCAGATCCAACAGAAACATTTAGGGAATTTGCCTTAGACTACACTCTTATTCAAGCTGCTGGGGGGTTGGTTTTTAATAAAGAAAATCAATTGCTCTGTATAAAAAGAAACGGTTTATGGGATTTACCCAAAGGGAAAATTGAAAAACATGAAGATCAGCGCGCAGCTGCTCTTCGAGAGGTCATGGAAGAAACTGGAATCAATATGATTAATATCTCCGATAAAATTGGAGAAACCTACCATGCTTATCGAGAAGAAGACAGTATTCTACTGAAAGAAACACACTGGTATAAAATGAACAGTAGTAATTATTCCGATTTAAAACCCCAAACAGAAGAAGGTATAAGCGAAGTAAAATTTGAGTCATTAAATTGGTTTGAAAGCCCTGAATTTCAAACTTACAAGAGCGTAAGAGACATCATTCAAAAAGCATTAATCTCTCACAAAGAGGCAGAAGCAAGCGTCTAACTAAAGCTTGATCCCTTCGGGTAAGTATTTCTTGTATTCCCCTTTATGTATTATTAAATCTCTAATCAACGTACTAGAGATATAACTCAACTCCGGAGAAGTGAGAATAAATACGGTTTCTATTTCTGAATCCAAACTTGTGTTCAAATGAGCAATATGCGTCTCATAATTAAAATCAGAAGAGTTTCGAAGGCCTCTCAAAATAAATTTTGCCTTTTGTGATTTACAAAAATTAACTGTTAATCCTTGATAGCTTTTAATTTCTACATGAGATAAGTGTTTGAAGGTTTCTTCCAACCATTCAATTCTCTGCTCTAAACTGAATAAAGTCTTTTTTTGGGTATTTACACCCACGGCAATAATAATTTTATCAAACAAACCTGCAGCTCTATTTACTATGTCTGCATGCCCCTTTGTAACAGGATCGAATGTGCCCGGAAATACCGCAATTCTATTTTCCATTTTTTATTTGACTTTCAACGAAGATACTAATTGTTGTGCTACCGTATTCTTTTTGATGATCAAAGGGTATTGAAAATGATAAATTGGGTTGGTGTTCAAACACTAAAATTCCATCGTCTTTTAACATACTGGCAACCTTTAGTGGAAACACATTTAAATCTGGCATTCCATAGGGGGGGTCAGCAAAAATGATATCATATTTTTTATCATCATTCTTTAACCATTTAAAAACGTCGTGTTTTGTAATTTGCCAGTTCTC
>Ga0181565_10002426_pt1 | contig 14244 bp, 16 predicted proteins | sample 101ome_16_FD_129661 | JGI IMG/M metagenome (GOLD analysis project Ga0181565, IMG submission 129661) | Coastal salt marsh microbial communities from the Groves Creek Marsh, Skidaway Island, Georgia - 101401AT metaG (megahit assembly) | ecosystem: Environmental > Aquatic > Marine > Intertidal... | reverse complement strand
GTATCCTTACCCATTGATGCTTTCTCTGACTTAGGAGTAGCAATCGCATTCTCCTCAGCAAGTTCCTGTTTGAATGTCTTGTAGTCAGCTCCGCGTACAGACAACCATTTACGGAAGTGAGTACGGTCAATCATCATCGTACCTATATCAAATGGGTCTGCTGCAGATTTACGGTATACATCAAGACGTACACGGATGTCGCCTCTAGGCATACGACTGAAGTCAGGCTGTGGTTTCTGTCCTGCTGTGTGCATTATAGTTACCTGTGCGTCAGCACTATCAGCCATGTACTCTGCAATCAAATCGAATGCATCAACTTGATTCTCTTGTACGGTTCTACGGATAGCACCAATCTGTGCCAGTACCCATTCAGTTGCCGCTTCGTAATTAAACTGGATTAGATTCCATTCGGTTGCTAGCTTCATACCTAGGTCAGCTAATACAATCGCTTGTTCCCAATAGCGTTCTTGCCCTGAGAAGTTTGCTTTGTATCGCTTACGGAATGATTCAGACGCTTCAGCAATAGCAGCTTGGATACCTTCTTCACCCATCTCAAGTAGGTTCTTAATAAACACACGACCTGCATGACCATAGTTATTATGGATGCTCTCGTATATCTTTTTACCTACATCAGTATTCCTAGTGAATAAAGGTGATGATGGTACTGTTACCTCTAGTAGTCGAGCCATCTGTGCATCAGTATCTAGACCAGATGCAATCAGCTTACTTTGTAGAGACTTGTTGGTAGATACTATGACTGGTGTTGCCCATGTCTTAGCGTCACGTTCCTCAGCGTTACGGTTGAGTCGTGCCTTATCTCTACCCTGTGATACCCAATAACAGAAATCGCCCACCTCTTTGTCATTCATCATCGTTACTTCGTCGATGGTAAGCGGGAGGTTTGCGTAAGTACCTAGTCGTGTGAACAAGCTGTTCTGTGTGTACTTCGCAGCGAAATGCAACTTATCAGGATTGCCATAAATTGACTGCCCCCAATACTGAGCGAGTGTTTTACCACCGCCGGTAGGGCCGTAAAGGGAAACAGTCAAACCTTTGAGTCCAGTAAAATTGTAGAGTGGTGCAGAGAAGGCAACACCTAATGCAAACATATGTGTGTGCAAATGTCCTTTCTCTAACACGCTGGTCAATGCTGACCATTGCTCTGCTGAACCCTTAACATTATATAATTCAGCACCCTGCCTTTGCATTGCAGATGCTAGATTGATTTCTTCTTCGGCAACGACACCATTGGCGTCGCGTCTTACTAATGTGTTTCCTAAGACAAATGCCGTGTTGTTTTCTTTCCAACCCATAGTCGAATATAGGTTAGTCATCCTACGGATTTGTCTCAGCTCATCCATATATGTTCGTAACATAAGCTGAAAATACTCCGTTTGTCTTTTGTTATATAGCACTATTCCTTGGTCTGCTATAGCTGTAGCAAACTCTCTGCTTCCCTCAGTTAGGTATGCTTGTCTTAGGACTAAGTCAGTCCATCCAACGTGAGTTCTATACCAGTGGTATCTAACTGTTTCATACCCTAGTGATTCATCCATACCATACGCTACAGGGTATATGTCAAACTTACATACATCTATATCTGTATCGTCAATGGTTACTTTGATACCATCTTTGGTACGCTTGAATGGTTTAGGGATAGGTATTGTATTAGCAGTCGCATCAGGTGCTTCTTGTGATACAGCTACTTCTTGGTATTGAACACCTAGTCTAGCAGGTGAACCAATCTTGCCTTTATATTTACAGCCCTTACATCCGTTCGGTCTATCAATCTCAAACTTCGCACAGGTTGCCGGTCCTGTTGTGGACTCTTTCCAGTGAGTAAGTTTGGATATGGTGTCTCGCTCACTAAACTTTGGGTGGTTGTTACTCCACTCTAGTGCAGTGTTCTCAGGGTCAACGCAGTATGCAGCCACACCGATTAGGTCATACCATAGTGGCTCATCAACTTGGTCTTGATTATCAATCGCCCAGTTAATCTGCTGACACTTACTAGCAACAACAGAACCTACAGCGGATGGGAAGTCTTGCTTGACTGCAAGGTTATCTAACAACGAGTTCTCACGTTGTTGTCTCTCTGGTACCGGGGCCTTGTAGTAATAACTTAGCTTGTCTTTGAGTGTCAAACTTTTGACAGGCTCAGCATCCACCAACAACTTTACCGTATTACCGTTCTTCGGATTACGGGTACCGACAGGTCGCAACACTAATGCACTGTTCGCAGTTAGTCCTGCATCGATTTCAAACTTCTTATGTATAGCGGCAGACTTCATAGCCTCTGCCAGTGGCTTCCATTCTTCTGGTTCTAGTTCTTCTTCTAATACCCAGTAGACATGTAGTCCGTTACCTGAGTGGACTATCATAGGTTTTGGTAACTGTAACTCAGCTACAAACTTTCCCAATGCAGATAAGCCTTCCTTCCAATCTGCAAACGGTTTGTTCTCACCACAGTCTACATCAATAGCAACAACCTTAGTTGCTCTGACATTACTTTGTTTTCTATTACCTTTTTCTTTAAATGCAGAGATTGCGAAGTAAGTATTATTATTAGTCTTATCTAATCTCTCACATATTTTTGCGAGTTCTTCTACCGTGTCAAAGAATCCTTGTTGCCTACCATCAGGGTTTATCACTGTGGTTACATAGAATCCTTGGTCCGGCAGGACTCGCTGAAGAAACTCCAACGTGTTCATATTTGCCCTACCTTCAAAAACTGGTGGGGAAAGGAGGAGACTCGGTATGTCTGACCTTATTCACTCCCTTCCCCGTTACCTAGTTTACTCGTTGTTACCTAAAATTTCAAGGAGCCTTTGGAAGCGTAGCTTCTGCTCCAACGCAATAACATCTGGTTGAGGCCACCCATCATTCAAGATGATAAGTAACCGTCTAAGAATGTCACGCACTTTGTCATCATTCTTCTTGCGTAAAGGTTTCCCTTTAACCCAACCGTAGTATGTCATGCGTGACACGCCCATCAACTCAGCCATGTTACTGGTTGTTAAGAGCATATGCTTCCTTAAAGCCTCCACTTTCTTAAAGTCTAGAGGCGAAGGATTAGTCATCAGCAAAGTCTCCAACTAGTTTAGCAATCTCAGCTGCCAAGTCATCAGCACCTGCATCAGCAACTGGTGCTGCTTTAGGTTCTTCTGCTACTTTCTTAGGCTTAGGTGCTTCTTCTACAACTGGTTCTTCTACAACCGGTGCAGCAGGAGCAGGCTTCGTGACAACTTCTTCTTCGATGTTGACCGATGCTTCTTCGACATGTTCGGAGTCACCGTCTTCGATAGTGAATCCAACTTCTTCACCGAATCCAAACTTACCTGCACCACTAGAGCCTTCTACATATTCAATTACTTGAACTGCTCGTAGACGTAGAGTGACACCTGCACCAATGGAAGGTGACATATAGAATGAAGCTGCACCATTTACCTTGACTACAGACCCACCATAGATGTTGTGCTTAGCCATCATCTGACCCTTAGCATCAAACACAGCAGGTTTATACGCCGCCTTAGATTTGAATTTGATGATTACATTGCCAGTAGGCTCACCAGTTTCATCATCAATCTCATCCTCGAAAGGAAGTGGTGCTTGCTTCTTAACTGTCTTACCTGAATCAGTAAGTGCCTTGATACCTGCAAGTAACTCAGCCTTGATAAGGTCAGTCACAGGTTTCGCTTCGTCTTTAGGTAGACATAGGTTTACTTTGTAGTGACCCTGCTCGTCAAACTTAGTATCGGGAGCAGAGATGTATGGGTAGTAAGCTGTACCCTTTGGTGTTGTAAAGACTTTATTCGCCATTTGAACCTCCTAGTTCATTTTCGGTTTGATTAAATCCTACTTCTTCCATAAAGCCAAAGTCGGAAGCGGTAGGTGTTTGCCCACTTGTTACAGCAAGTTCTCCAGTGATAATCCTCACGTCATCAGAGCCGATAAGTTTATCGACATTACGCTGTGACTTAGCATCAACGAAACCACCAAAAGAAAACTTCAGTTTAGGGAAGCGTACTTCTGTATCGAAAGAGATTGTGGTTACTGCAATGTCAGGAGCAATGCCCCTAGTCATCAACGTCTTCTGATAAGCATTAAGATTACTTAGAGAAGATGGTGTAACTTGTAACAGAAGGATGTCTCCATCTGTCTTGTCCGCCATAACTAACGCAAGACGCTTTTGGTCTGCACACGCTTTAATCTTGCGTCCTTCAGGCGTAACCTTGGAACCCCATGCGTTCTGTGGACATGACGCACAGAGGTCATTCTGTTGTAGAGGACTCTTCTCATGTGGTGTTTGACCATTGAGTGAGAAGCAGTCAGGAGTAGAGGTTTCCCTATCCTCAGTATAAGCACTCTCGTACCAGACCTTCGACAGATGTGGATTAGCACCAACGATTACTACGTCTAAACTTGTTTGTTCAAGTTGTGCATCGCCTAAGTCTGTAGAGATATGGAAGCGAGAGTTCTTAATAGATAGTTTAGAACCAATCATCAGTCTTCTACTTTTGCTACAGGTTTACGAACGTTAACGTCTATGCGTGTGCCATAGTTAACGCCAGATGGTACGGATTTATTCTTCTCAATATATCCTCGTACCGCTGTTTTACTTACTCGCTTCTCTAGCATATCGTATGCATCGTTCTCCTTGATATAACCAAGGACTGCATCCCAGTCTGCTACTTGAGCAAAGTCTGTAGTGGTTAAGAACGCAGTACCGTGGTCAGTCTTAAAAGACTTAACACCTTGGTCATCTGCTTTCTCTTTCAGCCATGCCTCAAGCTTTGCCATATTGTCTTTGATGCCTTTGACTTTTTGTTTAGTCTCAGCTTCAATCGCTTCTTTTTTACCGCGTAGCTTGAGGTATGTATCTATGACTGTATCGACAGTCAGAATTAAATCAGCCATGTCATTACCTCGTTTCATTTTGTATCAGGTCTAGTAGTAAGCCCTGAAGTTTCTGTTTATTTTTAAGCCGTTCATACATCTTATACTCAAGGTCAGTAGCCTCTATGTGTACGATGTTTGACACATGCTTCTTACCAATCCTCTCTATCCGACCATTCGCCTGAACATATTGTTCGTTGCTTGTTACCGGCCCATACCAGATGACAGTAGATGCTGCCGTCAAGGTTAGCCCATGAGCCATGGTTGCAGGGTGAGCAATCAGAACGTGAGGTTCCTTCGTGTGTTGGAAGTTATGGAATATCTCATTACGCTTGGTAGCAGATACCTCTCCATTAACTACACCAACAGTCCAATGCTTAGAGAGTTCCCTCTCAAGCATATGCAACGTACCTGTCAGTGGTACGAATACAATTACTTTACCGCCTACTTCATCAATCACCTCCTTCACTAAGTTAACTCTAGGTTTGCAATCAACTTCGATGTGGCTGCCGTCATCTCCGTAGACAACACCACAACTTATTTGGATTAGTTTCTGAAGCTTGACCGCTTCGTTAACAGCAGTAATCGTCTCATCAGCAGAAAGTTCTGTGATAAAATGACGTAACATTTTTTGATAATGTTCCTTCTGTTCTTTAGTAAGTTCGACTTTGCGGGTTTGGAATACAGTATCGGGAAGGTCAAAGCACTCATCTCGTGTATACCGAACCGCAGGTTGCAACATATACTTAACAACCTCGATAGACTCAGGACGTGGTATCCACTTCCATTGTCCAATCTTCATCATAACAGTTTCTCTAAACGCAGTATACGTCTTTGTCAAGTTCTGACTATCAACTAACTTAGCTAATGCCCATGCATCTGTCGGTGCGTTCGGCGTCGGTGTGCCAGTCATCAACCACAAACGTGTTGCTGTGTTCTTATCCATAAACTTGCGGAACAACTTGAAGCGGTTAGTCGATGGGTTACGATACACTGCCGCTTCATCCACGATAATTAAATCAAACATTCCCTGTATCTCATCAATGATGATAGGGAATCCATCGTGGTTAATAATATAGAAGTCATTGTCAGTCTTGAGTAACTTCTTCCTACGCTCACTAGTACCATGTAAGGTTACAGATGAACGGTGTGGAAACTGTGTAAAGATACCATCACCCCATACACGCTCAAGTGTAGATAGTGGTGAGATGATAAGACACTTCTTGATAGCACCAATCTTCATCAGATAGTCAGCCGCCCATAGTGCAGACTGTGTCTTACCTGTACCAATCTCGTTAAGTACCAACGCTTTCCTATTCATTGTAAGGAAAGCAGCAGTCATCTTTTGATGGTCATAAGGCTCATAGTTACCTGACCATTTATAGTAATGCAGTATAGGTGCAGGTGCTTTGATACCTAAGTTTCTTAATACTTTTACTTCGTCAAGTTTGTGTGGTGTGACAACAAGTTCTGCTCCCTTGAACGACATCAGCTTGGCCGTAGGTATAGATTCCAATACCTTGTTCGGATGCTTGAGGTTCAGGGCTAGAGCCTGTGCCTGTTCAACGACAATCATTTATATACTCTCTTACTTCATTGATGGTCTCGTCGTCATAGACCACAAAGCATTTGCCACCTGCCATTTCAATCTCCTTCATACATTTGAGTTGCAAGGCGGTGGGCTTCTTAGTCCTGTCCGCCTTACACTCTATCCCAATAAACTGCCCTTCTAGAATAGCTACTCTATCGGGAACACCTGCACGACCAAACGGTCCTGCTTGTGGGGAATAAAACCAAACCTTCTCAGACTTTAACATCTTGTCAAGTTTATTTTTTATTTTCCCTTCGGGTGTAGTAGCCATTATAGTTATCCTTACAGATATGTCAAGTACTATATCTTAGCATACTCACACATATTCTGTGCAGGGCAGAACCTACATAGACCACTAGGTCTAGCAGGCCAGTTCTCAGTCTCAACAGACTGGTTGATACGCTCTATCCGTGCCAACATATCCGCCCACATAAGATTAGTCTTGTCCACAGTGAACACTTCTGCGTCCATGCTAAGGTCTTTTAACCATACGAAACAAGACTTGACAGACTTAATCTCAGGGAAATGTTTGAATACTTGTAGTGCGAATAGTTGTAGCTGTGTAAAGTCAGGTCTTCGTTTACCTGTCTTCCAATCCATAACCACTGCCGTGTCATCATGCAGGATGAGTACGTCGAGTATGGACCGTAGCCAAGCGTCATCACCCCACCAACTTGTTGGTGTAAGGTTTTCATTTAGACAGAGCTGACGCTCAGCGTGTAGTTCACCACCGCTAGCCATACGTTCTATCGCTTCGCATAAGACTTCGTACTGTTTAGTCTCATCAGTCAGTGGTTTGTTATTGATTAGTCTGTGTTCTAAGTCCGAGTGAATACGCTCACCATAACGAGTTGCTTCACTGCCTTCGTCCTTAATCTCTTTCATAATGCGTTGATGGTAGTACCGCTTCGGGCAGTTCTCATACATCTTGATAGAAGAATAGGAGTGCGTCAGTTTAATATCAGTCATGGTTATTCACCCGATGCTCGACGCAGAACATCGTGCTTTAATGTTTCAAGGAAACCTACTAGACCAACAGTATCATCTATCTTAGTAGAAAACCTTACATACTGACCCTTCACTTTAATAAGCATAACTAGGTCACCTAAGTCTTCGTCCTTTGCAGATGAGACAGTTTCTGTAAGTTCTTTGATTACCTTTAAGGTACTTTCTTTCTTACTCATTTTGCCTCTCCATAATTTGTGCCGACACCAAGTTCGCAAGCGACAGGTAAATCTTTCGCCCAGCTGGGAGGTGTAGACATTTTCTTGAGAACAAGTTCCTGTGCGTCAGATGATTCTTCACCGGGGACATTGATGATAATCTCATCATGTACCTGAAAAGCGACAGGGTAATGCTTACCAACTGAAGCCATCTGTTCAGATATAACTATACGAGCCAACGCTTGTACTATGTTCTCTGTTACTTTACCACCGTATATCTTTGTCCAATCTACCTTAACTTCCTCGCCTGACATAATTCTTTTTTGTGCCAACTTGCGGAAAGTTCTAGCGTCAGAGATATACTCATACCCATCAGCACCACTACGCAGTGCCGCATACTTTATATATAGACCGTTCGGCAGACGCAGTCCGTCACCGTCGTAACTCACAACATCGCACAACTGACCTGCTCTACCTGCTATCATTTCACCTAGCGCGTGGTTGCATCTATTCCAGAAGGACGCAATCTTGTGGTTCTTTCTTCTATATAACTGTACGATACGCTGTGCTTCGTTCTCATCTATGTTGACTGAGATACCACCCATGCCTAACGCCAGTGTATTTCTAAACTTGACATGACCCATGCCATAACCTAGTCCAAGTATGCAGGTCTTACCAACAAACCTTTCAACTTTGTCATCTTTAGTTACTAGTCTACCATAGACTTCAGAAGCAAACTCACTATATACATCTCGTCCTTCACGGAATGCTTCTAGTAAATCCTGTTGTCCTGATACATAAGCAACCATCCGTGCTTCGATTTGTGATGAGTCACAAGCAATCAACACATTACCTAATGGTGCAGACAACGCACTACGGATAGCACCGTTGCGTGGTAAGTTCTGCAAGTTCAGTTTGTCACCACCGCTAAACCTACCTGTATGCGCTCCATAATAGTTAAGCATGATAGGCAGTCGCCCACGCTTCGCTACCTTTATTAAGTTCTCCGTGCGTGTCTCTTCTATTGTGGACTTCGTCCCGAGCCTCGCCGCCACCAAGTTCTGCACGGCAGGGTTAGGATGCTCCAACAAGTTTGTGAATGCTTTGTCCGTCTTAGCGAACGCATAGGTTTCTTTACCTGTACGCAGACTAGTCTTCATCGGTGGTTCAACACCAACAGTCTGTAGTAGTTTGGCAAAGATTTGATTAGACATCAGAGCCTTCTTGACTTTCTCCTGACTCAATCCCTTGAGTGCTAGGTCATCAATAAGTTTCTGTTTGTTTGCTTTGACTTGCTCGAGGTGGTCTTCCAACACCTCAACATTTAGTTCGATGGTTGGTTCTGTATACATCCTCATCGTCTGGTCAATGACTGCCATTTCGGATGGAGGAAACTTCTTAGCAAGTAACTTGAATAATTTATATGTAAGGTCTACATCGTTGACGCAGTAACTAGCATACCTGTCAAGTTCTTCTGGTGTGAAATCCTTTCGGTGTTTGCCCAAAGCATTAACAACCTCATCACCTTTCTGACCAATACCATAGTGTTTTGCCAAGGCTTTAAGCGAACCACCTACTGTTGAGTTGTGGAATGGTCTAGCCATAGACAGAGTATCAAGCCACAGTTTAGGTTTGATACCGTAGTGCCACGATAAGATAGCACCATCGAACACACAGTTGTGTGCCAGTATTGCTTTATCAGAGTAGTCGAGGGAGCGTAGGAACTTACCTACATCCTCCCCCGAATACCAATCAGTAGGGTGGTCGTTAACCTTGATACCTACACCAATAACTTCGAACCTATCGTCCCGAATGTATGCCTCTGTTGTCATCTTAGACAGCGAGAACTCACGGTCATAATATGTTTCAAAGTCAATGGTTACTATATCCATACCCTACCCCTTCTTGTTTCCTTCTGCTGCGAGTGATGCGTACCCACACATGTCAACATAGTTGTCTATGTTTGATGGGTTTTCCCTCGTGCGTGCTACCTTCAACAACATCAGCATTACAGGGATATACTCAGCAGGAATATAATACCCAAGGTAACTAGACCATAGACCACTAATTGTTTTGAAGTTGGCACTCGCGTCTCCGTGTTCTTTCTCACGGTCTTGCGAGACGATTTGTTCTGCGGTGAAGAGGACTTCGCTGCGAAACCTAGGCGACTTCTTAGTCGCCACCTCCTTAACATCTTTGATGTTAGCCACAACACTATGTGCATACTGCACGGTACAACCCACTGCCTTCGCTACTTCTTTTGATGTTGCATTGGGATTCTTAGTTTTGTAAGCGATTGCTTTGTCTCGCTTAGTGACTTTCTTTCTGCTCATTTGTATCTCCATAGATAGAATAAACTTCCACACCTTTACCACAATGTAAAGAACATTGGTTACATGCAAGAACTGCTTGCTCTGCATTTGCCCCCATTGCTAACGCACCGAATGCGAAATCTTTACCGTGTCCAAAGGCAACTCTTTCATGTCCGTAGCACACAGGGTATGGTGTACCCTCATACAACCACAGACCATTCTCATCGATAACAATAAGTTGTGACTTGTTTGCATCCGATGGGAACTCCTCTGGTACTGCACCGTTGATATACCACTCACGCATATTTAATATGTCGCGTAGTAGTCCTACCCCCGATACAATACCTATCTTGTTGTTGTCGTTTGTGACATACCAAGCCTTCGATGACACCCATGTAGCACTGCCATCGTTAGCCTGAATGTCTGTTGCTAGACTTAATCCGTCCCAAACTAATACAGTCATATTAAGATGCCTCGCTAAGCGAGACTCCTCCTCTGTATTTCTCAAGATTATCTTCATCGTGTCCTTCTTTCTCGAACACATTGAAGCGTCTACGCATCTCAATACTTACATCGTTCATGACTCTGTCGACACCCTCAATGATTCGTTGTGGTGTGATATGTCCATCAGTATTACCACCCCAGTAGTTAACATTAGATGCTTGCACAAAACCCTTGAGTAATTCTTTGGGGTACTCGTTCTTGCGGATACTATCCTCAAGCAAGTCCAACCATTCTTTGTTAGACCAGTCAGGTTGTTTCCAAGAGTATCGATGTTGACTCTGTCTTTCCTGTTCAATCTCAGCAGCGATAGCATCTAGTGCATGGACTTTCGCTCGTGCCTTGATACCTTTCTTGAATGCCATCAATGCTCGTCGCCATTCCTTACGCTTCTCTGGTATCTCAATGAACTTGTCATCTGGTCGCTTGTTAAGACATTCATTTGTCAACAAGTTGAACTTGATACCTTCGAAGTATGAAGGACATGCATTCATTACTTTGTTAAACCTAGAGTAACTACTTACCTCAGTACCTTCAGGCAGTGGTTCATTTAGTTTCTGTGTTAGTCGCTTGGTATGTTCGATGCGATACAGATTCTTACGATGTCTGTGGAATGCAAACGGAAACCAACGATAGAAAGACGACACATAAGTTTGAGACATACCGATGACATGTCGCTCACTACCAGTAAAGGTAATGATGTTGTCAGGTGTTACCTCTGCTAGTACATTTGTGCCGTACCCATGATTGGTAATCTTGATTGTCTTACCATCGTCCGCCATAAACAGACGGAAGTTTTGGTTAACAGGTTTACCTTTGTCAGGACTTCGGGCAGTTTGAAATGCTGCCAACATTTGTTCATAAGTATTTAGTGACCTATCACTAATCCACCATTCGTACATATATGCCTCCTTACTTAGTTAATTTACTGAATGTAACCTGTGCAGTTAGGTTGCTCAGGTCTGTGTTGATTTCGCTAGCATCTTTCTTCTTACGCTCGACTACTTTCTTGTGTCGTTCCTTTGCATCTTCTGGCACTAAGTCCCACAGTGCAGGCCATGCTTTCAATGCAGGTGCTAGCGTTGCGTATGTGTTAATAACTTCCTTAACACCTTCAACGAATGCTGTTTTCTTATGTATAACTTCGTTGATGCGTTTGTTGTAATCATAGATACTTTGTTTGAGGTCATCCCATCGTTCATCTTCCCACTTCAATCGAAGCGAACGCCAATCAATCTCTGCACCAGTCAACACATCGGGCCATTTAGCAGGCCATTTACGAGCGGATGCAAATTGTAGAGGGAAACCAGATACCTTATACATATTGGCATCCACATCAGTTGGTATTCCAACAAACCCACTGAAGTCTATTGATTCTTTCTCTTCCAAGAACCCATTGGGTAGTGCATTCATCTTACCCACCACATCTGCTGTGAAGAACTTGTCATATACCTTGTCAGCAATATCGGGATACGATTGCTGTGCTTCTCGTAGTTGGTCTGCAAATAAATTTTTTGCATTATGCAGAATGTCATCTTTAAGTTGTTCACTAAATCTTACTGTTGCCATACTTCATCTCCTTCGTTCCATTTAACAATGAGTTCACGAGCATGTGCTTCTGCCATACTCCCTAACTCTCTCTTTATCTTTGCGAATGCTTGCTCATTGGTCATGCCATATGTGCCTAGACAATCAACAAGCATCTGTTCTGCCTCAATCAAGAGGTCTTTGACTTTGCCCATCATTACTCCTTTCTATGTATCGACACGCACTAACTTGTTCACACTTGATACACAGTTGCTCTACATCAGTAGGCATATCTACCTCCCTGCATATCTTGTTCCACAATTCAGACGATACTTCGTCGCGTTTAATTACTACCTTCATGCTGCCTCCATCATTACAACTTCACCGAATGGTGCTTGGTCTGCATGCGTTGATACCCATAGCACTGGGTAGTCAGGTGCATCACCGAAGTCATTGCAGTAGAGGTCAGTCAGAAACACACAAGCGACAGGTTCAATGTCGTGTTCTTCAAGGTAATCAAAGACAGGACTGAACGCTGTGCCACCGCCACCATGCGGTTTGATGTCGAGTTCATCTTCACGTTCATATGATTCGTAGTGTGAAACACTTGAATCAAAGTAAACCACATGAATCTTTGTTGGGTTGTGGTCATCCTTGACCGTTGTAATCTCACTAGCAAACTGATTGATTTCATCTTGACTAATCGAACCAGAGCAGTCGACAGCAAACACCAACTCACCTAGTGTTTCACCACTAGCAGATGGTAGATACAATCCTTGTGAGATAAACCTGCGGTTAGGTCTTGCCCATGAGCGTTCATCATCCTTGCACTTTGTAACAAAGCGTTGCAATACATCACGCCAGTCGACCTTCGGTTGCAGTATCTCACCAACAAGTCTCTCGATGTTTGCACTTAGTTTGCCCATCATCTTTGCAGACTGTGCTGCTTGGGCAACTTTAACTTTCCACTCTGCTTGTTGCTGTGCTTTCTCAGCAGGACTACCATCGGCATCTTCAATCTGGTCTAGCGGTTGACCTGCACCACCATACCCTTGGTTATTGCCATCACCATCTTCAGGTAGACTTGCATAGATTGCTTCGGATGTTCCGCCGTGTTGGTTGTAGATGTCATCATCTAGCAGTCCACCTTCAGGCATCTTGCCAATACCTTCATCTGTCAACAACTTGTTGATTACATAGTCACCTGCAACATTCCACTTGTAAGCATCACGCTCACCTCGACGGAAGATATGCTCCAACATAGGATGCATACATTCGTGGGCGACAAGGAACTTAAGTTCCTCATCATTAAGGTTGCCACAAAACTCTTCATTGAATAGCACACGCTTACCGTTAGTTGCCGCAGTAGGTATGTTGTTGTCGATAGACATTGGCATGTTGAGTGCAATGCTACCAATGAAGGGATGCTCTAAGATAAGAGCAGTCTTTGCTTTACTGAGTCGTTTCATCAAGTCCATTAGTTTGCCCCCATGAACGCACCCATCTTAGCCATGATGTCCTTAGCCTCTGCCGCTTTGTCTCGGCGTAGGTCAGGGTCATTACGCAAACTATCTGGGTGGTTGTTTACCAATGACTGTTCTACTTGTTGACGCATTGCCTCCAAGTTAGGGTCATCAGCAAAGTTAAGTCGTGATAGGACTGAGCATATCTCTCGTGTGTTATCTACTAATGTGTCACGGAAGATTGCTTTCGGGTCAGCAAGTTTCTCATGCATATGCTTGACCTTGTCATACAGTCGTTGCCATGCTTCGCTCATTGCATTCTGTGCTGCATCTTGAACTCGTGCTTCAACATCTGATTGGATACGCTCCAACTCACTGTCAGATATTTCTACACGGAAGTCATTCGATGGCACAGGAAACACAGCCAAGTCCATCTTGAACTTGCGTTGTATCTCATGCAGTGGTGGGTAGTCTGCTTCGTTATACAGATTACCAAGGAAGCGTTGTGCATCCAGTTTCAACCTAGAATATTCGTTGAAGAACACATCAACAAGTTGTTGCCAGTCTGCTTTCTCCTTACGGAACTCAGTCATGAACGACAGATAGTTAGCAGATGGTAGTAGCATCGTGCCTTCGATACCCCATGGTAGGGTGTTGGCATAATACTTAGCACGGATTGCTGTAGTTTTCTTATGAACATTATCCAAGTAATCATTCATAGGTAACAGCGATTTGTTGTAACGACCTGCACCTAATGCAGAGTTGTTTTGTAGTGCCACTTGTTCAGTTGC
>Ga0181565_10002405_pt1 | contig 14304 bp, 12 predicted proteins | sample 101ome_16_FD_129661 | JGI IMG/M metagenome (GOLD analysis project Ga0181565, IMG submission 129661) | Coastal salt marsh microbial communities from the Groves Creek Marsh, Skidaway Island, Georgia - 101401AT metaG (megahit assembly) | ecosystem: Environmental > Aquatic > Marine > Intertidal... | reverse complement strand
TCACATTCAACGTGAAGCTCAAAAAAATGTAGATGCTCTTTTTTAATTTCAGCTTTATTCAGTCCTTTTAAAAAAATTGAGTATAATCTTGGAACAATCGCCTCTGTTCCCATTGATAAAAAGGCCGCACTTTCCAAAGACGGCTTAGAAATACAAAAGCCTAAATATTGATTCATAAACTGTTTTGAGAAGTCCTTGAAACAGATATCTTCAATAGAGACATCTAGCCCCTTAATCAGAAATTGACGAAAAATTTCAGAATGTCTTTTTTCAAGCTCCTCTCCACCACCTTCTTCCCAAATATTTTCAGATAATTGCGAACGGTGTAAATCATTTTCCATATTTGCCATCGCCGCACAAAGGTAGCGAGTGAAATTTTTTGAATAAATAAAATATTGCTCGAAGAGACTTTTAAAATCATCTTTTGTTAAATGACCTAATTCACAGGCTTTCAATAAACGATTGCTCCATAAAGGGTGATTCTCTACCTGCTGCTTTATTCTTTTTAAAGCAATACTTTTATGATTGGGCTCAGCTCGATCATGCTTTGCTACAGATTGATGATGATTATTTGTCTCTAAGTCCATCTCTAACTCCCTTTTAAATCCCCGCTGGATTTGTCTAATGTTTGAGCAAGTTCATTGCCAATTTATTGACCAAATTATTGCTCGTATATCACTGTAATCACGATCATTAAAAGATCTTTTTGATCAATTATTAGACAGCATCTTTAAAAATATTCATTTAATAGCAAAAGCCTGAAAACAAATTATGTATTTGGCCGCTAAGCAGTTGAAAAAAGTTTGATTTAGGAGATAATTTAGTCTGCATTACTCATAAAGATTCGGGATCATTAAAATGGCAAAAATCACATTTTCAGACTCAAGTTCAACGAGTCAGCTTAAAAGCATTCTCACACCTCAACTAGAGAAGTTAATTACTAAGCTTCACCAAGAATTTAATCCAGAGAGACAAAACCTTTTACTTAACCGCAAGGAAAGGCAAAAAATTTACGATACTGGAAACTTGCCACAATATGACAAAAACTCAGAAGCAGCGACCACAGACTGGAAGATAAAGGACATCCCTCAGGATTTATGCCAAAGAAGAGTTGAAATCACAGGGCCTGTCAATGATCCGAAAATGGTCATCAATATGCTTTCAAGAAATTCACAAGGCGCGAGAGCTGACATGGCCATGCTGGACTTTGAAGATTCAATGAAGCCGTCCTGGAGAAATGTCGTTAACGGTATCTTTAATGTTATTGGCGCAGCAAAAGGTGAATTATCCTTTGAAAAGAAAAACATAGATGGTGAGGCCGAAAAAACCTACGAATTAGATCCAAACGACATGGCAGGGGTCATGGTCAGAGTAAGAGGGTTACACCTAGATGAGGTTAATGTCATGATTGACGATACCCCTATTTCCGGAGGACTATTTGATTTAACCTGTTGTGCTTACTTGGCAGCAAGAGAATTCATCTCTAGAGGCAAAACGCCTAAATTTTACGTTCCAAAATGTGAACACTATATGGAAGCTCGTTGGTGGAATCGATTATTCACATCAATTGAAGAGGAAATGGGTCTTGAGACCGGAACACTAAGAGCAACTTTTTTAATTGAAACTTTGCCGGCCGCTTTTCAAATTGAAGAAATTCTATTTGAACTTCGTGATCACGCTGTCGGGTTAAATGTCGGACGCTGGGATAAAATTTTTAGTGATATTAAAGTTCTTCGAATGCACGCTGATCGGATTTCGCCAGACCGAGCAACAATTAATATGCAAAAATTTTGGATGGAAAACTATGCAAAAAGATTAGTAAAAATATGTCATTCCCATGGCGCATTTGCCATTGGTGGTATGTCTGCATTTACTCCGGGAAAAGATGAAGCGACGGTAAAAGCTCAAACTGAAAAAGTTTTAAATGATAAAAAGAATGAATTTAACTCAGGACATGATGGTTGCTGGGTATCACACCCTTATTTTATCGGGCCAGCACTTGAAGCATTTCCAAAGAATAATCAATTAGAAGTTTTATTACCTGACTTTGATAAATATCCTGATTTATTAATGGACGGACAGGGCCCAAAGACCATTGAAGGTTTAAAAACAAATATTCGAGTGGGTATTGCTTATTTACATGGCTGGAATAATGATCTTGGCTGCGTTGCCTGGGATAACTTAATGGAAGACCTTGCAACACTTGAAATATCTAGAGCACAAACATGGCAATGGCTGCATCATGAAATCACTTTAGACTCTGGTGAGAAAGTTTCAAAGGAGTTAATTCTTCAGTTATTTAATGAAGAGTTAGAAAAAATAATGAACGAGCTCTCGATAAAGAAAGGCTCACCTGAGGCGTTAGATTTTTCAATGGCAATGGAGCAATCTTATGAAATGTTTACCGCTAATAAATTAAATGAATTTTTATCTCTAAGTTCAGAAATAGAAAAATAACAACTAACAAAAAAAGGAGACTTCAATGAGTGAAGCAAGAGAATTGGCCAAGGAATGGGAAAATAATCCGCGCTGGAATGGAATTAAAAGAACATATTCAGCCGAGGATGTAATTAAACTTAGAGGTAGTTATAAACTAGAGCACTCTATTGCAAAGTTAGGATGCGAAAGACTATGGAAACTAATTCACGAAAAGCCTTATATAAACGCGCTTGGTGCTTTAACTGGTAATCAGGCAGTTCAACAAGTAAGAGCTGGCTTAGAGGCAATTTATCTAAGCGGATGGCAAGTAGCTGCTGATGCAAACCTTGCAGGACATATGTATCCGGATCAAAGTTTATACCCTGCAAACAGTGTCCCTCATGTTGTAAAAAGAATTAATAATGCTCTATTAGGTGCAGACAGAGTAGAAAGCGTCGAAAAAAATGTCACTCGACATTGGTTGGCACCAATTGTTGCCGATGCAGAAGCAGGATTTGGTGGCGTACTAAATGCTTATGAACTAATGAAAGCAATGATTGAAAACGGTGCTGCAGGTGTTCACTTTGAGGACCAATTGGCTTCAGAGAAAAAGTGTGGCCATTTAGGTGGAAAGGTTCTCGTTCCAACACAACAATTTATTAAGACGTTGACAAGTGCTCGTCTTGCCGCAGACGTGATGGGCACAGACACAGTACTCATCGCAAGAACTGATGCTGAGGCAGCACAACTTTTAACGAGTGATGTTGATGAGAAGGATAGAAAATGGATTCATGGAGACAGAACTTCAGAGGGATTTTACCGCATTAAAAATGGTTTTGATTTAGCAGTTGAGAGAGCGTGCTCTTATGCTCCCTATGCAGATTTATTATGGTGTGAAACTTCAAACCCATCTTTAGAAGATGCAAAAAAGTTTGCTGAAGGTGTTCGATCAAAGTTTCCAAATAAAAAGCTTGCATACAATTGCTCACCATCTTTTAACTGGAAAAGAAACCTTGATGCAACGACGATCGAGAAGTTTCAAAGAGAGCTTGGAGCAATGGGATATTCATTCCAATTTGTTACGTTGGCAGGTTTTCATGCATTGAACTACAGTATGTTTGATCTTGCTCTTGATTATAAGGAAAGAGGTATGGCCGCATACTCAAAGCTTCAAGACGCAGAATTTGGAAAAGAAACAGATGGTTACACTGCCACGAAACACCAACGTGAAGTTGGTACTGGGTATTTTGATGCTGTCAGTACAGCCGTTTCGGGAGGAGAAAGCTCAACTTTGGCCCTTCATGGATCGACAGAAGCTGAGCAATTTTAATCATTTTCAGTAATATTAGATAAGACCGGAGCGGAATACTCCGGTCTTTTTTTCATGCGGCCCAAATTTCCTCAACATGACGAGAGTTCAAAAATATATAATCATATAGTAGATGGCCATAATCATTTTTATTTCTCTTTTAATTAGCCTTGATCTCTGTGCGCAGTCTATCCCTCCCCTCGCTGAAAATGAAATTTTAATTTTACAAGAATACAGAGAATTAAAAAAAGACTTAACATTAAAACAAGACCAAATTCAAAATCTTGAAAGCAATGAATGCCTGATTAAAAATGATCATTATAATGAATGCTCTAAGCCATTTCTATTAATGGAAGAATTATTAGAAAAAACCTATAATATTCAAGAACAAATACTTGATTATCAGACTCAGATCTATCCATATCTAGACTCGAGTGGAAATTTATTAGAGACAATTGAGATGAGCCTTGAAGAACGATTCCCATTGTCCATTATATGCCCGCAAGAGACGCTAATAGACTTAATTGAAAAAGCAGATTCAATGTTAATTTTTGTTCAAAGATTACGTAAATTAGGGCTTCAAGAAGACATTCCGCGGATCCCTAATGCAAAAAAGCGCGATTGTGATGAAAAAATAAAAAATGACTGCTGGGAACTAGATCCCTACGGAAATGTTTTTTACATAACAAAAGAAAATCTCAAAATTCATTATAATTGCCTTTTCCCCGGTAATAAAAAAGTAAGTCGAGACATATATAATCCAGAAAGCATCATAAGTTCTTCAAATGCTGCCGTTAAACAATTGAACACTTGCTTTGCGAAACTAAATCCATCTCGCTCAAAAGAAATTACAGATAGAATCCAAAAACAAGAATATATGATGTTTTGCAAGGATGAAGTAGAAGACTTTAAAAGCAGCCGCTGTGGTTTTGCCAAAAAAGGTGGCTCATTTTTTAATTTAGTAAAGAGAGAAGTAGGGTGCGAAAATCTTGATGAGACTATCTTTCATGAAATCTTACACCTAAATTCACATATCGATAATCTTGAAACTGAAAAGCATAATGATTCCTTGTGCAGTAAACATGATGCTGTTTACTTCTGTTCCACCACATGCTTCCCAAGAAGCAGAGAAAACAAAATTAAATTCAGTCAAAAAGCATGTCGGTCATGCGTGAAAAATCCAAGCGAGGCATACAGATGCGATGATAAAAACTTTGACAACACAGCCTTTGATCAAAGTTATTTTAACTGTGAGTAAAAATGAAAAGTTTATTTTTAATTATTTTGATTATTCTTTCTGGTACGAGCTATGCAAAAAAGCAAATTGATTACTATGACCGAAATGGAGATCAATACGATGAGGAAAAGCAAACAATTTACAAGAAAGGTTACTATACCTTAAAAGTTATCACAGAAATCGACTCCAATAAGGACAAGAAAGTAGACAAAAAAACAACTACCTATTACCACCATGACAAGATGAAATCCTATGCTATCACCAAGATTGATACTGACCACGATGGTAAATGGGACCAAAAGGAAGTCAAAATAACGCCTATTTTAGAGATATACTAAAATAATTACATACTCCAAGAGCTTGTCTAACAAATAATTTACTTAAAGATCATCAATAGTTTGACCATATTTTGAGGACAATGTTACGCCTCTAAAATGAATTCATTAAAATATACTTATATAATTATTGCCCTTATTTTTTCAGGTTGTTTTGAAGGTGGAACAAAATACAATCTCCAATCGACGACGACTGAAGATCAAAACGACGGGGCAAACTCCCCTTCCCAGACAAGAGAAAGTAATTCACCATCTTCTCCTGATTTACCAAGAGAGCTTCCTGAAAACACTCCAACGCCACCTCAAAGTCCAAGTGACTCCAGTTGTGGCAAACCTGTATACGATATTGAAGAGCTTCTTCAAAGAATTGAGTTATTAGAAAGAAAAAAAGAAGATTGGGAAGAGATCATTGTTGAGGGGTTAGAAAATTTTAAAATCATCGAGCCCATATTTAAAAACAAATGCTATGCATGCCATGATTCTGACAGAGGATTACCTTGGTATGGCAAACCATTCAAAGAGCGCAATAGCGTTTATCATCATTACATCGATGGAATTGCAGCCTTAGATTTCTCAACAAAATTTCCATTAACTTCAAAGGGGACGAATAATCAAGTTGCTCTTTTAAATGGAATTAAAAATGCCGTTTTAGATGAGACAATGCCTCTGAAAGTTTATACTCGCTTTTACCCGAGAAGAAAAATCACACCTCAAGACAAAATGGCCGTTAAATACTGGGTTGAACCATTAGTTGAAAAAATTGAAGCTTGGGAGCAAAAATACATATACAACCTAGAAGACAAACCTCTTTTTACAATTAAAGAATGTGATGAAAACCCAACCCCTATGCCACAAATTGATTTACAGGCATCAAGAAGAAAAGTTGATAGGGTATTTTCAGCTAAGTGCTTTAGGTGTCACGCCAATGGAGTTTCTAAAGGTGGATTTGGTGATATGCACGACCTTGAAAAATTAAAATCATCTACTTTTGTTAATCTCCGCGAGCCTGACTTATCAGACTTATATTTAATTTCACAATCAGGGGAAATGCCTCCGAGCGCTAGAGATAGATTAACAAATGAAGAGGTTCAAATAATTTTAGAGTGGATTAATGCAGAGGCTGATACAATACAGTAAATGAATATTTACTTAATCGCTCTTTTCTCTCAAATTGTTTTAACACTCGTCCCTGTGGCGATAAAATACACCCAAGCCAATATATATACACTGGGCTTTATCAGACTTGTTTTGGCTGTCTTCATCCTATCCATCAGCTCATCTAAGAACTTTTTTAAAAATATTAAAAAGATTTGGACGTTAGGTCCTCTTTTCACTATTCACTGGCTCGCCTATGCTCAATCAGTGAAAGTTTCAAGTCCGAGTATCGCAGTTATTGGCTTAAGTTTTTATGGGTTCTTTCTTTTAGTTTACTCAAAAATATTTTTGAATCAAAAAATATCCACCGGTGTATACGCAAGTGTTATTATTGCTGTTGCAGGCGCAAAATTAATAACCGGAGAGATTAATTTCACAAACTCCACCTTGCAAGGACTCCTCTGGGGTGTGCTATCAGCAAGTGCCTATGGTTTTCTCCCTATTATTCATCAAAAAAATATGCATATCCCAGCAAATGAAAAAGCGTTCGCTCAATTTTTCTTATCACTAGTAATATATTCTGTGCTTTTTTGTAACTATTCTAACCTATCGTCCCTTGGAACAAATGATCTCCTTGCTTTGGTTTATTTAGGAATAGGGGGTACAGTTATCGGTCATGGTTTGTGGGTAAAAGTAACTAGTGAACTCCCCACTCAAATAACCAGTGGTATTTACTATTTAGTTATCCCTTTATCCATCTTATTTGAAGTTTTGTTTCTAGGTTACAATACTTCAACGTCACACCTAATTGGATCGCTAATTATCCTCATTGCAAATTTAAGCCTTCATTACTTTTTTAAAAGAAAAAAAGCTTAGGCTACCTTTTTATAACGCCCTATTTTCTTTTTATGATTTTCAAAGGCAATTTTAATAACTTCACTTAATACCGTGGGATAATTTTTATATTTTCTCAATGCAGCCAAACAAAAGTCATCATCAACTGCAATATTAGGATTGGGGTTTGCCTCAAGAAAGTAAATCTCTCCACTCTCCTTTACTCTAAAGTCAACTCTAACTTGCCCTCTTATTTGTAGCGACTCGCAAATAATTTTCACCTCGTGGTGAAGTCTCTTTAAAAGAAGTTTATTGGCTGCTTTATGCCTCGTTCGAATTTTATTTTTTCTAGAATAGGCAACTGACCACTTTGCCCTTTCTGTGTATATTTCTAAATTTGGATTTATTGAAGTTAAAAAATGCAGCTTACGTGGTGAAAGCATCACGTTATCATGACCTCCCATTGCACCAACATATAATTCCTCTCCCTCAATAAATTCCTCAACGATACAATCTACTTTCAGCTTTTCATGCATATATTTGATTCGCTTTAAAAGAGCCTTGTCATTTCGAACCACACTTTTTTTACTTATTCCATAGGATGCTTCTTCGCTTAAGCTTTTCACAATGACAGGAAATTGTAGATTAAACTTTTTCAAATTTACTTTTCTTAATTTTCTAAAAACTGAATATTTAGGTGTTTTCACTCCACTTTTAGCAACAACTGATTTCGACGCCGCCTTATCTCTTGAAATTTTTAGGGCCTTGGACTGACAACCGGTAAAAGGAATATTCCTCTCCTCCAAGAATTCAGCTACTTTATAATCAAGCTCACTCTGGTTATTAAATTGCTCAAGTAGGTTAAAAACCAAATCTACTTTTATTGAATTTAATATTTCCTCAAGCTCATCAAAATTCCTGTCTACTCCTAGTATTAAAATCTCATGCCCAAGCTCCCTCAATCCACTAATGACATCATACTCAGTCTTCCAAGCAACATACTTTTCAGTAAAAATTTTTTTCGACTCAACATTATTTGGTGGAATTAAGTCTGGATGTAGAAGAATAAGAATTTTTAATTTTTTCACATGACAACCTGGTTAAATCCATTTTGTTTTATCAAGGTATTACTCAATAAACTGATCGGACTACCAGATTGCTTCCTTAGGATTTCACTGACATCGTAAATATTTCTAGTGATTATTTTCGCTTTTTCAGCAGATATAACAGACTTAAGAACAAGGTTATATAAACTCTTTTTATTGATAGAAAGAGTAATTGGTTCGTCAAAAATAGATAAAGCCTCACGAATATTTTTTTTTCGATAACATATAAACTCGCTGAAGGTCATTTCCTCATAGAGAGCATTATCTGCAAAAAAGGCAGTCTTCAAATGAGGCTTCTTAAATCTTTTCGTATTTTCAAAAACCGACGCCAGATAATTATATTTATCTCTTGCAGCATCACTTTTTAAAACAGGCTTTACTTCTGATAACCAAACAGCAAAAGTTTCTGCCCAGTCCTCATCTGGATGAGAAGCTCCGTAGCAATCCCCTAAGTGATGAATAAAATTATTAGATGTTAAATTTGGACTGTAAGAAGTTGGGTAGATTACTGACGAGTAGCCAAAGAGTGACTGGCGTTTTTTTAGCTTACGAAGAGCAAATGCATTATCTAGAGCATGAGCGCATTCGTGTCGAATTATTTTTTTTATTTCTATTTGATCCTTTCCTTCGATCTCATAAAAATAATTAAGGTAAATTTGTTTAAAACGATCATCTAGTAAGTAAAACGGATAAGCAAAACCTGCGCATCCATCGGGTGAAAACCACTCTGTTGAGCACCACACAGCAGGAGAAAAATGGATACTTCTTGCTTTTAATTCCTTGGTAATAAATGCTTTAATTTCTCTTGAAAAACTTTGAACACGTCCACGTGCCAATTTTTTAATTGGCATTAATAAAAGCTCGTCATCTGAATATAGGTTTAAATTAAGCTTCCCCACGAAAGGAGGTAAATCAAAATTAAGTTAAATAGGCAATAAACCAGGTAATTATTTTACCTAAACTAGCGACGACAAAGTCTATAGTTTCGGTCACTTACAACGAATTCATTCAACAGTTTATCGTAATCTTCTCTTTTTTTAATGGGGATGAAAAAATTCTCTCGATCAGACTCGGCAACGTTAACGATTGATACTATTTTCTCATTGTATTCCCGTCTAAAAAAAGCGTCTAAATTGAGCACCACACTCCCTAGTGCACTTTCTAGTTGGGTAAAAGTTTTTCCATTTTGAATTTTTTTATTACTTATCACATCTGGTGCGATTTCCTGAAGAAAATCCTCCAAGCTCAAATTCTCAACCAGACCTAGTTTTTTCTTTAAAGCAGCCTCATTAATAACCACTACATTTGTATTAAATAACGCTTTCCGGTCAGAATTCCGAAGCCCAAGTTCCTCAAAATAATTGAGTTGACCAGACTCCTCTGCTTGAGCTTTCTCTACAATCGTTAAATAATTCTTTCCGCCATCTTTTAACAGAGAAATTTGTCCACCTTTAAGGTCATCTTTAGTTTTAGATGTGGTGATCATAACTACTGGAGTATCCGACTCAACAACCCACTGTAGCAGTGGTAATTCAGGCGTTGAATTTAAGTCCTCACCATTTCCAATTACTGTTACCTGATTAGGATTTTCATATTTAAAAACTTTAATAAGCTCGCTAACGCCAACAAAACCATGCCCCGCGGGCGCCATTCTCTCCGTCGTTAATTCTCCATTTTCGTCGATCGTTGGCATCTTTTTTTGAAAAATCTCTTCACCTCGATGAAGTTTTTGTGAATCTTTAAAGATTTGATCAAAACTCTTACCATTGAAACTTTTCTCCCAATCCTCATTCACCACATCATTAGTCTCTTCGTTGACAAGGTTTGTGTAGGTAACAGACCCAATGGCATCTTCTTGCTCAAGATTTATCGCCTGAATAAGCTGAAGCTCTGAAACACTTCGAAATTTTCCGTCCAGCTCGAAAAATAAATCCGTTCCCTTAGCACCAAGACTAGTTCTTCTCGCATATTTTTGAACGATATCATCTCTTTTAACACTTGAACCAAGGCCTGCTTGCATTTTAATGATATTAAGATTTATTTTTTGTCCGTGATGCTCAATATTTTTTATTTGGTCATATTCAGTGACGTTAAATTCTTCCAGTCCAGATTTTTCCGCCGTTGAGTAAGGAATCGCATTTCCGTCTGGGCGATGATCAGGATCAAAAAGAGAAATAGGCGCTATTTTTTTGCCAAGATTTTGTTTCAGTAAATTAAAATAAGTTTTGTTTAAATCTTCCATTCCACAACTGTACCAAATCTCTAGCTCCCCGAAAATCCGAAAACTAAATAAAAACTATTTTTTATTCTCAATAATATCTATTTAAAAAATATCAGTTTCTTGCCTTTTTCTTTATTAAATAAATTGAGTTCACTCTTATTACCTTACTATATTACTAAACAATATAAGGATGAATCATGCGAACTATAATTGTATTAACTATGGTTGTTTTTCTTTCCGCTTGTAGTGACGGTGGTGGGGTCAATACCGGAACTTGCCTCATCTCAGATACAGACACTTCAAATACCTCCTACGGCGAATTCACCTCTATTCAAAAACAATACTCACTGACAAAAGATTATGTCGCCTCCAAAATGAGTGAGACGAGCTCTGAGCTGGCTGCAGCGATCACGAGTGGCGTGCACGTATATAAAATTTCCTATAATTCTAAAATTACGAGCGCTGATACGGAAACGATAAAGGCCAGTGGTCTTTTGATTGTTCCTTATACTGCATGTACTGATGCAGACAACACCGCTCCGTGGATGGTTTTAAATCACGGAACAATTGTCGATAATGCCAGCGCTCCAAGCAACAATTTAAGAGAAGGTCTATTTGAAGGTGGGCTTGGTTTCATCACTGTTGTTCCTGACTACATCGGTTTTGGAGACAGTTATGTAAATGATCCATCAGTCAGAATTCATCCCTACATTATCGCTGATACTTATGCCACTGACGGGTACGCCATTATGAACGCCGCCACTCAAGTTTTAACAACTAATGGAATTACTCCTGGGAATTTGTATCTGAAAGGATACTCTGAAGGTGGATATGCGGCTTTGGCGCTGCAACGAAGTCTTGAAACGCTAAAAGCAAGTGGCCAAACTGATTTCACCATTACGGCCAGTGCCCCAAGTGCAGGGCCCTACTCAACTGTTGGTTTGGGAGCTGCTTTGACCACTTCACTCGCGGACACAACCATTTCTCCAACACTAATGGCATACCTTGCAACCAGCTACTACTATAATTACCCGACAACCGTTGGTGCGGCTTACGACATAGTCGATGTTTTTAAAAAATCCAACGAATACGACGTTGAAACCATTTTTGATGGAACAAAAAGCTCTACCGAAACTGAGGCTATCTATGCGAGTCTTGGGATTTCAACCATTAACACTTTATTGGAGCCAGACGTCGTCTCGGCGATGGCAACAGATACACTGGCTATCGCTACCGGAGCTGCTGCAATCTCAGGAGATGCTGGAGCATCATTCGGAGCAGCGATTGCAGGAATGACTGATGCATTCTCATCAGCATTATTTACTAATGATATTCTCTATACTGCTCTTGCGGGAGTGGCTTCATTCGCACCTAATGTGCCAACGATCTTTTATCATTGCTCAGATGATGAAACAATTTATCCCAGTGCAACTGCTGGTGCGGTAGCAACATTCACCGGACTAGGGTCCACGAGTATATTTTCAAATACCTCTCAAACAGGTGGACATAGTGGGTGTGGATTTACTCTGACTCCATCTCTTTGCTTCAAAGAAATTGAAGAGAAGCTTGCGGAGAATGAAACAAACACAGTTGCAGGGTATCTTGCGTCTCCTGACGCTGGATCTTATTGCAACAATTAGTTTTGTTGAGTGACGTATTCGTAAGACGCAATACTAGCGGCAATACTAACGTTTAAACTTTCAGTTAAACCGAATTGCTGAATTTTGGTTTTTGATAATTTTGATGTGTCTATGTCATTTAAGATAGGGCCAATTTCTTCGTTTCCAAAAATAAAGGCCGTATTTTTAGGTAGCTTCTTTTCGTGAATATATTTATCCGCATGCATATCCATTAAAAAAACCTCGTAGCCCTCTATTGAGAGTTTCTCAACTGACTCATTAAGTGAATCAAAAAAACGTAGTCTCACTCGCTTGATCGCCCCTTTCGCCGGGTATGGATCAAAAAACTTGGTGCCAATAATATGAACTTCCCGAAGACTAAATGCCTCTGCTGTGCGAATAATTTTAGCGATATTAAAACCGGACTTTAAATGATCCAAAATAAGCACTAGATGGTGAATACCTTCTTTTGCTTCAATTTTATTTAAAATAAGCTCACGCTCTAATTTTTTAATCTGATCTTTTCTTCTTTGATTCATTCAATATACATATACCCGAGTGCCAAGCGCGGGCAAGTTAATAATAGATAAATACAACGATCTTCAGTAAAATATCCCTTTAATCAAAAGGAATTGATCAATGAAAAAAGTTCTCGTCACAGGAAGTGCCGGCTTTCTGGGAAAGAAAGTCATTTTAAATTTACTAAAAAATGATTTTTCCGTCATTGGAATTGATATTAAAGAAAGTAAAATCATTCACCCCCATTTTAAAGAAATTATTAGTGACATTAGAGCAATCAAGATAGATCAAAAAATATCATCGATCATTCACCTCGCCAGTGTGATGAACCCTCCAAAGGGCATGAGTGATGGAGAAATTGAATCAATAGAAATAGATGGACTTAAAAACTTAATAACCATCTTTAAAGAGTGTGGCACGGAGAAATTTATTTTTACCAGCTCTGGGGCAGCATATGGTTACACAAAAAGAAATCTAAAACCATTAGTTGAAACAGATGAAATATTTGGAGATATTTACTTTCCATACAGTAAGCATAAAGCGGAAGCAGAAAAAATATTACACAACAACCTTAACCCCAATGACCTAGTTATTCTAAGGCCCTGCACAATTTTAGGGGACGGGATGAAAGGCCCTATTTTTGATTATTTTAAAAAGAAGATCATTATCGGCGTTAAGAAGTATGATTCGCCTTTTTGCTTTATTCACACGAATGATGTTGTTACGGCAATCACCCAAGCCACAATGAAAAAAAATCTCTATGGAACATTTAATCTTGCTGGAGATGGTGCCTTAAGCCTTAAAGATTGTTGTAAAATCCTTCAAACAAAACATATAAGCGTACCAAAGATTGCCCTTAAAACGGGGATACATTTATTAAAGAAGTTTAAATTAACTCAATATCATCCCTATCAAGTAGAGTTCATGTGCTATCGCCCAGTTTTAAACAATGACAAGTTAAAAAAGAATTTTCAAGGAATACCATCAATGACAAGTGAGGAAATTTTCCTTGAGTTTTGTCAGGAAGAACTAAAATAAAATATTTTTAATCAAGGAGTGATTAATGAAAAATTTAAACGGTTTTTACGCCATCATTGGCGGCGGCCCGAGTGGATTGGCCGCAGCCAGAAATTTACAAAAAAGAAATATTCCTTTTATTGGTTTTGAAGCTCATACCGATGTTGGAGGTTTATGGGATATCGATAATCCAAACTCGACAGTTTATAAATCGGCCCACTTAATTAGCTCAAAAAAAATGACGGAGTTCAATGAATTCCCCATGAAAGAGACTGTTGCCGATTATCCGAGTCACGCGGAGCTTGGTGCCTACTTCAAAGACTTTGCCAAGCATTTTGGACTTTATGATCACTATCGCTTTGGAACTTTTGTAGAATCAATTAAAAAAACAGAAGACGGAAAGTGGGAAGTAAAAACAAATAGTGGAGAATTTATCTTTGATGGTGTTGTGATCGCCAATGGAACCCTAAGTGAGCCAAATATTCCAAGCTATGAAGGTAAATTTAATGGAGATATTTTTCACGCCAAAAAATATAAGACACCTGAGATTTTTAAAGGAAAAAGAGTTCTTATCGTTGGGGCTGGAAATAGTGG
>Ga0181565_10002403_pt1 | contig 14304 bp, 12 predicted proteins | sample 101ome_16_FD_129661 | JGI IMG/M metagenome (GOLD analysis project Ga0181565, IMG submission 129661) | Coastal salt marsh microbial communities from the Groves Creek Marsh, Skidaway Island, Georgia - 101401AT metaG (megahit assembly) | ecosystem: Environmental > Aquatic > Marine > Intertidal... | reverse complement strand
GGCCTGCATGATCTTGCCAATGTGTTCAAACCAGCCTGTGATGGCGGCAGGCTGAAGACAGCAGGGCTGGTAGATATTGCCGCCAGCCGTGAGCCAGATGGCCGCGAGGTGCTAAACCATATTCAATATGGCATGTTTGTTACCTTTAAAGCACCAAATGCCTATACGCGCGACTGTTTCCAGCAATATGGTCTGCTAACAGATGCTTCTGGCTGGTATGGGTCTATGTGGCGGCCATTTCACCTGATCGGGCTTGAGACAAATACTTCTATTCTGTCTGCGGTATTACGTGGTGAGGCAACAGGGGTGTCACGCTACTGGCAGGCAGATGCGGCGGCTACGGCCAAACGCGATCTGAAAGCAGGCGAGATGCTGGATGGTGAAGGTGGATATTGTGTCTGGGCAAAATCAATACCGTCTAGCCTGTCTCACACGCTACATGCGCTGCCTATCGGGCTTGCCCATCACGTAAAGCTTAAACATGATGTTGCAAAGGATCAGATTGTCAGCATGAATGATGTTGAGCTGGTAGATGTAGATGATATTGTTGCCTGTCGCCAACAGATGACATCCTTGCAGATGGGCTAGCCAGACAGAGGCTGGCAATCATCACACTGGCTTGCGGGCCATTATCTGAATAGTGGCGGCCTCGCCCTGATGGCGTGGTCCCTCTGACAGATGGCGTCTTGTTTCCTGCAATAATATAATATCAAAATCTGCAAAGGTTTGGCGAAGCCCTGCTTCTGACATCATCATTTCAGGCTTTTTGGGCCCGCCAGATGACAGGGCAATCTGCTCAATGCTATAGCCTTCCATGATAAACAGCCCGCCCGGTTTCAATAGACGCTTATTCACATCCATAAAGATAGCATGATCATCAGGCATGAAATGCATAAAACAGACAATCACCAGATCAAACGTTTCATCTTTAAATTCAGGTGCTAGCGCATCAGCAATATGAGCATTTATTTTCACCCCTTTTTTCTGTGCAAGGGTATGTGCTTTTGCAACAGCCAGCTCTGAGACATCAGTTGAGCTTACCTGATAGCCAATTGAGGCCAGATAGGTTCCGTTGCGTCCCTCGCCATCAGCAGGCGCATAGGCGGTCTGTCCGGTTTCTGCTTTTGGGGCAGTTGCCTTGATAAAATCATTTGCCTCAGTGCCAAAAATATATTCATCTGTCTGATAGCGTGTGTTCCAGAATTCTGATGCTGACATGGCTTTTTTCCCAGAGGCAGATAATCGTGTTGCAAGCTATGTTGAGCCGTGAGGTCCAGCTCAGCCTGACAAAATAAAATCTTCAGCTATTGTTAATGTTTCTGCAAGAAAATATAGCGGATTATCTGCAAAATGTTGAAAAGGCAGTTGCCTGTCAGGTACCTGAATGGTGCGTATGCCGCTCGCAAGCCCTGCTGTCACGCCGTTATTGGAATCTTCTAAAATCATCAACGAGCTAGCAGCAAGCTGTAATTCAGCTAGCGTTAGCAGATAGATATCTGGCGCAGGCTTGGCATGGGCAACCAGATCACTACCAGAAATCTGACAGAAAAAATCTGCAATTCCTGCCATCTTCAGATAGTGTTTTGCTTTATCAGTGCGGCTGGAAGTAGCGACTGCAAGCATGATATCTGAAGCCTGTAATTTTGTCAGAAATTCGGGAATGCCAGCTTTTACAGGTACTTTATCTGCCAGCATTTCATGATAAATCTGTTTCCATCTACTATCAAAATGTTGTGCAATATCTGGCATAAACGCCGTTAGAATGCGCAGATGGGCAGACCCGCTCTGGCCTGTTAGTTCACCAAATAGGCTAGCGTTAAAAGGTTGACCAAATTCGTTACAGCATTCCATGAAGCTTAGTTCAGACAGATGTTCAGTATCTAGCAATAAGCCGTCCATATCACAAATAACTGCTTTGGGAAGCATGGTACAACATCCTTTATCTCTGCTATGTTCACCACCCATGTTAACTTTTAAATATCATGATGACACAACCCTATCATATGATGATTTTCTTGGACTGAATAGCGATAAGGCGGCATGATAACACCTATGAGCCTGAAAGAAATAAGATATCTGGTTGTACATTGTTCTGACACGCCTGATGATAGCGATATTACGGCCGCAGACATCCATGATATGCATCTTGGATTTGGCTGGGATGGAATAGGCTATCACAAGCTGATTACCCGAGATGGCACTGTCCATAATGGCAGGCCAGAATTCTGGCAGGGTGCGCATGTACAGGGCCAGAACCATCACAGTCTGGGGGTATGCCTTATTGGGCGGCATCATTTCACCGCCGCGCAATTTGCCGCGCTTGAAAGCCTGTTAAATAGCTGGACTGCCTATCATCCGGACGCACAGATAGTCGGGCATCGGGATATTCAGCTAGAAGATAAAAAAACCTGTCCGAATTTTGATGCTGGAAGCTGGTGGGCAGAAAATTCAGTTCTGACGGCAGCCTATGGCCATGTGATTGTGCCCTATACAGGGCTATATGCCGCGCCGCCAGACCGGCCTGATGGCGCGCCAGAAGCACTGGATACAGAATGTCTATATGGCGAGAGGCTGGAGATTCTGGAATCAAAAAACCATAACGGATATGTGCAGGTAAGGCTGTCAACTGACGGATATGAAGGCTGGGTGAACGTGCAGGACATTGCGCGTATCGCAGAAGATGACCAGCCAGACCATGTGATCAAACCGTGCCTCGCAACGGTTACACAGACAGCCAGCATCACCTCTGCCAGCCTTATCAGCCTGCCGATGGCCAGCCGGTGTAAGCTGATAAAGATAGATGATGATATGGCTGAAATTAAAATCTGGGGGCGGGCGGGCAATCATCGCTCAGGCTTTGTGGCGGCCAGCGCGATTGCTACCAGCTTTGAGGCAGGAGACTGGGTTGCGATCGCCAGCCAGTTTCTGTCGGCGCCCTATAAATGGGGCGGCCGCACCGCATATGGGCTAGATTGTTCTGCACTTATCCAGCTATCTCTTCAAGCTTCCGCAACTGCCTTTGCCCGTGATTCAGGCCCGCAATACCAGATGCTGCAGAACATTGCTTGCAAAGATGAAACAGCCTTTCACAGCTTTGAGCGCGGCGATCTGATTTACTGGAAGGGTCATGTCGGGGTGATGCTAGATAAAAGCCATCTGCTGCATGCAAATGGCTTTCATCATGCTGTAATGTCCGAGCCTGTCATTGAGGCCATTGCCAGAATTAAGACAGGCTATGGCGCGCCTATCGCCCATATCAGGGCGGACAGGCTGGCCGCGTTACTTTGCCCGATCAAGGGCTAATAATGTTCCCCGCATCATCCATAATAGTACCAGAGACGGAATAACCATCAGGGCTGTGATGATAAAGAACAGACCCCAGTCGCCGCCTAGCCCGTCAACCAGCGCACCGGAGGATGACGCCAGCAGGGTTCTGCCAAGTGTGCCAATGGATGCCAGCAGGGCATATTGGGTGGCGGTATAATTTCTGTCTACCAGCAACGAGATAAAGGCCACAAATACCACCGTTGCGATTGCCGCCGCCAGATCATCTAGCAACACGGCCAGCGCAAAAATCCATTCAACCTTGCCAGACCATGCCAATATGGAAAACAGTATGTTGGTAGAAGCCATAAAAATACCAGCCGCCATCAGTGCCTTTACCACCCCTGAGCGGATGGCAATATAGCCGCCAAGCAAAGATGAGCCAACCGTAACAATCCAGCCAAGCCCTTTTGAATAGATAGCAATATCTGACTTTGAAAAGCCAACTTCCTTATAGAAGATGATCGACATTTTGCCCATAAAGGCTTCGCCGATTTTGAACAGGAAGATAAAGCATAATAGCCCAACCCCTATTTTCAGCCCGTTATTGCGAAAAAAGCTAAGAAGTGGCGTGACAACTGTTGAGCCAATAAAGCTAACAATTTGCGTGATGAATGTCGCATTTCCCATCTTTGCGCGCAATTCTGCCTGAGCGGCGGCTTGCGCCTTGATACGTTCTTGGGTGCCTGTCTCTGGTATTAATAGCAGCCCGAAATTGGTAGCGATGACCAGAAGCCCGATCACAAGAAAAGTCATCTGCCAGTAATTTTCCATCCCCATCAGCTCAAACTTGTCAGCCACCAGAAGCGTGATCATGCCGCCCAGCTTAAATCCTGTCCACCAGCCTATCACTGCCATTGATGCGCCTGCTGCCATTGCGCGGCTATCTTCTTGACGGATTTGTTCGATACGCAACGCATCAATGGTAATATCCTGTGTTGCCGAACAGGTTGCCATGACCAGCGCTACCGCCATCACCAGAAAGATATTGGTTGCAGGGGCGGTTGTTGACCAGACAAGCAGCCCAACCAGAATAATTGCCTGCATGGTCAGAATCCATGCTTTGCGGTGGCCAAATTTTGCCGTCAGCACAGGCACTCTTAGCCTGTCAATTAATGGTGCCCATAGAAAATTGATTGAATAGACAAAAAAGATCAGACCGGCAAAGCCAACTGCGCTTCTGGAAAGCCCATCTTCTTTAAGCCACAGGCTGAGAGCAGACCCGATCAAGACCCACGGAAACCCACTTATGATCCCAAGCAGGAATATCCGCCGCATTCTTTCATCAAAAAATAATCCAAGCGTGTTTTTCTGTGTCATCTTGTATGCCTCTTCCCCGATTGAGTGCATGGTAAATTCCACATGAACGGAATTACGTCATCTCGATGATACTGTCATATTGACCTGTTTGGCAAGCAGGCCATAGGCTATGAGAATAGAACTGACTTTTTAAAAAAATAGGAACAGGCACTTTATGGTAGAGCTATGCGTAAAACAGATAGATGACAGCTATTGGCTAAGCTGTGGTGCGCATCGCTTTAAATGTGTTGTGGGTGCATCAGGGCTGGTGTCAGCCGATGAAAAGCAAGAAGGTGACAACGCTACCCCGCGCGGACGCTGGCCTTTGCGTGGGCTATATTACAGGGCTGACAGAATATCTGCTGACAGGCTGGCTGGCTATTCGGCCTTCAGCCCGATTGTGATAGGCAAACAGGATGGCTGGTGTGATGCCCCTGAAGATGCGGCCTATAACAGCAAAGTCACATTACCCTATCCGGCACGTCACGAGACGCTGTGGCGTGAAGACGGGCTATATGATCTTATCATTCCGCTTGGCTATAATGATGTTTGTCCTGTGCCGCATAAGGGCAGTGCCATTTTTCTACATTGCGCACTTGAAGAAACGCATCATACAAAAGGTTGTGTTGCGCTTTTGCGAAATGATTTGCTGAGTTTGCTTAGCTATCTTGACGCAGATAGCTATCTTGTCATTTAGCGGCTATTTTCTGCCAGCATCGCCTCTATCTCTTGTTTGCGGCGGCGTAATTTTTCATTTGCCGGTATCATATGTGTCATCAGCCCGTCCTTTACATAGCCAAGCCGCGCCATCAGTTGGGTTGAGATCAGATTAAGACAGATTTTTTGTGCAGTACCGGCTTTCAGCCGTGTTGAACCTGCCAATGCTTCTGCGCCTGTGTTAAGTACGACCGGATAGGCGGCACATTCAAGCAGGCCTGTATCAGGATTATTTGAAATGCCAATAGTCAGCGCACCTGCATCTTTTGCGGCCTCTAATGCAGCGCAGGTAAAACGCGTTTTCCCGCTTGCCGCCAGCCCGATAATACAGTCATCTGCATTTATTGCTGTCGAAATAACAGCCTGTCTGGCCTCATCTTCAGAATCTTCAGCCCCTTCAACTGCTGTTATCAGCGCTCCCATGCCGCCAGCAATAATATAGCCGATGCGGGCTTGCGGCCAGTTAAAGGTTGGCAGTAATTCGGCGCCATCTTGTACAGCAATGCGCGCTGACGTACCTGCCCCGCAATAGATTAATCTGGCAGTCCGGACTGTGCTAAGACGTTGGTATAACGCCTCAACCGAAGCTTCTATCTGGGGCAGGGCGGCACGAACTGCATCAATCGCACCTGCCTGACTATCCAGCATCAGAACAAGCGCATCTGCAGGGCTTAGTCTGTCAATCCACTGTTCTGGCGGCAGGCGTGTTTCGGTTGTTATCTGTGTTGTCATGCCATCAGACTAGCGCAAACCATCTGGACAGGCGAGATAGTTTTTGCTGAGATGCTAGGCATGTCTTCTCATCATCCTCAAAAACTGCCTTTATTTGTCATCGGACTGATGTCCGGCACTAGTGCTGATGGCATTGATGCAGCGCTGGTCAGGACAGATGGTATTTTTCTGGAACGCACAGATATTACCATCAGCCATCCTTATCGTAAAAAGGTGGCAGAGGCCATTCATGCGGCCCGCCTATCAGCTGAAGCTTTTTTATCAGATACAGATTCGATAGCGGCGCTGGCACGTGCCATTTCAGAAGATCATGCCCATGCAGTGAAGAGAATTTGCGAGATGGCACCGGATATATCACCTGATGTCATAGGCTTTCATGGCCAGACAATCTATCACAACCCGCAAGCTGGAAAAACTGTCCAGCTTGGTGATGGCGTTGCGCTAAGCCAGTTTACCGGCCTTCCGGTAATATATGATTTCAGGGCTGCAGATATCGATGCTGGCGGGCAGGGCGCACCGCTTGCCCCAATCTATCACCAGATGCTTCTGACGCAGGCAGGATGCAAAATGCCAGCCGCCTTTATCAATATTGGCGGGGTGGCTAATCTTACCTATTGTGATGCGAAAGGCGACATTGAGGGGTATGATGTCGGGCCCGGTAATGGGCTGATAGATGATCTTGTGCGCCAGCATTTTAATCTGGCTTTTGATGATAAAGGCAGGCTTGCAGCACAGGGTCACGCCAGCATGTCGATTGTAAATCAGGCATTAGGTCACCCGTTTTTCAGCCTGTTTGGCCCGCGTTCACTTGACAGGAACGAATTTGACGATTTGTTCAGATTACCTGAATTTACCTGTATGTCTGCCTATGACCAGATAGCTACCGCCACTGCCTTTACGGTGCATGCTATCGATCTGGCTATTCGCAGATTGCCAGTCATGCCCAAGATTCTGGTGCTGGCAGGTGGCGGTATTCATAATGATGTGATGATGGGTGGCCTGAAAGACAGGCTGTCCGGACAAAGCCAGCTTGTGACAGCAGAATATATTGGTGCGCCATCTGATATGGTCGAAGCAGAATTAATCGCATTCCTTGCCGCAAGATATATTGGCAGACTACCTTCAAGCTTTCCGTCTACGACAGGCGCGCATAGCCCGCAACTTTGCGGTAAAATGGCGAGCCTCAGCAATCGCAGGGCCAGCCTTAGATGAAGCCATCAGAATCCTTATCATAAAAGCGGCGATAGGCAGGGGGCGGCGGCAGCATTGCCCTGATATCGGCGAAGGGGAATCTGGCATCATAGCGATAGCTTTCAGCATAACAGCCTTCGGGGGCATTACATTGTGCGGCCCTGTATCTGTTCATTAATCTGGCGGCGGCGGCAAACCGTTCTGGGCGCTGGCTATGATGGGCAAGAATAGCCTGCTGTTTGGCCTCAGCATGGGCTGTAATATCAACATAATAATCAGGCATAAATCCCACCCCCATAAGCGGTTCAGCATATAATACAGGACAGCCAAACCCTGCAGATGCCGTAACAAAATGTGACAGCGCACGATGGTCAGGGTGGTAATCAGCACCATCATGGGTGATGATAAGATCAGGTTTTGTCTGTCTTATCAGACTGTCAACAGCCTCTGCCGCGCCATGCTGGGTGGCAAGCTGGCCATCTGCAAGACCTAATAATATCGGTGTGCCCAACGCAGATAGCCCTTCTTTGGTTTCTTGTGCGCGGATATCGGCTAGGGCGCTTCCGCTTTGCCTGCCTGCTATCACCCCTGCCGCGCCATCAGTGGCTACTGATAATGCCAGCTCGTGACCATCAGATTTCAGGCTGGCCAACAGCCCATAGCAAAAAATTTCCAGATCGTCCGGATGAGCGCCAATTGCCAATACACGCATCGATAAACCCCAATTATCAGCCAGTATGATTTTGGCTAGCCTAAAGCCAGCTAGTAGCTGTATAATGCACCAAGCATGAAGTTTGGGCAATTATCTGTGTGTAGATGACGCAACGCGATAAAACCGGCATATCAGCACCACCTGTCAGATGTGGTTATATTGAAGGCTATTATGGCAGGCTTCTTGGCTTTCAGGACAGGATAAGGCTGTTAGAGCATTTGCGCGCGATTGGGGCGAACAGCTATCTATACGCGCCAAAAGAAGATATATCTCACAGGCTGGATTGGCGAGGCCTGTATGATACAGACTGGATAGACAGCTTTAGTCATTTTTGTTCTGTGTCAGCTAATGTCGAGATTCTGGCAGGCATTGCACCAGGTCTGGATTATAATTTCATCTCACCAGAACAGGATTATGCCCATCTGCGGGCAAAGGCTACCCAGCTACTGGATGCAGGGGCAGACAGGCTGGTTCTGATGTTTGATGATATCAGCGATGATATCAGCGCCTTGACAGAAGCTGGCCTGAATGAGGGGGCAGAACATGGCAAGCTGGTCTCTCGTCTGCAAGATGATCTGGCCTGCAATATCTATCTGGTGCCGCGCCTATATGCCGATGAAATTGGCGGCGATATTGAACGCTATGCAGGCGGGCTAGCAGATAGTATTTCTGCGGATGTCGGGGTATTTGTTTGTGGTAGGCATATCGTCTCAAATCAGGTTAATCTGCAAACAGATTCAGGCCTGCTAGCAAGCTATCTAAGGCAACAATCGGCAGATCAGAATGTGATAATCTGGGATAATCTTTACTGTAATGATTATTGCCCTAGACGTCTGTTTTTATGCGATTTTGAGGGCAGAAATCCGGCAGACCCGTTAATGCTAAATGGGACAGGGCTGGTTGAAACAGATATCTTGCTCCTCAGCTTGATGCGGGGGCAAAACAGACAATCGCTATTTTCATCTGCAGGTGTACCAGATTGTTTCTGGAAAATTGCAGAATTTTTCGACAGGCCGATATTTACAGACAGCCCTTCACCCGCACCGCTTGAATTGGCCAGCCGCTCGTCAGAGCTGATAGATGCGATTGATGAGATGCTGTGGCGCTGGAAATCCCCTCTGGCACGTGAATGGTATCCGTTTTTGTTTGGTCTGAAACATGATCTGCAACTTGCAACAGATATGGTAACAGATAACAGGCTGGCCAAAACCCAGCCCCCGATTTTATTTGATGTTTTTCGCGGAATTAAAAGATGACCAAACTATCTGTCTTTGATGGACATAATGATACGCTATATCAGCTCTGGCGGCGTAACAAAGCAGATGCGGACTATTTTTTTGACTCACAAAACAATCATGCTATTTCTGATTTTGCTGCACAGCAGGGCGGATTTGATGGCGGTTTTTTTGCGATATTCTCGCCGTCAGATACATCACTTGAAACGATTTCAGCCACCAGCGCTGAAAAGGCACTGTCTGATACGCTTGAGATGCTGGCAATTGCAGACAGGCTGGCGGGGCATGAAAGCGGCCGGTTTTCGGTATGTCGCACCTATGATGAGCTAGCTACTGCCCGCGCACAGAATAACATTGCAGCCATTCTGCATATTGAAGGGGCTGAAGCAATAGGAGAAGAATGCCAGCATTTGCCTGAGCTGTATGAAAGGGGGGTGCGCTCTATCGGCCCGCTATGGTCACGCCCGAACTGTTTTGGCGAAGGCGTGCCGTTCAGCTTTCCCGGCACGCCAGATATTGGCGGCGGGCTGACTGCGGCAGGCATAGAGCTGGTCTTGGCCTGCAACCAGCTAGGGATGCTGCTAGATGTGTCTCATCTGAATGAAGCAGGGTTCTGGGATATTGCGCGCCTGTCTGACAGGCCTTTGATGGCAACCCACAGCAATGCCCATGCGCTATGCCCCTCGCCACGCAACCTTACCGACAGACAGCTTGATGCGATTGCCGAACAGGGCGGAATTGTGGGGGTATGTTTTGCCACTGCCTATTTGCGCACAGATGGGCAGAAACAGCCAGATACTGATATCCAGCTAATCGTCGAACAGCTTGACTATCTTATCTCAAAGTTAGGAGAAGATCATGTTGCTCTGGGGTCTGATTTTGACGGTGCCGTCCTGCCATCCGGACTGGATAATTGCAGATTGCTTCCGAGTCTAGCTCACCATTTCCATATCTCAGGGTTTGACGATTCTCTGGTCAAAAAAATCTGTTCTGATAACTGGTTAAATTACCTGAACAGATATTTATGATTATTCGGCCGCAGTGTCCCAGCTATCAATGGACGGACAGGAACAAATCAAATTTCTATCACCAAATACATTGTCAATCCTGTTCACAGGTGGCCAGTATTTATTGGCCTGTGCCATCCCCTTAGGGGTAATGGCCTGCGCGCGTGAATAGGGGTGTGACCACTGCTCAGAGATAATTTCATCCATTGTATGCGGTGCATTGACCAGCGGGTTATCATCTTTTGGCCAGACCCCGCTTTCAACCTTTGATATTTCCTCTGCGATGGAGATCATGGCATCACAAAATCTGTCAATCTCTGCCAGAGATTCAGATTCTGTCGGCTCAATCATCAAGGTACCCGCCACTGGAAAAGACATGGTCGGGGCATGAAAGCCAAAATCGATGAGCCTTTTTGCAATATCCTCATTGCTGATGCCACTGCGTTCTGTTAATGGCCGGATATCAATGATACATTCATGGGCTACCCTGCCTAGCTTGCCTGAATATAGCACGGGAAAGTAGGCGTTCAGACGGCTGGCAATATAGTTAGCAGATAAAATCGCTGTTGCTGTAGCCCAATAAAGCCCCTTGCTGCCCATCATTCTGATATAGGCATAGGTAATTGGTAAAATACCTGCAGACCCAAAAGGCGCGGCACTGACCGCAAAATCATCTTTCAGCGGCGAGGGCGGCATAAAGGGTGTCAGATGTTCTGCTACACCAATTGGCCCTGCACCGGGCCCGCCGCCGCCATGCGGAATACAGAAAGTTTTATGCAGATTAAGATGGCTGACATCTGCGCCAAATTCTGGCGGGGCGCAATGCCCGACAAGCGCATTTAGATTCGCGCCATCTACATAGACCTGACCACCAGCCGCATGCACAAGCGCGCATAATTCGGTAATATTTTCTTCAAATACGCCATGCGTCGATGGATAGGTAACCATGATAGCGGCGATATTATCTGGATTGGCAGCTATTTTTGCCTTCAAATCGTCCAGATCAACATTGCCAAGCGCATCACATTTAACAACTACCACCTGCATGCCTGCCATAGCGGCTGAGGCGGGGTTTGTGCCATGCGCTGATTGCGGAATAAGACAGACGCGCCTATGGCCTTCACCACGTGATTCATGATATCTCATAATTGCCAGCAATCCGGCAAATTCACCTTGCGAGCCTGAATTGGGCTGGAATGAAATTGCTGCATATCCGGTACATGCTTTAAGATATGATTCTAGCCTGTCGATCATCTTGTGATAACCGTGTGTCTGGTCTGCGGGGGCATAGGGGTGAATATGGGCAAATCCCGGCCAGCTCACCGGAATCATCTCGGCAGCAGCATTCAGCTTCATGGTGCAGGACCCAAGCGGGATCATACATCTATCCAGTGCTAGATCCCTATCTGCCAGACTGCGCATATAGCGCATCATTTCTGTTTCTGTCCTGTATCTGTGAAAGACAGGCTGTTGCATAAATTCTGATGATCTTGACAAAGCTGGTGGCAAACAACAAGCACCATCATCATAGAGCGTGCCGCCTAATGCGGTAACCAGTGTTTCAAGCATTTCCAATGTGCTTGTTTCATCAAAGCTGGCAATAATGGCCCCATCGATCTGCCGCAGATTAATATGATTGCTAGCGGCAGCTTCAATCAATTTCTGGCTATCCTCAGGGGCTTCTATCACGACTGTGTCGAAAAAATGCTGATGCCGGATTTGCCGTCCTGACTGGCGCATCGAGGCGGCAAATAAAGCTGCCATGCGATGGGTTCGGGAGGCGATCTCTTTCAGCCCCTCTGGCCCATGCCAGACAGCATAGAAACCTGCAATAACTGCCAGCAATACTTGCGCGGTACAGATATTTGAGGTTGCCTTTTCCCGCCGGATATGTTGCTCGCGTGTCTGAAGTGCCAGACGATAGGCCATTCTGCCTGCACTATCTTTGCTGACCCCGACAAGACGTCCGGGAATTGCACGCTGATAGCTGGATTGGGTAGCAAAAAAAGCAGCATGAGGCCCGCCAAAACCAAAAGGCACGCCGAAACGCTGGGCAGAGCCAAGCACAATATCCGCGCCAAAATTTCCGGGCGGTTCAAGACAGACAAGTGCCAGCAAATCACTTGCCACAATGGCCATTCCGCCTGCTGCTTTGATCTGCTGTATCTCTGTGGCTAGGTCTCGTATCTGTCCCTCACTGCTTGGATAGCTGACAAGCGCGCCAAAGATATTATCCTCATAGGCAGTGCCAGCAGGTGCAATGCTGATCTCAATGCCTAGCGGGCGGGCGCGTGTGTTCAGAATGGCAATTGTCTGGGGGTGAGTATCTGCATCTACCCTGAAGATGGTATGTTTGGTTTTTTGCAGTCTGAAGGCCATCATCATGGCCTCAGCCGCCGCCGTTGCTTCATCCAGCAACGAGCCATTGGCAATATCCATTCCTGTAAGCTCGGCCACCATTGTCTGGAAATTCAGAATAGCTTCCAGCCGGCCTTGCGAAATTTCAGGCTGATAGGGGGTATAGGCAGTATACCATGCCGGATTTTCAAGCACATTACGTTGAATGACGGCTGGCATATGACATCCATAATATCCCATGCCAATCAGCGAGGTAGCAATATGATTCTGACTGGCAAGATCAGATAGTTCAGCCAGTATTTCAGCCTCCGATAGCCCTTCGCCCAAATCAAATTCAGATTTTCGAATGATCGATGCAGGGATAACTTCATCAAGCAATTCCTGCATGGTTTCAAGCGATAGCGTAGATAGCATCTGCGCAATATCCCTGTGGGAAAGTCCGATATGTCTTGTGGCAAATCCTGCCAGCGTGTCAGCTGTTTCTGGCGTGCTTGTCTGTGTCATCATTACCTCGACTAAAATAGGCAGAATTTATTCTGCAATCAGGGTGTTATAGGCGGTTTCATCCATCAGGCTATCTAGCTCGCTAGCATCGTTAATCCTGATTTTGAATAGCCATGACTGTTTCGCATTTTCAGCAGAAATAGAAGATAGATCATCTGCCAGCGGTTCATTCACTTCGATGATTGTTCCAGATACCGGACTGTAAATATCAGAAGCTGCTTTGACTGATTCAAATACCGCAACGCCATCTCCTTGCGAGACTTCAGCATCTGTTTCAGGCAGTTCGATAAATACAATATCGCCTAGCTGTTCTATTGCATGAGGCGAGATTCCGACTGTGCCTGTATCACCGTCAACCTCTATCCATTCATGGTCTTTTGTGTAGTAAATCATCTGTTTTTCCTTTGCTGGTTAAAGAATCATTCTAGGACTGTGTGCCAGGTTTTGGCGGTCGTACATAGCGATGTGCGATGAGGGGCAGTTTTGCTGTGAGCACATCAATGCTACGCCCATTCGCAACGGCCACCAGATTTTGGCCTTCTTTACGCACTGAATTTTTAATAAATCCAAGTGCTGCAGGCCCGCCTAGCGAGGGTGAAAATCCGCCTGAACTGATATGGCCAACAACCTCGCCATCTAGCTCAAGCATAGCGCCATCTCTTACAGGGCGCTGGCCTGATGGTAAAATACCGGTCAGATAGCGGCTTGGGCCATCTTGTAAATCTTTCATGATAGATGCTGCGCCTGGAAAATCCTGTGTGTCGCGACGACGTTTGGAAATTGCAAATCCCAATCCGGCTTCAACTGGATTGATGGTCTCATCCAGCTCATGCCCCCATAATGGCAGTCCAGCTTCAATCCGCAAGGTATCGCGTGCACCAAGTCCGGCTAGCATCACCCTGTCATCTTCACTAAGTTTTTTAGCTAAAATAGCAGCATCTGAGGCGGCAAGCGAAATTTCAAACCCATCTTCACCAGTATAGCCAGAACGCATCACCACACAGTCAAAGCCGGCAATCTGGCAATGGCAAAGCTGCATAAAATAGAGCTGTGAAAGATCAGCCCCCAAGCTGGATAAAACAGCTTCTGCCATGGGGCCTTGAATTGCCAGCAACGCACGTTCATCTTCATAGGTCATGGTCACATCACCTGCAAGATGTGCCTGCAAAAACGCAATATCATGCTCGGCACGGCCAGCATTGACGACCAGCCGCACTGTGCCATC
>Ga0181565_10002401_pt1 | contig 14307 bp, 11 predicted proteins | sample 101ome_16_FD_129661 | JGI IMG/M metagenome (GOLD analysis project Ga0181565, IMG submission 129661) | Coastal salt marsh microbial communities from the Groves Creek Marsh, Skidaway Island, Georgia - 101401AT metaG (megahit assembly) | ecosystem: Environmental > Aquatic > Marine > Intertidal... | reverse complement strand
GGAGCTGGCGCGCCTGGGTCACAACCTGCCGTTTGCCTACAACCGCAAAGAAGCCAAAGACCACGGCGAGGGTGGCGCGCTGGTAGGGGCCCCGCTGCAAGGGCGGGTCATGATTGTTGACGATGTGATCAGCGCGGGCACCGCGGTGCGCGAATCGCTGGCACTGATCACCGCCGCTGGTGCCACCCCACACGCCCTGGCGATTGCCTTGGACCGTCAAGAAATGGCCACCGAGGTGCAGCCTGATGGTCAGGTGCGTGATGTGCCTTACAGCGCCGTGCAATATGTGCAGCGGCAATTGGGGCTCACGGTGTGCGCTGTGGCGACCCTGGACGATTTGTTGGCGCACTTGGCGCAGCGCCCCGACGGGGCGCCACAAGTGGCGCAGGTGCAAGCCTATCGGCAACGCTACGGCGTGGCGGCTTAGCGCCGCGGGGTTACTGCAACTTGGCGCGCAAGCAATCGGCGACTTGCTGCGGGTTGGCTTTGCCTTGACTGCGTTTCATAACTTGCCCAACCAGCGCATTAAAGGCTTTGTCTTTGCCGGCGCGTATTTGGGCCACGTTGTCGGGGTTGGCGGCCAGCACCTCGTCCACCATGGCTTCCAGTGCGCCGCTGTCGTTGAGTTGGCGCAGGCCGTTGGCTTCAATCACCTGATCAACCTCGCCCCCTTGCTGCCACAAAACATCAAACACTTGTTTGGCCGCGTTGTTGGAGATGGTGGCGTCGGCCACGCGACCAACCAAAGCCGCCAATTGCCCTGCCGACACCGGCGACTGGGTGATATCCAGCTCTTGCGCATTCAGGCGGCGGGTGAGCTCGCCCATCATCCAATTGCTGACCAACTTAGCTTGGCCGCTGGCTTGCGCCGCTGACTCAAAATAATCGGCCGTGGCGGCGCTGGCGGTGAGTAAGCCGGCGTCGTGTGCGGGAAGGTCATACTGTTGTTGCAGCCGGCTGGCGCGCTGGCGCGGTAACTCGGGCATGGCAGCCCGCTCGCGCTCAACCCACTCGGGCGCCACCAGCAATGGGGGCAAATCGGGGTCGGGGAAGTAGCGATAATCGGCGGCGTCTTCTTTGGTGCGCATGGCGCGCGTTTCACCGGTGTCGGGGTCAAACAACACGGTGGCTTGCTCAATCGCGTGGCCGTCTTCGATTTGCTCAATTTGCCAACGCACCTCGTAGTCAATCGCTTGCTGCATGAAGCGAAAGCTGTTGAGGTTTTTGATTTCACGCCGCGTGCCCAAGGCCTGTCCGGGGCGACGCACCGATACGTTGGCGTCGCAGCGAAAACTGCCTTCTTGCATGTTGCCGTCGCAAATGCCAATCCAACGCACCAAACGATGCAATTCGCGCGCGTAGGCCACGGCCTCGGCGCTGCTGCGCATGTCGGGCTCGGTGACAATTTCGAGCAGCGGCGTGCCGGCGCGGTTGAGGTCGATGCCGCTCATGCCGGCAAAGTCTTCGTGCAGCGACTTGCCGGCGTCTTCTTCTAGGTGCGCACGCACCAGCTTAACCTCGTGCGCGGCTTGGTTCCAGTCAAATGCCACGGCACCGCCTTGCACCACCGGAATTTCGTATTGGCTGATTTGGTAGCCCTTGGGCAGGTCGGGATAAAAGTAGTTTTTGCGCGCAAATACGCTGCGCGGGGCAATGTGGGCTTGCACCGCCAGGCCAAAGCGAATGGCACAAGCCACAGCGCCTTGGTTCATAACGGGTAGGGCGCCCGGCAAGGCCAAATCAACGGCACAGGCTTGGGTGTTGGGCTCGGCACCAAAGGCCGTGCTGGCACGACTAAAAATTTTGCTCTGGGTGGCCAATTGGACGTGGGTTTCAAAGCCAATCACCACCTCGAAGCCTTGAACCAATGGCGCGCTCATGCTTGGCTCCCGGGGCTTTGTGTGTGCCAGTCGGTGCATTGCTGATAGGCATGGGCCAGCGCCAACAGGCGCGACTCTTGCAAATAATTGCCCATGAGTTGCATGCCCACCGGCAAGCCGCTGGCGCCCATACCCACCGGCACGCTCATGGCTGGCAGCCCCGCCAGACTGGCCGGCAGGGTGTAGATGTCGGCCAGGTAGCTGGCCACGGGGTCGTTGTCTTGCTCACCCAAGGCCCAGGCCACGCTGGGCGCCACCGCGCCAAACAACACGTCGCAGTGCTCAAATGCAGCCTGAAAGTCTTGCGCAATCAAGCGCCGGATTTGCTGGGCTTTAAGGTAATAGGCGTCGTAGTAGCCGTGGCTGAGCACGTAAGTGCCGGTAAGAATGCGGCGCTGCACCTCGGCCCCCAGGCCCTCGCTGCGCGAACGCCCGTAAAGGTCGGCCAAGTCGGTGACGTTGCTGGCCCGATGCCCGTAGCGCACGCCATCGAAGCGGCTGAGGTTGCTTGACGCCTCTGCCGGCGCAATGATGTAGTAGACCGGTATCGCCAACTCGGTGCGCGGCAGGCTGATGTCAACCCGCACCGCGCCCAATGCAAGCAACTGCGCCAGGGCTTGGTCGAGGGCGGTACGCACGTCGCTGGCCAAACCGTCGCCAAAGAATTCTTGTGGCACCCCAATGCGCAACCCCTTGAGGGGCTGCGTCAGCTCAGCGGCAAAGTTGGGCACCGCCACATCGAGCGAGGTGGCGTCGTGCAGTGGATCGGGGCCGCACATGGCTTGCAACAACAGTGCACAGTCGTGGGCACTGCGCGCCATCACGCCCGCTTGATCCAAGCTGGAGGCGTAGGCGATCAAGCCATAGCGTGAGGCGCGGCCATAGGTGGGTTTGATGCCGGTGATGCCGCAAAACGAAGCGGGTTGGCGGATCGAGCCGCCGGTGTCGGTGCCAGTGGCCGCTGGTGTCAGGCGCGCCGCCACCGCCGCGGCGCTGCCGCCCGACGAGCCGCCCGGGACGTGGCTGGGCCGCCAGGGGTTGCGGGCAGGGCCAAACGCCGAGTGCTCGTTGCCCGAGCCCATGGCGAATTCGTCGCAGTTGAGCTTGCCAAGGTTAACCATGCCTGCGTCGGCGAGTTGCCGCACCACGGTGGCGTCAAACGGACTTTGGTAGTTGGCAAGCATGCGTGAGCCGGCAGTGCTGGGCCAGTCCCGCGTCACCAAAACATCTTTGTGCGCCACCGGCACGCCAAGCAGCGCGCCGCGCTCGCCCGCGGCTCGGCGCGCGTCGGCCGCTGCGGCTTGTGCTAGGGTGGCCTCGGGGTTCAGGGCCAAAAACGCGCCGTGTGTGTCGGCCTGGGCACGCGCCAACAAATGCTTGGCGAGTTCAACGGCAGAAACGGCCCCGGCCTCGAGCTGCTGGGCGCACTCGGCCACACCCCAGGTGTGCGGGCCGCTCATTCCACCACCCGGGGCACCAAATACAGCCCGTCTTGCACCAGTGGTGCGCTGCGCTGATTGGCCTGACGGTCGACTTGTTCGGTTGCCGTGTCGTTGGCCAAACGCAGCGCCACCTCTTGCATCACGTCGGTGGGGTGCGCCAGCGGTACCACGCCTTGGGTATCCACCGCTTGCATGCGCTGCACCAAACCAAAAAACGCGTTGAGCTCGCCCACCAAACGCTCGGTTTGCTCGGGCGAAGGACTTAGGCGGGCCAGTTGGGCCAGTCGGGCAATGTCTTGGGCGGTTAACGTCATGGGGGTCAATGATATTATCCGTTTGTTCCCCCTTAGCGACTGCGGTGCGAATTACTTATGTTTGAAAACCTACGGCGGCATTTCTCCACTGATTTGGCGATTGATTTGGGCACGGCCAACACGTTGATTTACGTGCGCGACAAAGGGGTGGTACTGGACGAGCCCTCGGTGGTCGCCATCAAACACGAAACCGGGCCCCAGGGGCGCAAAACCTTGCAAGCCGTGGGCCACGCCGCCAAGTCGATGCTGGGCAAGGTGCCAGGCAACATTGAGGCGATTCGCCCCATGAAAGACGGGGTGATCGCCGACTTCACGGTCACTGAGCAAATGCTTAAGCAGTTCATCAAAATGGTGCACCCACGCTCCATGCTTAGGCCCAGCCCGCGCATCATTATTTGCGTACCATGCGGCTCCACACAGGTTGAGCGGCGGGCGATTCGCGAATCGGCCTTGGGGGCCGGCGCCTCAGAGGTGTACCTGATCGAAGAGCCCATGGCCGCAGCCATTGGTGCGGGCATGCCGGTGGCCGAGGCTTCTGGCTCCATGGTGATCGACATTGGCGGCGGCACCACCGAGGTGGGGGTGATTTCACTTGGCGGCATGGTTTACAAGGGCAGCGTGCGCGTGGGCGGTGACCGCTTTGATGAAGCCATCATCAATTACATCCGTCGCAACTACGGCATGCTGATTGGCGAGCCCACCGCCGAGTACATTAAAAAAACCATAGGGTCGGCCTTTCCGGGCGGTGAAATTAAAGAGCTCGACGTACGCGGGCGCAATTTGGCCGAAGGCGTGCCGCGTTCTTTTTTGGTGTCGTCCAACGAAATTCTTGAAGCCCTTACCGAGCCGTTGAACCAAATTGTTTCGGCGGTAAAAAATGCACTTGAGCAAACCCCGCCCGAACTGGGCGCCGACATCTCCGAGCGCGGCATGATGCTCACCGGTGGCGGTGCCCTGCTCAACGACCTTGACCGCCTGCTGGCCGAAGAAACCGGGCTGCCGGTGCTGGTGGCCGAAGACCCACTGACCTGCGTGGTGCGCGGCTGTGGCATTGCGCTTGAACGTATCAGCACCTTAGGTACGGTGTTTACCGACGAATAGCACCCCGCCGCATGTCCATTGCCACGCTGGAGCGCTCGCCCCCGGCTTTTTTTAAACAGGGGACATCGGCTTTTACCAAGTTGGTGCTGCTTATGGTTGTCAGCGTGTTGCTGATGGTGGCCGATAGGCAGTGGCGTTGGGGGCCGCAATTGCGCAATACCGCGGCCACGGTTTTACAACCCGTGCAGTTGGCCTTGGCCCAGCCTGTTTACGCCGCGCGCTGGATGGGCAATTACTTGCACGGGCTGCACCAAGCCCAGCAAAACATTGCCTTTTTGCAGCAAGGCGTGCTAAGTGCCGGTGCACGCTCACTGCGCATGGAGGCGCTGCAACAAGAAAATCAGGCGCTACGTCATCTGCTGAATTTGCAGGCAACGCTAACCGAACCCACCATTGCCGTGCAGGCGCTGTACCACGTGGCCGACCCGCTGCGCCAGCAATGGGTCATTGACCAAGGCAGCAACCTTGGCGTGGTGGCGGGAGCGGCGGTGGTGGACGCGCTAGGGGTGGTCGGTCAAGTGACACGGGTGCAGCCATGGTCGGCCACGGTTACGCTGATCAGCGACGAACAGCAAATCACACCCGTACGCAACGCCCGCACCGGACAGCACGGCGTGCTTTACGGCTTGGGCAACAACGAGCAATTGGCCCTGCGCTACACGCCCAATGGCAGCGATGTGCAACCCGGCGACGTGCTGGTAACCAGTGGCAACGATGGCGTGTATCCCGTTGGCCTGCCGGTGGCGCGCGTCGCCTTCGTCAAACCCCAGGTCGACGCCAGCTTTGCCAACATCGGCGCCCATCCGATTGCCGCGATTGACGCCACCCAGTTTTTGCTGGTGGTGCCACGCGCCACGACCACCCCCGAACCACCACCAGCAACCCCGGCCGCGGCATCATGATGCACACCGGTCAAGCGCTGCTGCTGCCTGCTTCACCGCGGTTCATTTGGGGCACTTTAGTAGGGGCACTGTTGGCCAACATGGCACTGGATCAATGGAGCGGCGGGCGGGCCTGGTGGTTGCCCGATTTGTTGGCCATTACGCTGGTGTTTTGGGCGGCGCATCAGCCGCGCCGGGTGGGCGTGACGGCGGCGTTTGTGTTTGGCTTTTTTATGGACGTGCACCAATCCTCGCTGCTGGGGCAACATGCCGCGGCCTACGCCATCATGGCGTATGTGGCGGCGTCCATGCATCGCCGCATCACATGGTTTGGCCTGAGCAGCCAGGCCATGCAAATGGGTGCTTTGTTTTTTGCGGGTCACTGCGTGCAGTGGTTGGTGCGTTTGCTGGCTGGCGACGGGCTGATGCCGCCGGCGGTGCTTGTTGCCCCCGTGCTTGAGGGCTTGCTGTGGCCGTTCGCGGTTGTGCTGCTGTTGGCGCCGCAGCGCCGCCCGCACGATGTTGACGAAAACCGGCCGCTTTAGCCATGACACGATTTGGCGCCGAACTGGCTACGCTGCGTGACGTTGAGCACGAGCTGGAGCGCTTTCGCCAACGCGTGTTGGTGGCGGCGTTGTTTACTTTGCTGCTGCTGCTTTTGCTGGCGTTGCGCCTAACCTATTTGCAGGTTTGGCAATATCAAGATTTGCTGGCCCGCGCCGAGGCCAACCGCACGGCGGTGGTGCCGGTGGTGCCCAAACGCGGTGAAATTCGCGACCGAAACGGCGTGGTGCTGGCCACCAACTACACCTCGTACGCGCTGCAGGTTACGCCGTCGTTGGTTTCTGACATGCAAGCCACCTTGGCCGAAGTTGGCAAGCTGGTGGAGCTGTCGCCGCGCACGCTACGCCGCTTTGAGCAATTGCGCAAAGAAAGCCGCGCCGCCGACGCCATTACGCTGCGCAACCAATTAAGCGAAGAAGAAGTGGCGCGCTTTGCGGCACAGCAGTATCGCTTTGCGGGGGTGGAGCTTGCCGCTGGGCTTTTTCGGGTTTATCCGCTGGGGGCATCGGCCAGTCACTTGGTGGGCTACATTGGTCGCGTCAGCCCGCGCGACAAAGCCGCCATGCAAAACTGGGGTGAGGAGCGGCAAGCCAACTACCGTGGCACCGACTACATTGGCAAGCGCGGCATAGAGGAATACTACGAGCAAGCCTTGCACGGGCAGTCTGGGTTTGCCCAAGTGGAAACATCGGCCAGTGGACACGCGGTGCGCACACTGGCGCGCACACCGGCGCAGGCCGGCCAAAACCTACAGTTAACCATTGACATCAAATTGCAACAGTTGGTTGAGCGGCTGTACGGCGGCCGCCGGGGGGCCTTGGTGGCCATGGATCCACGCAGCGGGGAGCTTGTGGCGCTGGTGAGTATGCCGGTGTTTGACCCCAATTTGTTTGTTGAAGGCATAGACACCGAAAGCTGGCGCACCCTGAACGAATCGCTTGACACCCCACTGCTGAACCGCGCCATACGTGGCACCTACCCGCCGGGGTCAACCTACAAGCCATTCATGGCGTTGCTGGCGCTGAACAACGGCGTGCGACAGGCCTCTACGGTGGTGCAAGACCCGGGCTACTGGACGTTTGGCGGGCACGTTTTTCGCAGCCACGGCGACGGCGGATTGGGCCCAGTGAACCTGCGCACCAGCATTGTGAAATCGAGCAACGTGTACTACTACACCTTGGCCAATGAGGTTGGGGTAGACGCGATTCATGACTTCATGCAGCGCCTGGGATTTGGGCAACGCACCGGCATTGATTTGCGCGGCGAACTCAGCGGCGTGTTGCCGAGTCAAGCATGGAAGCGGCGCCACTTTGGCAAGCCCGAGCAGCAGCGTTGGTACGCCGGCGAAACGATTTCGTTGGGCATTGGGCAAGGCTACAACACCTTTACCCCGTTGCAATTGGCGGCTGCCACCGCGGTGCTGGTTAACGGCGGTATGCGCGTGCAGCCGCACCTGTTGCGGCGCGACAGCGATGCGCCCCGCAACACGGGCACCCCGTTGGGTTACGCCAGTGAATCGTTGGCTTTGGTGCGCGAGGCCATGGTTGGGGTAACGCAAGAGGGCACGTCGCGCGGGGTATTTGCGGGTGCAGGCTACAGCAGCGGCGGCAAAACCGGCACCGCGCAGGCGGTAACGATTGCACAAGACGACCGCTACGACGCCGACAAACTTGACGAGCGGCAACGCGACCACTCGCTGTACATTGGATTTGCACCTGCCGAAGCGCCGCGCTTGGTGGTGGCCGCGATTGTGGAAAACGCCGGCTTTGGCTCGGCTGCGGCCGCGCCCATTGTGCGCCGCGTGATGGATTACTGGCTGCTGGGCCAATATCCCAGCGAAGAAGACATTGCCGCGGTGCAGCAAGGCGAGGGGCGTGCACCCAGGGGGGCGGCTCGGGTGGTAAGCGATGTGAAGCTGCAGCCACTGCCGGGCTTTGTTGAAATGACGGCGGCCAATCGCCTGGCCACACCTGTGCCACCCATGGCAACCGCGCCGGGCAACTAAACGGCGTAGGCTTGGTGCGCGGTTTTGGCAATCAGCAGCGCCACCACCAGCATAAACACCACGCGCACAAAGCCGGCGCCGCGTTGCAGCGCCAGGCTGGCGCCAAGCCAACCACCGGCCACGTTGGCCACGGCCGCGCCCAAGGCCACACCCCACCACACATAACCATGCCAGCCAAACCACAGCAACGCCGCCAAATTGGACGCGGCGTTAAGCACCTTGGCGTGCGCACTGGCGTGCAAAAAATCAAAGCCTAAGGTGCGCACCAGCACAAACACCAAAAAGCTGCCGGTGCCCGGGCCAAAAAATCCGTCGTATGCGCCGATCAGCAGCCCCGCACTTGCCATGGCCAGGGCTTGCGCGCGCGGTGCCATGCGTGGCGCATGGTGCAAGCCCAAGTCTTTTTTAATCAGCGTGTAAACCAGCAGCAGCGCCAGCGCCCACGGCAAGGCCAGCCGAAAAAGCTGGGCGTCAACACGTGTCACAAACCAAGCGCCCACCGCCGAGCCCACCAAGGTGCAGCCCACCGCCGGCAGCAACGCCGACCACACCATGCGCACACGCCGGGCATAACGCACGCCTGCCACCGCCGTCCCCCAAATGGATACGGCCTTGTTTAAAGCAAACAAATTGGCTGGGTTGCCTTGCGGCCACAACGCAAACACCGAGGGCACCAATACCAGGCCACCACCGCCAACCATGGCATCGAGCAGCCCGGCCAAGGCTGCCGCAACGAGCAAAAGCCCCCAATCCAACCCTTCCAGCCCCATGATTTGCCTTTCTGTGGCGCACCCATTGGCCGCCGGGTAGGCATGGTACGACCAAAAAAAACGCCAGATCGGGGGCTGGCGTACCCTGCTTGATGCAGGTGATGTTGTCTCCTGGGTTCGATTGCGGTGTGTTTTCCGACAACCAACCGGTGTAGGTTAGCGGCATTTATAGCAACACAACTACCGGGAAAACCCCGTAAAACCGCGTTTTTTGGCTTTGGCTGTTAAGCGCTTTGGGCGGCAGCCGCATCTTGCAACCATCGCGCGGCTTTTTCGGCCATCATCAGTGTCGGGCTGTTGGTGTTGCCACTGGTGATGGTGGGCATGGCCCCAGCGTCTACCACGCGCAGCCCTTGCACCACGTCACCCGCGCCGTTGCGCACACGCATGCGGCCGTCGAGTACCGCCATGGGGTCGTGGTTACCGCCCATGGCGGTGGTGCCCACCGGATGAAAAATGGTGGTGGCAATGTCGCCCGCCAAGCGCGCCAAATCGTCGTCGCTTTGGTATTGCACGCCGGGCTTAACCTCTTGCGGGGCAAACGCTGCCATGGCCGGCTGCTGGGCAATACGCCTGGCCACACGCAGCGATTCGGCGGCTACCAAGCGGTCTTCGTCAGTGGCCAAGTAATTGGGCGCAATCGCCAGCGCGGCATCCGCGTTGGGGCTTTGAATATGCACCGTGCCACGACTGGTGGGGGCCAGGTTGCACACGCTGGCGGTGATGGCATCAAAGCTGTGCAAGGGCTCGCCAAAGGCGTCTAGGCTAAGCGGCTGAACATGAAATTGAATATTGGGCCAAGCCAGTGAATCACGGCTGCGCGTAAAGATGCCGAGTTGGCTGGGCGCCATACTCATGGGGCCGGTGCGGCGCCACAAATACTCCAAACCAATGCGCGCCTTGCCCCACCAATGATTGGCCAAGGTGTTAAGGGTGCGGGTGTTGGAGACTTGAAACACCGCTCGAATTTGCAAATGGTCTTGCAAATTTGCACCTACCCCAGGCAAGTCGATCACGGGCGTAACGCCGGCGCGCTGCAGCACCTGCGCCGGGCCAATGCCTGACACCTGCAACAGCTGCGGTGAGCCAATGCTGCCAGCGGCTAACACCACCGCGTGGCGCGCCTGCACGTCTATTACCTGCTGCCCACGCAGCACCTGCGCGCCGGTGCATTGCCAACCCGATTCGGTGACCTGCAACTGCAGCCGCTGCACGTGCGCGCGCGTCCATACCGTGAGGTTGGGGCGGTGTTGTACCCCGCGCAAAAAGGCCTTGGTGGTGTTCCAGCGCAAGCCTTGATGCTGGTTGACTTCAAAGTACCCCACGCCCTCGTTGGTGCCGCCGTTGAAGTCGGCGGTGGCAGCAATGCCCGCTTGTTCAGCGGCTTGCGCAAAGGCATCGAGCACCTCCCAGCGCAAGCGTTGTTTTTCTACGCGCCACTCGCCGCCCGCGCCGTGCAAGGCGGCAAAGGTGGGGTCACCGTCGCCGCTGGGGTCGAGCCGGTAATGCCCCTCGTGCGCGATAAAGTCGGGCAAGCAAGCCTGCCAGCGCCACTCGGGCTCGCCGGTGCACTCGGCCCAATCGTCGTAGTTGTGGCTTTGACCACGCATGTAAATCATGCCGTTGATGCTGCTGCAGCCACCCAGCGCCTTGCCGCGCGGGTAGCGCAGGCTGCGTCCGTTAAGGCCAGCGGCGGGCTCGGTTTGGTACATCCAATCGGTACGCGGGTTGCCTATGCAATACAAATAGCCCACCGGTATGTGGATCCAGTGGTAGTTGTCCGAGCCGCCCGCCTCCAGCAACAGCACCTTGTGCTTGGGGTTGGCGCTGAGGCGGTTGGCCAGCAAGCAACCGGCGGTGCCGGCGCCAACAATGACAAAATCGTAGCTGGCTTGCGTCACGGCGTGGCCTATGGTTGAGCGATTACTTGGCCGTGGGCATCACAAACTCGGCGCCTTTGCCGATGCTGGCGCTCCAGCGCTGCATGATGCTTTTTTGCTTGGTGTAAAAGCGCACACCTTCTTCGCCGTAAGCGTGCATGTCACCAAACAAGCTGCGTTTCCAGCCGCCAAAGCCATGCCATGCCATGGGCACCGGGATTGGCACATTCACGCCCACCATGCCCACTTGCACACGCCGCGCAAATTCACGCGCCACGTTGCCGTCGCCGGTAAAGCAGCTCACGCCGTTGCCAAATTCGTGTGCGTTGATGAGGTCGAGCGCTTGGGCAAAGGTTGGCACACGCACGCACGCCAGCACCGGGCCAAAAATTTCTTCGCGGTAAATTTTCATGTCGGGTGTAACGTGATCGAACAGCGTGCCCCCCAACCAAAAGCCTTGTTCGCAGCCGCTGCCGGCGCGCGCGCCGTCAAAGCCCCGGCCGTCCACCGCCAAGGTGGCGCCTTCGGCAACACCGGATTCAATGTAGCCTTCGATGCGCGCCTTGGCCGCGGCCGTGACAATCGGGCCCATTTCAGCGGCAAGGTTGGTGCCGTCGAGCACCTTAAGCGTTTGGGCACGCTCGGCCAGGCGCGGCACGATGCGGTCTGCCACGTCGCCCACCAACACCGCCACGCTGATGGCCATGCAACGCTCGCCCGCTGAGCCATAGGCGCTGCCAATCAGGGCGTCCACGGCTTGGTCAAGGTCGGCATCGGGCATGACCACCATGTGGTTTTTGGCACCTCCCAAGGCCTGCACGCGCTTGCCGTGGTGGGCGCCGGTTTCGTAGATGTAGTTGGCAATCGGCGTGGAGCCCACAAAGCTAATGGCTTTGACATCGGGGTGATCAAGCAGCGCGTCCACGGCTTCTTTGTCGCCTTGCACCACGTTAAACACGCCATCGGGTAGGCCCGCTTGCTTAAGCAAGTCGGCCATCATGAGGCTGGGCGTGGGGTCCAGCGGGCTGGGCTTGAGCACAAAGGTGTTGCCGCAAGCAATGGCCAAAGGGAACATCCACATGGGCACCATGACCGGAAAATTAAACGGCGTGATACCCGCCACCACGCCCAACGGCTGGCGCATGGTCCAATTGTCGATGCCGGTGGAGACTTGGTCGGTGTAGTCGCCCTTGAGCAGTTGCGGCACACCGCAGGCAAATTCCACCACCTCAATGCCGCGCGTAACCTCGCCTTGCGCGTCGGTGAACACCTTGCCGTGTTCGGCGGTGATGGCGCGCGCCAAGTCGTCGCGATGCCGGTTGAGCAACTCTAAAAACTTAAACATCACGCGCGCGCGGCGAATGGGGGGGGTTTCAGACCAACCGGCAAACGCGGCCTGCGCCGCGGCCACGGCGGCGCCCACTTGCTGCGCGTTGGCCAAGGCCACTTCGCCGCTGATGGCGCCGGTGGCCGGGTTGGTTACGGGCTGGCGGCGTTGGTTGTCGGCCAATACCGCGCCGCTGATGTAGTGGCCAATAAGGGGAGGGGTGGTTGCGTTCATGGGTGGGGTGTCCTGACTTTTTTAAAAGTTGAATTGGGTCGGTGGGGCGTGGCCGCGGCCTAGCGCCCGCCGCCAATGTCGATCAGACTGGCAGTGGTGTAGGGTGAGTCGTTGCCCAGCAGCCATACCGCAGCGTGTGCCACCTCGTGGGCGGTGCCCGCGCGCCCCATGGGCACGGTTGGGGCAAGGTCGCGCACGCGGTTGGGCAGGCCGCCGCTGGCGTGGATTTCGGTATCGATCAGGCCGGGGCGCAGGGCGTTCACACGCACGCCCTCGGCGGCCACCTCGCGCGCCAAGCCCAGGGTAAAGGTGTCAATGGCGCCCTTGCTTGCAGCGTAGTCAACGTATTGGCCGGCGCCGCCCAGGCGCGCCGCGGCGCTGCTGATGTTGACAATGCTGCCGCCCGCGCCGCCGTGGCGGGTGCTCATGCGCCGCACCGCCTCGCGCGCGCACACCATGGCGCCGAGCACGTTGATGCGCAGCATGCGCTCAAGGCGTTGCCAACTCATGTCGTCGACACGGCAGGGCACGTCGACCACGCCGGCGTTGTTGATTAGGCCGCCCAGCGGCGGGCATTGCGCATCGATGCTGGCAAACAAGCGCAGCAAGTCGGGCTCGCTGGCGACATCGGCGGCCATGGCCCAGGCCTGCCGCCCTTGGGCTTGAACCGCTTGCACCACGCGCTCGGCGGCTTGGGCGTTGTGCTGGTAGTTCACCACCACGTCCCAGCCTTGGCGCGCGGCCAATTCGGCGCACGCTGCGCCTATGCCCCGGCTGGCGCCGGTAATTAGCACCGTTTGGCTCATGTTGTCTCCTGTGGCTTAACTATAACGCGCACCCGAGGCGCCAAGGCGCACATCAGCTCGTAGGCAATGGTGTGCGCGGCTTGCGCCACCTCGTCAATCGGCAGCTCGGCGCCGCTGGGGCTGCGGCCCCACAGCACCACCTCGGCGCCCACGCCGACCGAGGGGTTTTGCGCCAGCGCCGGGGCCAAGTCCACCGCCAACATGTCCATGCTGACCCGCCCAATCAGAGGGCAGCGCACCCCTTGCACCAGCACCGGCGTGCCGTTGGGCGCATGGCGTGGGTAGCCGTCGGCGTAGCCACACGCCACCACGCCCATGGTGGTGGGGGTATGGGCGGTGTAGGTGCCCCCGTAGCCCACTTGGTCGCCAGGCTGCAGGCTTTGGGTGGCAATGATTTGGCTGGCCAAGGTCATGGTGGGCTGCAGGCCCCAATCGGAGGCCCGGTGCAAGGGCGCATCGGGCGCGGCACCGTAAAGCGCAATGCCCGGGCGCACCCAATCGGCTGCGGTGGCTTGGGTATGGCCCAAGGTGGCGGCGCTGTTGGCCAAACATACCGGGGCTTGCAAGCCCTCGGTGGCTTGCTGCCAAAGGCGCAACGGTTGCGCAATACCGTTGGGTTGATCGGCGTTGGCAAAGTGCGTCATAAGCGTCACGCCGTCTACCTGTGGCATGGCCTGCAGCCGCGCCCAGGCCGCGCGCAGCGCGGCGGCGTGAAAGCCCAAGCGGTTCATGCCCGAGTTGAACTTCAGGTACACGTGGTGTGGCTGCTGGGTTTTGTGCGCGGCCAACCAGTCAAGCTGGGCGGCGTGGTGCACCACGTGCCACAGTTGCAACGTGGAGCACAGCTCAAGGTCACGTGGCTCAAATGCCCCTTCTAGCAGCAACAGTGGGCCACGCCAACCAAGCTCGCGCAACAAGCGCGCCTCGGCCAGGTCTAGGCAGGCCAGCCCATCGGCCGCACGCAAGGCAGGCCACACCCGCTCAATGCCGTGGCCGTAGGCGTTGGCTTTAACCACCGCCCATATCCGCGCCGTGCCCGCGCGGCGGCGCAGTTCAGCCAGGTTATGCTGCAGGGCCAATACATCAACGGTGGCAACAATAGG
>Ga0181565_10002396_pt1 | contig 14317 bp, 6 predicted proteins | sample 101ome_16_FD_129661 | JGI IMG/M metagenome (GOLD analysis project Ga0181565, IMG submission 129661) | Coastal salt marsh microbial communities from the Groves Creek Marsh, Skidaway Island, Georgia - 101401AT metaG (megahit assembly) | ecosystem: Environmental > Aquatic > Marine > Intertidal zone... | reverse complement strand
TACAAATTATATTATAAATCTTTATCTAATAAAATTAGATTACTTGAACCCAACCAAATGACTTTCTAATATATACACCTTCATCACCGTCAGTCTGATATACCATCAAACCTGTTGCTGGTGACGTTATACCATTTCTGTCAGATTCTAACATCCTTGGGAATAAGAAACCTTTAGATGTAGATGCAACCTCTAAGACTGCCGTAGCATCAGGTGCAGCTACCCCAATACCGACAGCATTTTGTGAATCATCAACAGAGAACGTAGTCCCGTCAACTGTGAAATCACCACCCGTAAACGCTAATGTATTACCCCCTTGTGTTACTGTTCTAGCACCACTTAAAGTACCATCAGATGTGTAGATGTTATCAATATTTGTTGAATCAACAACTAAATCGATAGTATCAGTACCTGAGTCACCTGCAATAGTTACAGAACCGTCTGATGAAGTAAAGTTTAATGTATCACCTAACGAAACTACAGGGTCTGTTCCTGTTGGTGCGTTAAATGTCATAGATGAGTTAGCAAGTCTTGCGTTTGCAATTGAACCGTCAATTAACGCTGCGGTTACACTTGCACCTGCCGTTACAGTGAAATCAATCTCTGATGAATCTACGAAGTTAGCTGCCGTGAAGATTGCTGTTTCAGAAGCAGTTGTGAAATCAGATACTTCAGATGAAGTAATAGAGATTGTTTGCTCAGAAGCTGCCGTTAATCTACCTTTAGCATCGACTGTAAAGGTTACCGTTTCACTTGCAGAACCATAAGACGCTGCAGTTACACCACTATCATCTAAACTTACAGTAACCGCTCCCGCGTTCTGTGCAGTTGAGATTGGTGCCGTACCTAATACTGAGATTGTACTACCTAAGTTGACAACTGATGAGTCATCATCACCTGCAACGGTAATACCAAATCCTGATTCAGTTACGTCAGGTTGACCGTTATTTAATGATAATGTCAAAGTACCTGAAGATAAAGTAGCACCTGTTACAAACGAGTCAACTGAAGAAACATCAACACTAAAGTCTAATGTACCTGAACCGTTATCTGAGATAACTAATGAACCGTCAGCAGACGCTAATGTCAATGTACCACCCAAATCAACTGAACCTGTACCTGTAGTACCTGCCGTGTTAATAGATGAATTAATTAAAGATGCAGTTACACTTGCCCCCGCAGTTACAGTGAAATCAATACCCGAAGCTCCTGTAGAATCTACGAAGTTAGCTGCCGTGAAGATTGCTGTTTCAGAAGCAGTTGTGAAATCAGATACTTCAGATGAAGTAATAGAGATTGTTTGCTCAGAAGCCGCAGTTAATCTACCTTGTTGGTCAACAGTAAATGTAACTGTTTCAGAAGCCGAACCATAACTACCTACAGACACTGCCGTGTCATCTAAGTCAATTGTCACTGTGTCAGTAGCTCCTACTGTAGAAGTAAGACCTACACCACCTGTAACAGTCATAGTATCACCTAATTCAACTGTCTGTGTATTAGTACCATCAGATAATGTAAATGATGTGTTATCCATCGCAATTGTGATTGTACCATTACCACCGTCTGTTGACGTTAGTCCCGCACCACCTGCAATTGTCAATGTTTCACCTAAATAAAGTGTGTTAGTACCTGAATCACCAGCCGTACCTAAACTAAATCCTGTAACATCTACATCAGATTGACCGTTGTTTAATCTCAATCTTAAAGTTCCGCTAGAAGGTGAGTTAAGTGTACCACCTGTCAAGTATGAATCAACTGAGTCAATATTAACCGTAAGGTCAATAGTGTCTGTAGTTGAGTTACCTGAAATGTTTACAGAACTATCAGATGAAATAAAGTTTAAGGTATCGTTGTAAGCGTTTGCAACTGGGTCAGTACCTGTCGGTACGTTGATTGTTGTAAATGCATTGTTGTTAGAGATACCAGAACCATCGATTGTTACATTAGCTGCAGCAGTTAATCTACCTTGTTGGTCAACAGTGAATGTTGCCACTTCAGAAGATGAACCGTATGAACCTAATGTTACTGCCGTATCATCCAAATCAATCGTTACTGTATCAGTAGCACCTACTGTAGAAGTAAGACCTACGCCGCCTGTAACAGTCATAGTATCACCTAAGTTTACAGTTTGTGTGTTTGAACCATCAGATAATGTGATAGCGAAACCTGTAACATCTGCAACAGTTTCAAGTGAACCGTTAACCGTAAACGATAATGTACCATTTGTTAATGAAGCTGCTGTAATAAACGGAAGTTCGAAAGAAGAGGTAATTGTACCTGTACCTCCTAAAGTAATACCCCAAGAACTATCGTAAGATGTTCCTGTGATAGCGTCGATTGTTAATGTAGAGGATGCCCCCTGATTATCATCGACAGTGATAACGTTGTCGCTCTCTGTAACTGCAGTGACTACTGTACCAACAGCAATATCACTACGAGTCTGAACAACACCGTTCGCATCTACCACCATAAAGTTACTATTTGAACTTGAAGATGGTAGTCCCTCAAATCTAACACCTGTTGTCGCACCTGAACCTACTACGTGAAAATCCGTACTAGGTGATAATGTACCAAAACCAAATTGACCTGTATTGTCAATAAGCATTCTTTTTACACTACCCGTACTCAGCGTTAAACCTGAAGTTTGTAAATTTAAACCATTTGTTGCCATTGTTATTTATTTAAATTGGTCTTTATCCTTTATTAAAATTAAGGCTATTACAATATGTTCACCCAACCTAGGGATTTATACATGTATAATCCTTCTTGTGCGTTTGAAATACTATTAGTACAATAAACTAAGAGTCCAGGTAAAGGTGATGGTATTGATTGTCTTTGAGACTGAGTCATTCTCGGTATTAGTAAACCTTGATTTTCACTCGCTAATTCTAATAAGGCACATACAGGAGATGTTGTTCCTGTACCAATAGATACACCTGAATCACCACTAAACGTTAAGTGGTTGGTATCTTGGTCAACGACACGGTTACTATCTAAAGTACCATCGTTGTTATAAATGTTGTTAGGGTCTTGAGGTTCATATACATTAGTACTACTGTTATAAGTCACAACCTGACCGTTAGTAGCCCCTGTAATCATTTGTTCTAAATTAGGTGAGAATCCAGGTCTCACAAAAAGACTACCATTAGCAGATGCCTTTAATACTATTGCAATTGAGTTTGTATTATTTGGTGAACTTGGTTTTACATTTGTTAAACCTCCCGAAGCATTAGGGTCACCATATAATATATCACCATCGCTCCATGTTTCACCACCTTGGCCTGTAGTATCTATACCTCTAACTTCACCAAACGCAGCTACCCATCCGTCACCACCGTTAGATATACTACTAACAGTAATACCCATAATATAATATGGAGAATAAGTACCATCAGTAACACCTGATACGATTGTGATTCTACCTGAATTACCATCTGTACCCGATGCCTGTACTAATACACCTTCAGGTATTGCTGAACCAGATTGATTTTTAACTCTATACCACATTTCTTGACCAACGTGTAAATGTGTACCGCTAATAGAGTTATAAATGGCTAAAGTATCTTGTGAATTATCAAAGTAAACTTGACCTTGATTACCTGTTGGCGGAGTATCTGTAGGTACGAAATCAATAGTGTTGATTCCTACTGTACCACCTGTTAAATGTAATTTATTACCGTCTAAATTTGCAAATCTTTCAGAGGTAAATGAAGAATCAGTAGTGTAAATATTAATAGTATCACCCGTTGTAAAGAAACCTGTAACATTAAACGTACCACCTGTATTATTTGTAAATGTAGCAGTACCTGTTGAACTATTAAGGGTACCACCCGTTACAAAAGTATCAGGTAGTGAATTTACATTCCTATATTTAACTTCCGCACCATCAAGTAATAAGATTGAATCAACGCTAGCATCTAATGACACATTACTGATGAAAGTCTTACCACTTACCGAGAGTCCGTTTCTTGCTATAAATTCCTTTGCCATTTTATTTGTTTCTTTTTATATTTTTTTAAGGCTATTGAGGGAAGGGGGACTTCCCTCAATTTTAATTGTTATTCTTTATTATTAAATAGCTACCGCTCTTGTATTTGCGATAACAACTGCACCTGCTGCCCCTGTGAAAATTACATTTCCACTTGAATCTGCAGATAATTCTGTTGATACACTGAATGAACCGATATCTACCGTTGAGAAATCAGAATATTCAACTGAACTGTTATGGAAGATTGCCGTAAAGAACCCTGAACGTGCAGCAGTTCCTTCAGTAATCGTATATTCCACGTGAACAGCTTTGTAATCTGCAGGAGCCACAGTAAATATGGTACCTGTACCTGTTCTCGTTACTCTAAGTGTTTGTTCAGATGTTAAATTAACAGAGTTACCGTCATTTCTGTCTAACGTCGCACCTGAGTAATCTACAGTCGTACCTGTTACGAAAGTATCTGAGTTTGTAGTACTGAAACCTGCAATAGATATAGTATTCTCTAAACCTCCGTTAATTACTAAGTCTAATGTACCTGTTGCCAAGTCAAGTGTCGCACCTGTAATAAATGGTAGTTCAACTGCTGGTGCTGAAACACCTGTAGATGTACCACTTAATCCCCAATCACCATCATACCCTAATCCTGTGATAGCGTCGATAGTTAAATCAGTACCTGCACCACCGTTTTTAGTGACTGTGATAACATTATTTGATTCTGTAACACCTGTTACGAAATCAGTTCCTAATGTAATATCTGATAATGTACCTGAACCTACCGAAGTAATTGTACCTGTTGATAAATCAAATGTACCACCTGTCATCGCATCTACAGTAACTGTTGATGTTTGACCTGTATTACTTGTGAAAGTAATTACGTTAGCCGCTATTGCTGCTGACTCTAAGTGATTCCAGTTACCATCAATAGTAACTACAGTACCACCGTTATCTGTTAATGTTAATACACCTGTATTATCGGTGTAAGTACCACCAGTAATATAAGTGTCAACACCCGCACCTACTTGAATGTCCATTGTCCCTGAACCATTATCAGAAACTGTTACAGAACCGTCTGTAGATGTAAATGTTAATGTACCACCTAAATCAATTGAACCTGTACCTGTTGTACCTGCTGTATTTAATGTGAAACCTGATGCTGTTACAGTGTTACCATCATTTCTTGTTAATGTTAAATCACCTGTTGCTAAAGTTGCACCTGTTACAAAAGTATCTGAACCATCTAAACCTGTAATTGTAATATCAGATTCTAATCCTCCATTGATACCTAATGTAATTTTGAAGTACCTGAATCGTAAGTACCTCCCGTAATAAATGGTAATTCAACTGAAGGAGCCGATACACCTGTTGATGTTCCACTCAATGCCCAATCACCATCATATCCTAATCCAGTTACCGCATCAATTAAGATTGCTGAAGCTGAACCATCGTTTAATGTTACAGTAATGTTATTATTAGACTCTGTAACTGATTCAACGTAAGACCATCCGTTTACGTTGAATGTACTTCCATCATTCTGTGTAAATGTAATTACACCTAATGATGAATTGTAAGTACCACCTGTCGTTTCAATGTTTACGTCAGAGATGGTAACTGTACCTCCTGTTGAATTCACCAACTGAAGGTCTTTGTCTCCTGTTCCTGTTAAAGTACCCCCAGTAATGTGAATGTCGGCTGCGGTTAATGATAACTGCTTGACACTCTGGTCTGACGGGTCAATAGCTAGAACAGTTGCCGTTAAAGATTGGTCTGTTGAAACTGAACCTAAGAAAGTACTTCCTGAGACTCTTAAACCATTTCTTGCTACTAATTCGTTTGCCATTTTTTAATTATTTTAAATAATGTGTTTTATTATCCTAATATTCCAAGTCCCCCCTGCAATATTGGCTTTTAACAATGCATCACCACCTGATAATTCCATCGCCCATGTGAAATTAACTGTGTTCCCAATATCTACTGTTGAGAAATCATTGTAACTTATCGAGGTACCATCCCATACAGACTGAACTGTACCTGCTCTGTAGTTTGTACCATCGTTTATAACATAATCAAAGAACGCTCCTTGGTATGTTGAAGTATCTACAGTATCTATTGTTTGACCACTTGTTGATACTGAAGTAGCTGCACTATACCCTATATGAGTAAGTATTTCTAACCCACCTATAGTTGTAGAAGTTCCATCGTTATTTTCTAAAGAAATTTCACCACTTGAATAAGTACCTCCTGTTATTGTTGGTGAAAAACCTGTGGCAGTAAACTCTACACCATCATTAAGACCTATGGTTAAAGTTTTATTTAATTGATTGTAACTCGTACCTGTAACGTAAGTATCTTCAGTCGTACCTGTGGTAAATCCTGTAATATTAAAGGTATTAGCATCATTTCTTGAAAGTGTTAGCGTGCCAGTTGAATTATCATACGTACCACCTGTTACATAGTAATCAGTAGAGGAAGAATCAATCCAAGTAATACCTGTAGTTGTCGTTGAAAGGACTTGTCCTGTCGTACCTGTCGAACCATTATTATCAAAGATATAAGTAAATCCTGCAGACCCTCTTGTTGTTAGACCAATATTAGTTCCGTTAATATTACCACCAGTAATCGTTGCATTATTTGAAGTTATAGTTACAGGTGTTGTATTACCTAAAACTACACCATTAAGATAACCACCAGTAATCGTTGCATTATTTGAAGTTATAGTTACAGGTGTTGTATTACCTAAAACTACACCATTAAGATAACCACCAGTAATCGTTGCATTGTTCGATGTTATAGTAACAGGTGTTGTATTACCTAAAACTACACCATTAAGATACCCACCTGTAATAGTCGCATTATTTGAAGTTATAGTAACAGGTGCTGTATTACCTAAAACTACACCATCAATGTAACCTCCATTAATATCGACTGTAGTTGCGGTTAAAGTGGCACCTGATATATACATACCTGTTGTTGACACATTACCATTATCTAAAACTTGCTGTATGTTTTGTGAACCTGTAGACCCTGTGGTAAATCCTGTAATATTAAATGAACCACCATCAACATCTTCTAATGTTAATGTCCCATTACTGTACGTCCCACCTGTTAAGTATGGAACACCATGAACGGTCCCAAATAAGTAAGTATCTGTATGTGCTGTGTTACCTAAAGTAATCGTGTTAGAACCATTACCAATAGCGTCAGTACCGATAACAATCTCATTTGACCCATTATTAACTGAGGCTTTAGACCCTTTACCTATGAAGATAGAATCATTTGCAGTTCCATTCAAACCACCACCATCAATATTTTGTCCTGCCTCGAAACCTAAAGCAACGTTATCATTACCTGTTTGATTGTTTGAAAGTGAATCAGAACCAACACCTACGTTTCTTAAACCTGTCGTGTTACTAACAAGAGCATCATTACCAACACCAACATTAAAATTACCACTACGGTTACCTTGTAATGCTGTGTCACCGATAGCAACGTTGCTAGACCCCGCATCATTAAATCTCAATGATTCATAACCAATGGCAATGTTACTACCGTTACTAGTAATATCATAACCAGCTCTGTAACCAATTAAAACACTACGAGAGCCACTTGTGGCTTCATAACCCGCTTGATATCCAATGGCAACACCAAAACCACCACCACCATTATAAAACGCTTCACGACCTACTGCAACATTCGATGATGAAGTAGTAGAGTTATACATCGCACTCATACCAATTGCAGTATTATCATTACCTGAAGTGTTATTATAAAGTGCCGAAGAACCAAAGGCCGAGTTACGATTTCCAGTAGTTGCACTTAAAGCTCTATTACCAAATGCGGTATTACCAACACCTGTAATATTACTATCGAGAGCATTGGCACCAAAAACGGTATTAGTTGAAATATCACCACCACCGTTACCTGCAGTAATACCTTCATTTATTGTGATATCTCTAGTTGAAGTTAATGAATCGACAGTAATACCGTTTGTCGTTGATGAACCATTATCGGTGACATCTTGAAGTGTTAGTGAACTTGTAGACCCTGTGGTAAATCCTGTAATATTAAAGGTATTTGTATCGTTTCTTTCTAAAGTTAAAGTACCTGTAGTATTATTATAGGTACCACCTGTTACGTATATATCTGAAGATTCAGGTCCTGATATTGAAATAGTAGGTTCTAAACCACCCGCAATGTTAAGATTAATATTAGAACCGTCAAAGGTACCACCTGTAATAAACGGTAATTGAGTAGTTCCTGATGTACCATCTGTTAATTCTTTGGTGACACCCCATTCACTATTGTATGTTAAGGCTGAAATAGCAGTATCTCCTTGAATGTTATCATTATAAGATAACACACCATTTGTGTTAATAACAAGTACTCTATTTTCTGATGAACTTGAAATACCTTTAAAAGATATTGTACCTCCACCTGTTGCCGCACTTAATATTAAATCAGAAGATGTAAATTGTAGAGTCTCTGCAGAACCACCAATGAATTTTAAATCATTAGCATTTAAGCTTACAGTTCTACTTTGGTCTAACGTTAAGTTAGAATTGGCGATATTCGTATTAATTGATGTAAATCCTGTTACGTTTACATTGTTACCATCATTTCTATCTAAAGTTAGTGTATCAGAACTAAATGTACCACCTGTTACGTAAGTATCTGAACCTCCACCTGTTGTGAAACCTGTAACGTTAAAGGTACCGCCCGTGGTATTTGTCATGGTTAAGGTACCCGTACCACTATTATATGTACCTCCCGTTACCGTAATATCGGTACCGTAGAATATTCTCCATCTCGCATTTGAACGAGTTACACCACTCACACCCTCAATTGAAGAGTCTAACCACGCGTCAATAAATGCAGTACCTCCAGTCGTTGATGTTGTTATCGTAGTACCGTAATCAGATTCGGTTGTTGAACCACTCGCCGCGTTCCATAAATTTTCGTAATTTGTAATAGTATATTGATATGTTAAATTTGTTTCATGAACATATACTAACATACCTAACCTTCTACGACCTGTAGAAATATTGTCAGAGTTTAAATTTATAGTATCAGGTAAAAATGATAAGGCTCTCTTTGAATAGTTAATAGGGATAGTATTACCCGTAAATTCAATTAGTCCTGTATCACCTTCAGGTATAGTAAAGTCTAAATCAGCTAGTGTATATACCTCCATATATCCACCAATCTGTAACACACTAAAGTTAGTACCAAAGACTTTATCTCTAGTAACCGAACTTGACGAGTCAAGTTGTGAAGAGGTTAATGGATTTTTATATATAAATGACATCTACTATTTTATTTTATAAATACTTTGATTTAACTAATCAAAGGTTTTTTTTAGTTATTTTTTTTCATTACGCAACCGTATTACCTTTAAAGTAAATTGTGTTACTTCCATTATTAAAGTATAACCCTGAACCAACAGTATTCGTTGTGTACAATCTATATGTACCATTAGCGAATGGTCCACCAGGGTTCACAATCGTACCTAAACTATAAACAGTAGTACTCATTGTTGATGTTGTTAATGTTGTTGGCCCGCTACCATTTGAATAATCAATGATAGTCTGTCTATTACCTGAACTTGTTCCTCCAATAGATTCATCAGGAATTAAGAACGAGTAATATACATTTCCACTAGCAGTTCCTGCTGAAATTTCAGTAGTAAAGAAGTTGTATTGAGTAATTGGATTACCTTCACTATCCGTACCACCACCTGTTTGTGGAATTGTTTGTGATATAATTGACGGTACATTACCTGTACCCGCACTTGCCACGAAGAAGTTAACATAATCTGTCACATCTTGTAAATTACCAATTGTTGTACTTGTACTAAATCCAAAGAAGCTACGACCTGGTTGCTGACCATTCATATAAGTACCAATAACTCCAGCTATTGAAGTTGGCTCACTGATTATATATGCTGGAGGTAATCCTGCCTCAGTAGGAGTTGGGGTCGGCGTTGGTGTACTAGTTGGTGTATTACTTGGTGTAATAGATGGTGTTGGAGTTACTGTACTACTTGGTGTCACTGACGGAGTAGGAGTTACTGAACTTGTAGGAGTATTAGTTGGAGTATTAGTTGGTGTTGGTGTAGGCGTTACTGAACTTGTCGGCGTATTAGTAGGTGTAGGCGTTACTGAACTTGTCGGCGTATTAGTAGGTGTTGGTGTTACTGAACTAGTTGGTGTATTAGTAGGTGTTGGAGTTACTGATGATGTCGGAGTATTAGTTGGAGTATTAGTTGGAGTATTACTTGGTGTAATTGACGGTGTTGGAGTCACAGTACTACTTGGTGTTATAGATGGTGTAGGAGTTACTGAACTTGTAGGAGTATTTGTCGGTGTAGGAGTAACCGTACTACTCGGTGTCACTGATGGAGTCGGTGTTGGAGTCACAGTACTACTTGGAGTTATAGGTGGTGTAGGTGTTATTGACGATGTCGGGGTATTAGTTGGTGTAGGTGTTACTGAACTTGTTGGTGTAACTGAAGGGGTTGGTGTTACCGATGATGTTGGAGTATTTGTCGGTGTAGGAGTTGGTGTTGATGTTGGAGTTACTGATGATGTTGGCGTAACTGAAGGGGTTGGTGTTACCGATGATGTTGGGGTATTAGTCGGGGTTGGAGTTACAGTACTGCTTGGCGTTATAGATGGTGTTGGTGTTACTGAGCTAGTTGGCGTATTAGTTGGAGTAGGAGTTACCGATGAAGTTGGAGTAATACTTGGCGTAGGAGTTACTGAACTAGTTGGTGTATTTGTAGGGGTAGGTGTATTAGTTGGGGTTGGAGTTACCGATGAAGTTGGAGTAATACTTGGCGTAGGAGTTACTGAACTAGTTGGTGTATTTGTAGGGGTAGGAGTTACTGAACTTGTCGGCGTATTAGTTGGTGTCGGTGTTATTGATGATGTTGGAGTATTTGTTGGAGTAGGCGTATTAGTTGGTGTAGGAGTCACAGTACTACTTGGAGTAATAGATGGAGTAGGTGTTACTGAACTTGTTGGCGTATTTGTTGGTGTAGGTGTTACAGTACTACTTGGTGTTATAGATGGTGTTGGAGTTACTGAACTTGTTGGAGTATTAGTAGGTGTTGGAGTAGGTGATACACCTGGACTATTTGTCGGAGTAGGTGTAACTGAACTAGTTGGCGTATTAGTCGGTGTAGGTACTACTGTACTGCTTGGAGTTACTGAAGGGGTTGGAGTATTAGTAGGTGTTGGAGTAGGTGATACACCTGGACTATTTGTCGGAGTAGGTGTAACTGAACTAGTTGGCGTATTAGTTGGGGTTAATGACGGTGTTGGAGTATTAGTTGGAGTTACCGAAGGTGAGACACCTGGACTATTTGTCGGAGTGTTAGTTGGAGTAACACTAATTGTAACTGAAACTGTCGGAGTGTTAGTTGGAGTTACTGAAGGTGTTGGCGTATTTGTTGGAGTTACCGAAGGTGTTGGTGTATTTGTTGGGGTTGGAGTTGGTGTGACATCTTCATACACCGTAACTTTTTTAGATACCGTTTCATTATTACACCCTGGTTGCTTATTAACTACAAATATAGTGTATTGTGTACCACCAACCGACCCAGTAAGGTCAATTACGACGCCCGCAGTTATTTGGTCACGAGTTTGATTCGTCTTTAAAGGCGTAGTAGATGTAGAACCTGTATAAATATTAAAGGGTCCTACCGCATTAGAACTTAATGTTAACCTGATTATTACTTGAGCCATCTACTATATTACTTTGTTATATAAATACTCAAAGAATATAAAATACTTTTTTTCTTCTTTGATTTTTTTCCTTCTAAAATTAACATGGACCACCTATAGTACATACATAAGTAACACCACTACCACTTGAACTGTATATGTTTGAGTCACTCGGTCCTCTGAAATCACCAGTAAATGGAGTTATTAATGAAGTATCATCGTAAATTGAAGTTCCACCTGCGGTAATATCTGTAACTGTACAATCTGTATATACTGTTCGTGTTGTTGAACCTACACAAGTACAAGTTCCCGCACATGTACCAGTTGTACATTGTTGGATAATCCAACTTTTATATGTACATGAAGGTGTTGGTGTTGGTGTAGAAGTCGATACAGGTGTATTGGTTGGTGTTAACGTTGGTGTTGGTGTTGGTGTAGAAGTCGATACAGGTGTATTGGTTGGTGTTAACGTTGGTGTTGGTGTTGTATTATCTGGGTCACAATCTAAATTCAATTCAACTTTAGAATCTAAACTAAATTTAGCACCTCTTAATAAGTCAACATCACCATCACAATCAGATAACACTTTTAACTGATTATTATTTAAATCAACAATAAAACTTCCTATTTCACTAATAGAAGAAAGTATGTTTTGAATCGCGTTTATCCAATCCTCATCAGACGGGTAATCACCTAAAGTAGTACCCGTATAGAAACTACTTGTAACACCACTAGTAAATGTTGTACCTGTTATATTAACAATCGCATAGAATACTGCAGTGTTCAAATCACAATTCGTATATCCACTTGATAAATCGATATACGCCTCGTTTAACATTTCTTCGAAACCTCTTTTATTACCTACAGTAGTAATAAATTCCTGTTCACAAATATTATTTAATTCATAACAATTTACTCTGTTAGTGTTACAATCGATAATTACTGATTTCGTATCTGTACAACCATTACTATCAGTAATAGTTAACGAATAAGTACCACCCGCTAATCCGTTTACAGTTAAACCTGATTGACCTGTAGGAACATTTGATGACCATGATAGTGTAAATGGTGGTTCACCATCGTAAATGTTTGCAGTTATTGAACCATCATTACCTAAAATACAATTCGTCTTAAATAATGCAAAGTTAACATTATTCGAACCGCTTACATATAAGTTTTTAGTTACCGTACAGTTTTGATTATCAGTAACTAATAAACTATAATTACCACTTGTTAAATTAGAGATAGTTACGTCACTACTACTAATATCGATTTGTTGGTATACCACCTGACCATAATCAATATTTGTTAATATATAATCAAAAGGATATTTTAATGATTCACTACCTGGTGATAAGATAGCTCTAACTTTACCGTTATTACTATTACACGTATCTCCTGTAATTGAAGTGACAACTGTAAACTTATCAACATTCTCAATTGTCTTCTCAACAGTGTATACACAGTTATTATTATTTGTTTGTATAGTAACTGTATATGTTCCTGAACTTAAGTTTGTAAATGTCTGTGATTGACTTGAAGTTGTCACAGATTGGCTTGAACCATTTTCATCACTCACCGTATAAGTGAATAATCCTTGAGGCGCATTTAGTTGAATCTCAATACTACCTGATTGATTACATGAAGAATTCGTAGTATTAACCGATACAATATTAAATCCTGCAGTTGAATTTAATACTCCTGTCGCAGTTACATTACATCCTCCTGCATCTGTAATATTAACAGAATGTCCACCCGCACATAATCCTGTTAATGTAAATGAAGTCTGATTTGTTGTTAATACTTGACCCGTATCACCTAAATAAGTGTATGGTGAAGTACCACCACTTACCGTTACCATCATAGTACCATCACAATCAAAACACTGAGGTTGACTAGGAGTTGTACTAACAATACCTAAAGGTGAATTAAGTGGTAGTGTTACTGATTTTATCGTTTCACAGTCATTTGCATCTGTAACGGTAACACTCCATGTCCCTTGTGTAAGACCTGTAGCAGCCACCGTTGTTTGACCATTTGACCATAAGTAAGTATATGGTGGCTGACCTGTTAACCCTGTAATAACAATAACACCCTGACCTGGTACACACGGTGATTCAGGACTTATATCAAATCCATAATCTAATTGTGTACTTTCTTCAATAACAACCGATTCGGTTTGTGCCGTAGCACCTCCAAAGTCAGTTACAAAGGCATAATATACTCCCGTACCTAATCCCTCATATAATTTACTTTGGAATGGACTTTCCTCAGTACTAAATAATGTACCGTTTTTATATAATTCTATAGAATATGGTAATGAGTTTGATGAACCATTAACTCTTAAATATCCTGAAGTACCATCACCACAAGTGGTTCCTGATACTTGGTCGATATTAGCACAGAAACAACCATCAACAATTACATTAATATATAGGTCTTCATTCTGACCTCCCGAACTATCGTTAAGTCTAAATACATAAGTACCTTGACTTAAGTTAAACCATGAGAATGGACCATTACCCGTTTGAACAGGTAAAGTACCTCCTGATATATTATGTATAGTATATGGAGGTATACCACCTATTGGTGTTATTTCAATCACACC
>Ga0181565_10002388_pt1 | contig 14345 bp, 10 predicted proteins | sample 101ome_16_FD_129661 | JGI IMG/M metagenome (GOLD analysis project Ga0181565, IMG submission 129661) | Coastal salt marsh microbial communities from the Groves Creek Marsh, Skidaway Island, Georgia - 101401AT metaG (megahit assembly) | ecosystem: Environmental > Aquatic > Marine > Intertidal... | reverse complement strand
CTTCGGTCTGGTCATCTTCGAGCAGTCCGCGAATAGCCGGGACCTCGGTCGGATTCGGCATGAAGTCGATAACCGCATCGAGCATCGCCTGCACGCCCTTGTTCTTAAACGCCGAGCCACAGGTAACCAGCACCACTTCATTGGCAATCGTGCGCTGGCGAAGCGCCTTTTTGATTTCCTCAGCGCTCAGATCGCCGCCCTCGAGATACTTCTCCATGAGTTCTTCGGTCGATTCGGCCGCCTCCTCAACCAGTTTCTCCCGAAGCTCCTGGCATTTATCTGCCAGTTCTGCCGGAATATCGCGCTCTTCAAATTTAGTACCGCGGGTCTCCTCGTCCCAGTAAATCGCCTTCATCTTTATGAGATCGACAACGCCCTCGAATTGATCTTCGGCACCAATCGGCACTTGAAGGCATACCGCGTTGGATCCCAGGCGATTTCGGATCTGATCGACCACGCGGAAAAAGTTAGCGCCGGTACGATCCATCTTATTGACGAAGCACATTCGCGGGACGCTGTACTTGTCGGCCTGACGCCATACGGTCTCTGACTGAGGCTCTACCCCACCGACCGCACAGAAAACGCCGACCGCGCCATCAAGCACCCGCAGGGATCGTTCGACTTCGATAGTGAAATCGACGTGCCCCGGCGTATCGATAATATTAATGCGGTGCTCGGGATAGTTCTTATCCATTCCGCTCCAGAAACAGGTCGTTGCTGCGGAGGTAATCGTGATTCCCCGCTCCTGTTCCTGTTCCATCCAATCCATGACCGCGTTGCCGTCATGGACCTCACCGATCTTATGAGAAATACCGGTGTAAAAAAGAATACGCTCGGTCGTGGTCGTCTTTCCGGCATCAATGTGCGCCATGATGCCGATGTTGCGATAACGATCTAGGGGAGTTTGTCTTGGCACTTTTTGATGTCCGTCTACTGGGGAAAGTTAAAGGGATACCTGTAGTACTAGAACCGGAAATGCGAGAACGCTTTGTTCGCCTCGGCCATGCGGTGGACTTCATCCTTCTTTCGGGCGGCACCGCCACGCCGGTCCGCGGCGTCCATGAGCTCGCCCGCCAAACGGTCAGTCATTGACTTTTCGTTACGCTTTCGCGCCGCGTCGACAAGCCAGCGCATGGCCAGCGCATTGCGGCGACTAGGTCGCACCTCGACGGGGACCTGATAAGTCGCTCCACCGACACGCCGACTTTTTACCTCGACGACCGGACGCACGTTCTCGAGCGCCTGATAGAAGACCTGCAGCGGCTCATCACTACCACGACCACCGATGCTGTCCAGCGCGCCGTAGAGAACTTTCTCAGCGATTGATTTCTTGCCGTCCTGCATCATTACATTAATGAACTTAGCGATAGTGGTATCGCCAAATTTCGGGTCAGGAAGGATTACCCGTTTGGGGACTTCACGACGTCTTGGCATGCGTTCGATATTCCGTTATCAGTCTTTTTTTCATCCTATTCAACTTAAAGCGAGTAGGACACAAACCACCTTTCCGACGATCAGATGCGAATCAGGCATCCAAAGCGCCGCCCTGATCGCCGCAGCGACCTCGTTTCATTGACGGTGAGACAGCTTTTTGTCGCTAGAGGTGAGGGCCTCCTTCGCGACTTCTGTGGCACTCTTTCTATACGAGAGCACCTTTATCACCGTGACCGGTCAGCTAAGCCGGCCCTCTACGGTTCCCAGACCATTCGCGTACCGCTCAAGCGAACGTCTATCCCTTTTGTTAATTACTAAATTCGCAGATACCCTACGACTTCGGGCGTTTGGCGCCGTACTTTGAGCGACCTTGACGACGCTCACCCACGCCAGACGTATCCAGCGTGCCTCGGACCGTGTGATATCGCACGCCCGGTAAATCCTTCACCCTGCCGCCTCGGATCAGTACGACTGAGTGCTCTTGCAGGTTATGGCCTTCACCACCGATATAACTTGTCACCTCATAACCATTGGTAAGCCTTACGCGAGCGACTTTCCGCAGTGCAGAGTTCGGCTTTTTGGGAGTGGTCGTGTACACGCGCGTGCACACTCCGCGTTTCTGCGGACATGCCGCAAGGGCCGGTACGTTAGACTTTTGCGTCTGACGGACCCGCGGTTTTCGTACAAGTTGATTGATCGTTGGCATAGTTCAGTAAATCACGCTCTGGAATCGGCAAAGCCCCTGCCTAGAGTCCAGCAAAGGGCCGCGATTCTAGGCAGGGGTCTGATTTTTGTCAAGAATTGTCGGTTTTTAGCCCTTCGAGGTCAGGTTCAGGCCACTTCGGCCGCATCGGCGTCTGCTGACTCCCCAAAAACATCGGAGGTACTTACGGCCTCCTCTTCTGACTGCTCGCTTGACCGCAGGCTTTCAAGACGTCGTCGTTTTCGCTCCTCATGATGCGCAAGACCCGTGCCCGCGGGAATTAGGCGTCCCACGATAACGTTTTCCTTCAGGCCTCTGAGGTTATCCACCTTCCCCTGCATCGACGCCTCGGTAAGCACCCTTGTCGTCTCCTGGAATGACGCCGCTGAGATAAACGAATCCGTGCTCAGCGACGCCTTCGTGATACCCAGCAACACCGGTAAGAACGTAGCGGGCGCTTTCTCTTCTGTGAGCAGAGCATCATTCTCATCAAGAAGTGCGGAGCGTTCGACCTGATCTCCCTCCAGATAGCGCGTGTCGCCCGGTTGATCGATCTTCACCCGACGCAGCATCTGTCTAATGATGACTTCAATATGCTTATCGTTGATCTTCACGCCTTGGAGTCGATAAACCTCCTGCACCTCGCTGACGATAAAGTCGGTGAGTGGCTCGAGACCTCGGAACTCAAGCACATCGCTCGCAGCCAAGGGACCTTCCACGATAACGTCACCCTTCTCAACGGTCTCACCATCAAACACAACGATCGGTCTATCTTTCGGGATAGACATCTCATGGATAGTGCCGTCTTCGCCGGTAATCTCGAGGCGAACCTTGGTCTTCACTTCTTTACCGAACGAGATAGTGCCCGATGCCTCCGCAAGAATGGCAGGTTCTTTTGCCTTTCGCGCCTCAAAAAGTTCAGCAACTCGTGGCAGACCGCCCGTAATATCTCGGGTCTTCGAACTTTCCTGTGGAATCCGAGCCAACACCTCGCCTACGCCGACCGCCGCACCGTCCGTAACTACGATAGACGCGCCCGGGGGCATCTGGTGAGCCGCTTTCGCCTTGTTGCGCCCATCGACCAATTCCACCGTAGGCTTAATATCGGACGTCGCACCGCGGCGGCTCTTCGGATCAATCACTAAGTAGGTGCTTGATCCTGTGAGCTCGTCGACCTGCTCGGTGACAGAGACGCCTTCCACCATGTTCTGGAATCGGATCTTCCCCGCTACCTCGTTAATAATGGGGTGGGTATGGGGATCCCAAGATGCAATAAGCTGACCACTCTCAACCTGATCACCATCGCTTACCGTCACTTCTGCACCATAGGGGACGCGATGACGTTCACGGTCTACGCCGTGCTGGTCATGAATAACGAGTTCGCCAGATCGCGAAACAACAACATGCACACCATCGTCTCGCTTCACAGCGCGGACCCCGACCCATGATGCTGTCCCGTCGTTCTTGACCTCCACCCGACTGGCTGCCGCCGTTCTCGAGGCCGCCCCCCCGATGTGGAAGGTCCGCATAGTCAGCTGTGTTCCCGGCTCACCGATACTCTGAGCAGCCATGACACCGACCGCCTCACCACGGCTAACCAGATGACCTCGAGCCAAATCACGGCCATAGCAGGTTGCGCAAATTCCGTACCGGGTCTCGCAGGTCACTGCGGAACGCACGCGGACATGGTTCACGTTATGCGTTTCAAGGACTTTCACACCATGCTCATCAATCATCTCGCCAGCAGAAAACAATGTGCTTCCATCGCTTGGACTGACCACATCCTCCGACACTGAGCGACCCAAGATACGATCGTTGAGCGGGATAACAACCTCGCCGCCCTGAACGATGGCTTCTCGCAGAACACCATGTTTTGTACCGCAATCCTCTTCCGTGACCACCAGATCCTGACAAACATCGACCAGCCGTCTTGTAAGGTACCCGGAGTTAGCTGTCTTCAACGCGGTATCCGCGAGACCTTTTCGGGCGCCGTGGGTTGAGATGAAGTATTCGTTTACGTTCAAACCCTCTCGAAAGTTTGCGGTAATCGGTGTTTCGATAATCGAACCGTCCGGCTTCGCCATCAGACCGCGCATACCCGCCAACTGACGAATCTGGGCCTGACTACCTCGAGCGCCGGAGTCGGCCATCATGAAGATCGAGTTAAAAGAATCCTGCTCGACACTCTCCCCCGTGCTATTGGTTACATAGTCGACTTTGATCTCATCCATCATCTCGTTGGCGACGCGCTCGCTCGCGTGCGTCCAGATATCGACGACCTTGTTGTAGCGCTCGCCGTCCGTGAGGAGACCCTGGCTATGCTGGTCCTGAATGGCTTTCACCTCCGCCTCGGCGGTCTCTAGGATCGATGCCTTGCTGTCGGGCACAACCATATCGTCAACACCTATGGATACACCGGCCTTTGCAGCCATACTGAATCCGGTGTACATCAGCTGATCACAAAAGATGACCGTATCCTTCAGGCCGACGCCACGATAAGACTCATTGATCGCGCCGGAAATTGCGCGTTTACTCATCGTCTTGTTTACGAGCGAGAACGGCAAACCTTTCGGCAATATCTCAGAAAGGAGCGCCCTTCCGGCTGTTGTTTCAACCAGACTTACCGATTCCTCAAGATCGCCTGCTTCCGTTTTGCTGAATTCCGCTATTCGGACCTTGATCTTCGCGTGAATGGACACCGCGCCGGCGTCCAACGCACGCCGAACCTCGGCGACGTCGGTAAAGGCTTTGCCCTCTCCTGTTGCGTTCACCCGCTCGCGCGTCATGTAGTAAAGCCCGAGAACGATATCCTGAGACGGCACGATAATGGGCTCACCGTTGGACGGTGAGAGAACGTTATTTGACGACATCATTAACGTTCGAGCCTCGAGCTGAGCCTCGATAGAGAGTGGCACATGGACCGCCATCTGGTCCCCGTCAAAATCCGCGTTGTACGGTGTACAGACCAATGGGTGCAATTGAATTGCCTTGCCTTCCACCAGCACCGGCTCAAAAGCCTGGATACCCAGACGATGCAGCGTCGGCGCCCGGTTCAAAAGGACTGGATGCTCGCGGATAACTTCTTCGAGAATGTCCCAAACTTCCGGCTCTTCGGACTCCACAAGTTTTTTGGCTTGCTTAATCGTCGTCGCGAGACCGCGGAGTTCGAGCTTGCTGTAAATAAAGGGACGAAACAGTTCGAGCGCCATCTTCTTGGGCAGACCGCACTGATGAAGCTTCAGCGTCGGTCCCACCACGATGACAGAACGCCCGGAGTAGTCGACGCGCTTGCCCAGCAGGTTCTGACGAAAGCGTCCCTGCTTGCCTTTGATCATGTCGGCAAGCGATTTCAGCTGACGGCGATTAGGTCCGGTGACGGCTTTGCCTCGTCGTCCGTTATCGAGCAGCGCGTCGACCGATTCCTGAAGCATCCGCTTTTCGTTGCGTACGATGATGTCTGGAGCATTAAGGTCCAGAAGTCGTCTCAACCGGTTATTCCGGTTAATCACTCGACGATAAAGATCATTGAGATCAGACGTCGCGAAGCGGCCACCTTCCAGGGGCACGAGAGGACGCAAGTCGGGCGGCAGTACCGGCAGCGCTTCCATAATCATCCACTCGGGCTTGTTCCCGGAGTGCAAAAACGCCTCGACAACCTTCAGGCGTTTGCTGACCTTCTTTGTTTTGGTCTCAGAAGTCGATTCCGCCAGATCCTCTCGAAGTTGCGCCGACAGCGATTTCAGATCCATGGCTTTCAGGAGTTCTTTTACTGCTTCCGCACCCATACCCGCATCAAACTCTGACCCATGGCGCTGTATCGCCTCGTAATACATCTCCTCAGTCATCAGGGAACCGGCGGTCAAGTCCGTCAGCCCCGGATCGGTCACCACGTAGGCCTCGAAATATAGAACCCGCTCAATCTCCCGAACCGTCATGTCCAGGAGAACACCCAGTCGCGATGGCAGCGATTTTAAAAACCAGATGTGCGCTACGGGGCTTGCGAGCTCGATATGCCCCATGCGCTCACGACGCACCGTCGATAGCGTGACCTCGACGCCGCACTTCTCGCAGACTACACCGCGGTGTTTTAACCGCTTGTACTTGCCGCACAGACACTCGTAATCGCTTATCGGGCCAAAGAGCTTCGCGCAGAAAAGGCCGTCGCGCTCTGGCTTGAACGTGCGATAGTTTATGGTCTCGGGCTTCTTCACCTCACCATATGACCACGACCGAATTTGATCGGGGGAGGCGAGACGAATTCGAATGTTGTCGAACTCCTGATCTACTGTGTCGTGTCTTGAGAACTGACTGAAAAAATCTTTCATTTTTTTCCTTTAACCTTTTTTCGAGCGTGAGGACGAGATAACGGGTATGTCGATCAACTAACGATCTTCCCGCCGCTCGATGTTCAATCCGAGCGCTCTTATTTCTTTTTCCAGCACGTTAAACGACTCCGGCACTGAGGCCTCCATACGATGGTCGCCACGTACAATGTTCTCGTACATCTTTGTGCGGCCACCGACGTCGTCTGACTTCACCGTCAGCATTTCCTGGAGGGTATAGGACGCGCCGTACGCCTCGAGTGCCCATACTTCCATCTCGCCGAATCGCTGGCCGCCAAACTGCGCTTTACCGCCCAGCGGTTGCTGGGTGATCAGACTGTAGGGGCCTGTGGAACGGGCGTGCATCTTGTCATCGACCAGGTGATTGAGCTTCAGCATGTACATATACCCAACCGTCACCGGCCGATCGAAGTGGTCGCCGGTACGCCCATCGATCAATCGAGCCTGACCGCTCTGCGGCAAGCCCGCGATCTTGAGCCACTCTTTGATTTCTGACTCTTTGGCGCCGTCGAACACTGGGGTGGCGATCGGAACACCGCCTCGCAAGTTATGGGCAAGTTCCTGCACTTCACCATCGGAAAGATCTTTCAGATCCTCATGATGCCGGCCGGTACCGTAGACCTTGCCAAGCTGCGTTCGCAGCTCCTGCGTTGCTGCCCCAGAGTCCAGCATTTCACTAATCTGCCGCCCAAGATGACGAGCGGCCCAGCCGAGATGGCATTCCAGCACCTGACCGACGTTCATTCGGGATGGCACACCGAGCGGGTTCAGCACGATATCGACAGTGGTGCCGTCTTCCATGTACGGCATGTCTTCGATCGGAACGATCTTTGAGATAACACCCTTATTGCCGTGACGGCCCGCCATCTTGTCACCGGGCTGTAGTCGTCGTTTTACGGCAACAAAGACTTTGACCATTTTGAGAACGCCGGCAGACAGGTCATCTCCCTCTTCCAGCTTCTTGCGCTTTTCATCGTACAGATCGTCAAACTTCTTTGACTGGACCTTGAGTTGCGCGCGGATTTGATCAAGATCGTTGTTCGTCGCTTCATCCCGAAGTCGAACCTCAAACCACTTGTCTCGAGGCAGCGCCTGCAGGTAGGACTTGGCAACTTTTTCCCCTGCCTTCAGCTCTCCGGGACCGCCCTCTGCAACCTTACCGCTCAGCAGTCGCTCGATGCGATCATAGGCATCATCCTCCACGATCTGATACTGATCCTGAAGATCTTTCTTGATTCGCTCGAGCTCATAGGCTTCGATGGATAAGGCACGGGCATCTTTCTCCACACCGTCGCGGGTAAAGATCTGCACATCAATAACGGTGCCCGACATACCTGACGGCATGCGAAGTGAGGTGTCCTTCACATCGGACGCTTTCTCGCCAAAGATGGCTCGCAGCAGTTTCTCTTCTGGAGTAAGCTGCTGTTCCCCTTTCGGCGTCACTTTACCAACCAGAATATCGCCTGGATTAACCTCGGCACCGATGTAGACGATTCCCGATTCATCGAGCCTCGAAAGAGCCGACTCGCTAACATTGGGAATGTCACGGGTCACGTCATCGGAGCCCAGTTTGGTGTCACGGGCAGTGCAGGTCAGTTCCTCGATGTGAATTGACGTATATACGTCGTCCTGGACCAGACGCTCCGATATGAGGATCGAATCTTCAAAGTTATAACCGTTCCAGGGCATGAACGCGACAAGTACGTTACGGCCAAGAGCCAACTCGCCGAGGTCCGTCGAAGGCCCATCCGCAAGAACATCGCCCGCGGCAATATGGTCACCGACAGCTACCAGAGGGCGCTGGTTAATCGTCGTGTTCTGATTGGACCGGGTGTATTTAACGAGGTTGTAAATATCGACTCCGGGATCGCCGCGCTCGACTTCCGCGTCATCAACCTTCACCACGATACGCGAGGCGTCCACAGCATTAACTACCCCGCCCCGATTAGCGACAACGACAACGCCTGAATCTGAGGCCACCGTACGTTCGATCCCGGTGCCCACCAGCGGCTTTTCACTCTGTAATGTGGGCACTGCCTGACGCTGCATGTTAGAACCCATCAACGCTCGGTTCGCGTCGTCATGCTCGAGAAACGGAATCAACGCTGCCGCAACAGACACGATCTGCGAGGGTGCGATATCCATGAATTCCACACTCTCCGGAGTGGAGAGGGTAAATTCATTATGGTGCCGACATGAAATTAGTTCGTCAGTTAACTCACCCTTAGTGTTCAAATTTGCGTTTGCCTGAGCAATGACGTACTCACCCTCCTCAATGGCTGAGAGGTAAACAAACTCATCGGTCACCTTCTTGTTCACGACCTTACGATAGGGCGTCTCCAGAAAACCGTACTCATTGGTTTGGGCGAAAATGGCCAGCGAATTGATGAGGCCGATGTTTGGACCCTCAGGGGTCTCAATGGGGCATACACGGCCATAATGCGTCGGATGCACATCGCGCACCTCGAACCCAGCACGCTCGCGAGTTAACCCACCGGGGCCGAGCGCCGACACCCGCCGCTTGTGGGTAACCTCGGAAAGCGGATTCGTCTGATCCATGAACTGCGATAACTGACTGGACCCAAAAAACTCCTTAATAACTGCAGAGACCGGCTTGGCGTTGATCAGATCCTGGGGCGTGAGGTTCTCGGATTCAGCCATTGAAAGTCGTTCCTTGACCGCGCGCTCGACGCGCACCAGGCCGATGCGGAACTGGTTCTCAACCAATTCGCCGACTGATCGGACACGTCGGTTGCCCAGGTTATCGATGTCGTCAGTCTCGCCGTTGCCGTTCTTTAACTCGACCAGCGTCTTCATGACATCAACGATGTCTTGCTGGCTCAAAATGCCCGGGCCCTCATCGCTGATCCGCCCGAGGCGACGATTCATCTTCATCCGACCGACAGCAGACAGGTCATAGCGATCAACATTGAAGAAGAGATTTTTGAACAGCTGCTCCGCTGCGTCCTTTGTCGGGGGCTCACCGGGCCGCATCATGCGATAGATTTCGACCTGAGCCTCAAGAGCTGACTTTGTGTCGTCCGCGCGCAAGGTATCGGAGATATAGGGGCCTTTATCAAGGTCGTTGGTATAGATAATCTCAAAAGATTCGACGCCAATTTCGCGGAACTTCTCCAACAGATCTTTGGTCACTTCCTCGTTGGCGGAAGCGAGCACCTCGCCGGTTTCCATATCCACTAGATCTCTTGCAAGCGCTCTGCCGTGGAGATAGGTATCCGGCACACCCAGCGATTTCATGCCCGATTTTTCGAGCTCACGGATATGGCGAGCGGTTATGCGTTTACCGGCTTCAACCACAACTTTTCCAGAGCTTGTCTTGATATCAAAATCGAGCTCCTGGCCACGCAGTCGCTCGGCAACAAGATCTACCTCAGCCGATTCGGGAAGCAACGTAATTCGATCATTGTCGAAAAACATGCTGAGGATCTCTTCCGCGGAGTAATCGAGTGCCTTGAGAACAATCGTCGCCGGCAACTTACGCCGACGATCAATACGGACAAAGAGCAAATCCTTCTGGTCGAACTCAAAATCCAGCCAGGATCCGCGGTACGGGATCACACGCGCATTGAATAACAGTTTTCCAGAAGCGTGGGTCTTGCCCTTATCGTGATCAAAGAAAACACCCGGCGACCGGTGCAGCTGAGACACAATTACCCGCTCGGTTCCGTTGATCACGAACGTCCCGTTCTCAGTCATCAAGGGCATCTCGCCCATATAGACTTCCTGCTCTTTTATGTCTCGCAGGACCTTTGCCGCTCCAGACTCACCCTTGTCGAAAATGATGAGCCGAAGCGTGGCATGCAGAGGAGCGGAGTACACCATGCTGCGCTGCTGGCATTCGCGTACGTCGAAACGGGGCGTCTCCAGCCGATAACTTACGAAGTCGAGGGACGCAGCCCCGTTGTAGCTCTCGATGGGAAATACGGATTTGAACGCGGCCTGAAGACCTTCGTCGATACGCTGCAAAGGCTCAACGTTCGCCTGAAGAAGTTTCCGGTACGAGGCCTTCTGGATCTCCAAAAGATTTGGGACCTTTTCTGATCCAGACCGGGAACTAAAACTCTTGCGAATCCGCTTTTTTTCGGTAAAGGTGTAAGCCATGGAGCCCTCTCAGCGCAGTTAGGGGATTACGCGCGATAAAAATTAGATCGCGCGCTTGTGAGATGTAGGGGTCGACCGTTTATACGGTCGACCCAGATACATCCCGGGTCAGCCTCGGTCTCAGCTCGCGCTCAGACCAAAACGACAACATCACTTGACTTCTACGGTACCGCCCGCTTCTTCAAGCTGCTTCTTAATGTCTTCGGCTTCGTCTTTGCTAACGCCTTCTTTAATAGCGGCCGGTGCAGACTCCACAAGATCTTTTGCCTCTTTTAGGCCAAGACCAGTCACACCACGAACCGCCTTAATGACGCCCACTTTCTTATCACCGAACCCAGTGAGCATGACATCAAACTCAGACTTCTCTTCAGCGGCAGCGGCATCTCCGCCAGCACCGCCCGCAGCTGGAGCCGCCACAGCGACAGCCGCCGCTGCAGATACACCGAACTTCTCTTCCATATCCTTAATCAGCTCGGATAGCTCCAGCACGGACATTTCCGCTACGGCGTTTAAAACTTCTTCACGATTCATTTGTTTCTCCTTGAATTGGAAATTTCTTCGATCAAGCGCATTACCGCCAATTACGCTGCCTGCTCCTCAGGACGACTGTCCCGAACCGCTGCCAGCGTTCGCACAAATTGCGAGGGGATTGCGTTAAGTGTCTGGACCAGCTTGGTCATCGGCGCTGCCATGGTTCCTACCAAAGTGGCGAGCAGTTCGTCGCGACCCGGTAGTTTTGCAAGAGCCTTAATTGCCGCCTCATCCAGAAGATCGCCGTTCATGGCGCCCACTGTGATCTTCAGCTGATCATGGTTCTTTGCAAAGTTGGCAACCACCTTGGCGACAGCTACCGGATCCTCCGACGAGGACATCAGCAGCGGGCCTACAAAATGGTCCGTTAGACACTCAAAGCTCGATTCCGCGACACAGCGCTTCGCCAGTGTGTTTTTCACGACACGCACGTCCACGCCAGCGCTTCGAGCAGCACCTCTCAATTCAGTAATTTGCGCAACGGTAAGCCCTCGATACTCGGCCAGAACAGCGGCTTGCGCGACAGACAACACCTGTGTCACTTCACCAACAACAGCTTTTTTCTGCTCGATATTAAGGCTCATTCGTACTACTCCTTACTGGTTACACCTTGGTGTCCTGACCCTAAATTTCCGGATCGGGGTCACCGCCTGCGCAGGCCAGACAACCATTAAGCGAATCAAGCAAACCGACTTGATCCGCGCCTGCGGTCTTCGACGAACAGCAGCACGGGGTTTCTCTGACTCCCACACGCTGCCGCCCCTCAAAATTGCTTAGTTGATAATCTCCTAACTCACCACGGACGCCCGGTCGACTTTGACCCCCGGACCCATCGTGGTGGACAACGTTAACCGCTTCAGATACTGCCCTTTGGCTGCGGAAGGCTTGGCTTTATTCAAAGCATCAAGCAATGCCATGAGGTTTTCCTTTAGAGCCTCTGCCTCAAAAGACGCTTTTCCGATTGGGCAATGAATAATGCCGGCTTTATCGGTACGGAACTGCACCTGACCCGCCTTTGCATTGGTTACTGCTTTCGATACATCTTGAGTGACCGTCCCTACCTTCGGGTTCGGCATCAGGCCGCGTGGGCCCAAGACCTGACCCAACTTACCCACGACGCGCATGGTCGCAGGAGTGGCGATACAGACGTCAAAGTTGATTTCCCCACCCTGAACAGTGGTTGCCAGGTCGTCAAGACCCACGATATCCGCACCCGCCGCTTTTGCCGCCTCTGCATCTGCACCATCCGCAAACACCGCAACCCGCACGGATTTACCGGTACCTTTCGGCAACACAGTGGCGCCGCGCACATTCTGATCTGATTTCTTCGCATTAACGCCGAGATTGATGCTCACATCCACGGTCTCATCAAACTTGGCGGAAGCAGTCTTCTTCACTAAGGTCAGGGCTTCGTCAATAGCGTAAAACGCGCCCTGAGATGTATTTTCAGCCGCCTGTTTGTAACGTTTGCCTCGAGTACTCATTACGCGCCCTCCGTATCAATGCCCATACTGCGCGCACTACCCGCAATAATCTTGACCGCCTGATCCATGTCATAGGCGCTGAGATCAGGCATCTTGATCTTGGCGATCTCTTCGAGCTCGCTGCGACCCAGCTTCGCGACCTTGTTCTTATTCGGCTCGCTGCTGCCTTTATCCAGGCCCGCCGCCTTCTTCAAAAGGATGGACGCGGGGGGCGTCTTCTTGATGTAGGTGAAACTCTTATCCGAGTAAACCGTAATCACCACAGGAATCGGTAGGCCGGGTTCAAGATCCTGAGTATCTGCGTTGAACGCCTTGCAGAACTCCATAATGTTTACGCCATGCTGACCGAGGGCCGGCCCCACCGGTGGGCTGGGCTTGGCGCCTCCTGCAGGCACCTGCAGCTTTATATATGCATCTATCTTCTTTGCCATCGTTACTCCGTTGGGTTCAAACGCCTCGCGGCTCCCCTGTTAAAACAACATCGCCCAGATCCCGAGCGGGACCTAGGCCTTTTCTACCTGACTGAAGCTGAGCTCCACAGGCGTCGACCGACCAAAGATCGATACCGACACCTTAAGCTTGCTTTTCTCAAAATTCACATCTTCCACCGTCCCACTGAACTCCTTGAACGGACCGTCGATAACACGCACCACCTCACCCGGAGCGAAGGTGTACTTCGGTCGCGGGTTGTGCGCACCCTCCTGCACCTGCTGAAGAATCGCCTGCGCTTCTTCATCTTTGATAGGAACCGGCTTGGACCCCGAGCCGCCAACAAATCCAGAGACCTTGGGCACGGACTTCACGAGGTGCCAGGCCTCATCGCTCATACGCATGCGAACAAGAACATAACCGGGGAAGAATTTTCTCTCACTGGTTCGTTTCTGCCCGTTTTTGAGTTCGACAACCTGCTCGGTGGGTACCTCGATCTCAGCAAAGTGCTCTTCCATACCGGCGCGGCGAATGTACTCGCGCAACGATTCCTGAACGTGTTTTTCAAATCCTGAAAATGCCTGAACCACAAACCACTGCATATCCGGCGCAGCAGTCGGCCCGGACTCACTCAGCATCTCAGAAGCAACTGTTTCGGTCATAAGGTTTTTATCCCAGGCCCAAGGCCAGGTCGTAGATGGCCCAGAAAGAAAAAGCATCCAGCAGCCACAGATATATCCCAACGACAAGCACCATCACGATAACGATCATGGTCGACTGAATCGTTTCCCGCCGGGTCGGCCAAACGACCTTACGAACCTCGCCTCGAGTCGCTAGGGCAAACTGCCATGCGGATTTACCGCCCTGAGAGGTTAGAGCAATGCCGGCCGCCACTACGACGCCGCCAACAACGATAAGCGTTCTGACGAGGGTCGACATATCCGGCATTCCATAGAACACCCCGACCGCAGCCACAACGACTGCAGCTGATGCCGCCAGTTTTAGCTTGTCTATTAACATGCTTAAACTCTTTCCCGCTTGAATCGGTGCCTTACTCTCGGCTTTGAGGCGCTCGCTAACTTCGTCTTGGCAGGCCAGGAGGGAATCGAACCCCCAACCTGCGGTTTTGGAGACCGCCGCTCTGCCAATTGAGCTACTGGCCTAATCGATACGATTTATCCGCCCTAACCTGTCTGCCTTAGGCGATGATCTTTGAGACCACGCCGGCGCCGACCGTACGTCCGCCTTCACGGATAGCGAAGCGCAGACCTTCTTCCATAGCGATCGGGTTGATCAGCT
>Ga0181565_10002387_pt1 | contig 14346 bp, 12 predicted proteins | sample 101ome_16_FD_129661 | JGI IMG/M metagenome (GOLD analysis project Ga0181565, IMG submission 129661) | Coastal salt marsh microbial communities from the Groves Creek Marsh, Skidaway Island, Georgia - 101401AT metaG (megahit assembly) | ecosystem: Environmental > Aquatic > Marine > Intertidal... | reverse complement strand
GCTGCTTTAACTTCCATCGCAGAGTTGGTTTTGGCAAACGCGCTCAAAATGCGCGCACCAGCACCGGGATGCTCTTGCGAGAAAGCAATAATAGAAGGGCCTACGAAAGTGTCACTCAGACACTCGAAAGGAGTACCTTCAACCGCGCGCTTAGCCAGTGTGTTGCGAACAACACGCAGGTATACACCTGCTTCACGTGCTTCTTTGCGCAGTGCAGTCATTGCGTTAACGGATACGCCGCGTGAATCGGCGACAACCGCTGAGAGAGCGCCGCTAGCAACTTGCTGGACTTCAGCTACGATAGCTTTTTTACCTTCAAGTCCAATTGCCACAGTATTTCTCCTGAATTTGTCTGTTGTACGCGCAGCTGCACATCAGACGATTATGCCACTCACGTGGCCTTCAATTCGGTGGGACATAGTCTTACACCGTCTGCGCAGGTTGTCACAAAGTGATTAAGTACCGAAGTACACCTGCGGTCTTTGACGGCTCTCGCTGCGCTGCGCTTGCGAAAGCCCCAAAGTTCTTGCTGCCCTAAGGCTAATTAGATATCCAAGCTCGACTGATCGATTTGAACACCAGGACCCATAGTCGTCGACAAAGTTACCTTCTTGATGTAGGTACCTTTTGACGAAGAAGGCTTGGCTTTCTTCAAGTCGGTCAATAAAGCTTCAAGGTTCTCTTTAACAGCCGTTAAATCAAAATCGATTTTGCCGATTGAACCGTGAATAATACCGTTTTTGTCTGTGCGATAGCGCACCTGACCAGCTTTTGCATTGTTAACAGCAGTTACAACATCTGGAGTTACTGTGCCAGTCTTAGGGTTTGGCATTAAGCCACGTGGACCCAAGATTTGACCCAATGTACCCACAACGCGCATTGCGTCGGGTGATGCGATAACAACATCAAAGTCCATTTGACCTGCTTTAACTTGCTCAGCTAAATCTTCCATACCGACAATGTCAGCACCAGCTTCTTTAGCCGCATCAGCGTTTGCACCTTGTGCAAAAACAGCAACGCGTACAGTTTTACCTGTACCGTGAGGCAGAGTAGTAGCACCACGAACTTGCTGATCAGATTTACGAGCATCAACACCCAAGTTTACAGAAACATCCAAAGACTCTTTGAATTTAACTGCAGAAACTTCATTGAGTACGCTTAATGCTTCATCAATGCTGTACTGTTTGCCGCTAACGATTTTCTCGCGAATCGCGCGAGCGCGTTTTGACAACTTAGCCATTACTCAACACCCTCTACATCCAAACCAGCAGCGCGTGCGCTACCTGCAATAGTACGAACAGCCGCATCCATATCAGCAGCACTCAAATCAGGCATTTTCATGGTAGCGATCTCTTCTAACTGAGCGCGATTAACCTTGCCAACTTTTTGAGTGTTTGGACGGCCAGAACCACCTTTCAAGCCTGCTGCTTTGAACAACAAGAATGAAGCTGGAGGGGTTTTGGTAATGAACGTAAAGCTTTTATCGCTGTAAACTGTGATAACCACAGGAACAGGCATACCAGGCTCAAGGCTTTGAGTCTGTGCGTTAAACGCTTTACAGAATTCCATAATGTTCACACCCTTTTGACCAAGGGCGGGACCAACCGGGGGGCTAGGGTTAGCCTGGCCGGCTTTTACTTGAAGCTTAATATAAGCATCGATTTTCTTTGCCATTGTAGACTCCTCAGTGGGTTAACGCCTCGAAGCATTGCTGCTCGTCATTGGCTTCCCGTTATGCCGGCATACACCGACGTAAAACCGCGCTTTCGCACGGCCTCAAAAATCAGGCCTTTTCGACCTGACCAAATTCAAGCTCAACCGGAGTTGAACGACCAAAAATGAGCACAGCCACTTGCAGGCGGCTCTTTTCGTAGTTAACTTCTTCGACCACGCCATTAAAGTCATTGAAAGGACCGTCGATAACGCGAACCATTTCACCTGGCTCAAACATAGTCTTCGGACGCGGCTTATCACCACTCTCTTCAACGCGGCGCAAAATATTCTGCGCTTCCGCCTCGGTAATGGGCGAAGGCTGATCAGCTTTACCACCGATAAAACCTAGCACACGTGGCGTTTCTTTTACCAAGTGCCAAGTATCGTCATCCAATTCCATTTCTACTAACACGTAACCTGGGAAAAACTTGCGCTCACTTTTGCGCTTTTGACCCGCACGCATTTCGACCACCTCTTCTACAGGCACCAAAATGCGGCCAAATTTCTCACCAAGTCCGGCCAATTCAACGCGCTCAATTAGCGCACCTTGGACTTTTTTCTCAAAGCCTGAATAAGCTTGTACTACGTACCAACGCATAGCCATAGGTGTTTATCCAATAATCAGAGAGGCAATCCAGCCCAATAGTGAATCAAGTGCCCACAATAACAGCGCCATAATCAGCACCGCAGCAACAACAATTAATGTTGTCTGCATGGTTTCTTGATGAGAAGGCCAGATCACTTTGCGAATTTCAGTGCGAGACTCTTTTACCAGCCCCATCAATGCCGCACCTTGCTCTGTGTTAACCGCGATAAGCAACGCTACAGCTGATGCTGCCACGATGCCCAGTACGCGATAAATCAATGGCAACTCTGCGTAATAACCGTTGCCCACGATCGCTGCGACGAGTATTGCCACTACGACGGCCCATTTAATGCCGTTAAACGCTGATGATGTCGATTCTGCTTTCGCGTTCATGTATTCGCGACCCTAAACTAACAAAGCGAGCAACGCTCGCATTTAAAAATATGGCAGGCCAGGAGGGACTCGAACCCCCAACACCCGGTTTTGGAGACCGGTGCTCTACCAATTGAACTACTGGCCTAGAGCAGACACAAACAAGTTGTGCCATATACAAACAAGCCGAGACACTCTCAGAGCATCTCGGCAAGTTGTTTAGATATCGATTACTCGATGATCTTAGCTACAACGCCCGCGCCTACGGTGCGGCCGCCTTCACGGATTGCGAAACGCAAGCCGTCATCCATCGCGATAGGAGCGATAAGAGTAACAACCATTTGTACGTTATCGCCAGGCATAACCATTTCTACGCCTTCTGGCAATTCACAAGCGCCAGTTACGTCAGTAGTACGGAAGTAGAACTGTGGACGGTAGCCTTTGAAGAAAGGAGTGTGACGACCGCCTTCTTCTTTTGACAATACGTAAACTTCTGCTTCGAACTTAGTGTGTGGCTTGATTGAACCAGGCTTACACAATACTTGGCCACGCTCAACGTCATCACGCTTAGTACCACGCAACAATGCACCAATGTTCTCACCTGCACGACCTTCGTCAAGCAACTTACGGAACATCTCAACACCAGTACAGGTAGTTTTGGTGGTTTCGCGAATACCAACGATTTCAACTTCGTCGCCAGTGTTGATGATGCCGCGCTCAACACGACCAGTGACAACAGTACCACGACCTGAAATTGAGAATACGTCTTCGATAGGCATAATGAATGCACCGTCGATAGCACGCTCTGGCTCAGGGATGTATGAATCCAAAGCTTCAACCAATTTCTTAACAGCCGTTGTGCCCAACTCGTTGTCGTCTTCGCCGTTCAATGCCATCAATGCAGAACCTGCGATGATTGGAGTGTCGTCGCCAGGGAAATCGTAAGTGTCTAGCAACTCACGCAATTCCATTTCAACCAATTCCAACATTTCAGCGTACTCTTCTGAATCAACGCCGCCGCAATCTTCAGCCAACAAGTCAGCTTTGTTCAAGAATACAACGATGTAAGGTACACCTACCTGACGTGACAACAAGATGTGCTCACGAGTCTGAGGCATAGGACCGTCAGTCGCGCCGCAAACCAAGATAGCGCCGTCCATTTGAGCAGCACCAGTGATCATGTTTTTAACGTAGTCAGCGTGTCCGGGGCAGTCAACGTGCGCGTAGTGACGCTCAGTTGAATCGTACTCTACGTGTGAAGTAGCGATGGTAATACCGCGCTCACGCTCTTCAGGAGCGTTATCGATACCGTCAAACGCTACCGCAGTACCGCCATAAACTTCTGCACAAACGCGTGTCAATGCAGCAGTTAGCGTAGTTTTACCGTGGTCAACGTGACCGATGGTGCCCACGTTGACGTGGGGTTTAGTCCGTTCGAATTTTTCCTTAGCCATTTCGACTGCCTCCAGTGAAGGATTTTAATTTGCGATTTTAAATCGAGTGAACAATTCACTCTATCCTGCGCCATCCGCAACACTCGCTGCCGGAGGCCCGTCTGATACGAAAATGGAGCTCATAACCAGATTTGAACTGGTGACCTCTTCCTTACCAAGGAAGTGCTCTACCTACTGAGCTATATGAGCTTTTACCATCGATAACGATGGAGCGGGTAGCGGGAATCGAACCCGCATCATCAGCTTGGAAGGCTGAGGTTCTACCATTGAACTATACCCGCTACATTTCGCACCAAACCGCTGCGGCTGGCCGCAACGTGTAACATGGTGGTGGGGGGTGGATTCGAACCACCGAAGCTTTCGCGTCAGATTTACAGTCTGATCCCTTTGGCCACTCGGGAACCCCACCGAAAAGAGCGCCGTATTTTCCTTGGGCAAACACCTCATGTCAAGAACTTTCTTAAAAGAGATAATAGATTATCTTCAAAAGAAACATTTGACCGAAGCCATGCTTGGAATGCGCGTTATAAAAGCAGATAAGGACATCTACTCTGGTCTCACACTCAACACTGCCGAGGTGAAAAATGGAGCTGGCGAGAGGAATCGAACCCCCGACCGGCTGATTACAAATCAGCTGCTCTACCTACTGAGCTACGCCAGCGCTATCCATTCAAGGCGCGCATTGTAAGCAAGACATTCACTCCGCGCAAGACTTATTGAACAATTTATTTAGGTTTTTTTACTGCAAAAAAAACCGCTCGGTTTTTAAGCGAGCGGTTTTTACTATTAAAACGCCGTATTACAAGAACGCATGACGCAACACAATGGTCTGACTGCGGTCCGGACCAGTAGAAATAATATCAATAGGCGCACCCACTAAATCCTCGAGACGCTTAATGTAATTCTTTGCCGCCACGGGTAACTCATCAATAGACTGAGCACCTACCGTAGACTCACTCCAACCAGGCATCTGCTCATATACGGGATGCAGCGCTTCGTAATCTTCAGCATCTACCGGCGCACTAGCATCATTACCATCCGCATCTTTATAAGCAACGCAAATCTTGACCTGCTCAAGACCATCAAGCACGTCGAGCTTGGTTAAGCACAAACCGCTAACGCTGTTAACCTGAACCGCATGACGCAGAGCAACTGCATCAAACCAGCCACAGCGTCTCGCGCGACCAGTGGTTGCACCAAACTCATGACCCTGCTTCGCCAAATGCGCGCCAACATCGTCAAACAACTCTGTAGGGAATGGACCCGAACCCACACGCGTGGTGTAAGCCTTGGTAATACCCAACACATAATCAAGAGACAACGGCCCAACGCCCGACCCTGTTGCAGCGCCACCCGCCGTCGTGTTCGACGAGGTCACAAAAGGATAAGTACCGTGATCAATATCTAACAACGAACCCTGAGCACCTTCAAACAAGATGTTTTGTCCGCGCTCGCGATATTGGTGAAGCAACTCAGTAACGTTAGCCACCATAGGTTCAAGCTGCTTAGCCATTTCCATGCAGTCAGCCAACACGGTAACGTAATCAACCGCATCGACCTTGTAGTAATTAGTCAAAGAGAAGTTATGATATTCCATGACTTCACGCAGCTTGTTAGCAAAACGCTCCGGATAGAACATATCACCCAAACGCAATCCGCGACGAGCCACCTTATCTTCATAAGCCGGACCAATGCCGCGCCCTGTCGTACCGATTTTATCTTTGCCGCGAGCCGCTTCACGAGCCTGATCCAAGGCAACATGGTAAGGCAGAATCAACGGGCAAGCAGGACTCAAACGTAGGCGCTGACGAACAGGCACATCCTTTTCTTCTAAACCGCGAATTTCTTTGAGCAAGGCATCAGGTGCGAGCACGACACCATTACCAATTAGGCAGGTTACACCCTCACGCAAAATACCCGAGGGTATCAAATGCAAAACAGTTTTCTCACCATTCACCACAAGGGTATGGCCAGCGTTATGACCGCCCTGGAAGCGAGCCACGACAGCTGCCTGATCGGTTAGCAAGTCAACAATTTTACCTTTGCCTTCATCGCCCCACTGGGTACCCAGCACCACCACACTTTTAGTCATTTACTAATTCTCACCTAAAAAAAAATTGTCTGCCCGTAAAACTTACCACGCTTCAACGCGCCATTCGCCATCGACAAGGCGAAGCACTCTATCACAACTTGGATCTGTATTCTGCTGTAACGTCAAACCACAAACCACTCGCTCTCCCGCTTCTCGAAGCTGCTGAATAATCTGCCATGCCTCATCCACGTCACTATAGCCAACAAAGATGCCAGCCAACGGCTCAGCCACAAGCGAAGCAAATTGCACTATCGCTCGCAAATCCGCACTAAAGCCCGTTGCCGCACGAGAACGACCAAACACCGCACCGATGTCATTGTAGCGACCACCGTTGGTTAAGGCCTTTCCATACCCCTGCGCCAATGCAGCAAAAACCAAGCCGGTATGGTACTCATAACCACGCAGCTCACTCAGATCAAAGTGCAACACCAAGTCGGGATAACGCTGCCCCAATACCTCTGCCACTGACTCAAGCTCATCTACACCCGCCAGAGCAGCAGGGACGCCAGCCAACACCTCACGAGCACGCTGCAATACCTCACGGCCGCCATTTAACCTAACGAGCGCCCGAAGCTGATCCGCCACCTGAGGCGAACAATCCGCAACAACGAGCAAAGCATCGATTTCCGCACTAGCTTTGCGCTGCAAGGCATCAAACAGTTCAGCTTGCTGGGCCACACTGAGACCCGAGCCTGCCACAACCGCCCGATAAATACCCACATGCCCCAAATCTAAATGACAACCACTAATACCCGCAGCATCCAACATGCCAAGCATAAGACTGATAATTTCAATATCGCCCTGCAAACCCTCACAACCAAACAACTCGGCACCAATCTGTATCGGCGAACGCGAAGCCAACAAAGATTTTGCCCGAGTGTGAAGCACGCTACCGGCATAACACAGACGAACAGCACCCTCACGTTTTAAGCTGTGGGCATCGATGCGGGCGACTTGGGGAGTAATATCAGGCCGAACAGCTAGCGACCGGTCGGACAATTGATCGGTTAATTTGAAAGCGTAAAGATCGACGTCAGAACCCAGATCCAACAATAGCGAATCTGCATATTCCACCAAGGGCGGGATCACCAACTCATAACCCCAGCGAGCAAAATAGTCTAATAATGCACGGCGAACATGCTCAACCTGCATCGCTTGAGCAGGCAGAACTTCATCAATCCCATCAGGGAGGCGCCAGCGGTTTGCTACGACCATTATTTACTCCGATATCCTATGCACGGACGACACTTAAAATGAACGCACCCAACACCATGCAGATGAGCCCACCTATTCGTAACTGCTTATCGCTTAGCGTCAACAGCGACAAAATAGTATGCCGCCATTTAGCAGGAGCCACACTGGGCAGCAAACCCTCTAAAACCAACAATAGCGCCAACGCCGTCAAAAGCTCTTGCAAAGCAATTACCTAAAAAAAGACACAAAAAAACCGGGCTGCTGCCAGCCCGGTCGCAAATGATACCATAAAATCATCATCTACCCACAGGGAGAATCTGATTTGCTATGACTATTTACCTTTCGAATCTTTCAAGTAGCGGAAGAATGAACTGTCGGGCTCGACCAACATAATATCTCCCTTATTTGCAAAGCTTTCGCGGTAGGCCTGCAAGCTACGCATAAATGAATAGAATTCAGCATCTTGGTTGTAAGCCTTGGCATAAATACCCGCCGCCAATGCGTCACCTTCACCACGAATAAGCTCAGCATCACGGTAAGCGTCAGATTCAATCACTACCTTGTCACGGTCAGCCGCTGCGCGAATACCTTCCGCCAGCTCCTTACCTTTTGAACGATGCTCACGCGCTTCTCGCTCACGCTCTGACGTCATTCGATTAAATACCGACTGGCTAACCTGCTCAGGAAGATCAATACGCTTAACTCGCACATCCACCAACTCGATACCGAACTCAGACTCGGTCAACTGATCCAAAGATTTAACAAGGTCAACCATCAACTGATCACGTTCACCCGAGATTACTTCGTGCATTGTACGCTCACCAAACTCGTTGCGAAGACCGGTGTTAATACGTTGCGCCAAAAGGCTTTGTGCACGCAGCTCTTCACCGTTTGTCGCAGTATAGAATTTGGCAACATCCGAAATTCTCCACTTGGCATACGAATCAACGATCACAGCCTTTTTCTCAACTGTTAAAAAGCGCTGTGGCTGTGCATCCAGAGTCAACAAGCGTGCATCAAACTTAGACACCGAGTTAACAAATGGAATTTTCATGTGTAGGCCTGGGGCGAGATCCGCTTCCACTACCCGACCAAACTTCAACATTACCGCACGCTCGGTTTCCTTGACGACAAACAGCGTATTGAAGGCAATAAACACCACGCCAAAAAGTGCGAGGATAATGGCTAGATTTCTATTAGACATTAGCGGCTCTCCCGACGACGGCTATCGTTGTTGTTGTTGCGCAAGCTATTGGGCAACGACGAGTTGTCATTAGTATTTGACTGGTAACTATCAAAATCTCTATTGGTTGGACCGCCACCCGATGACTGGCCTACAATCCTATCCAACGGCAGATACATCATGTTATTGCCACCCTCAACATCGACCATAACTTTAGAGCTATTGGTCATTACCGCTTCGATCGCCTCAATATACAAGCGCTCACGCGTCACTTCGGGTGCCAACTTATACTCTGTTAACAGCGCTTCAAAACGAGCCGCCTGACCTTGCGCCTGAGCGATAACACTCTGCTTGTATGCATTGGCCTCTTCGATCAAGCGCTGCGCCATACCGCGCGCCTCTGGCACAATACCGTTTGCATAGGCTTCAGCTTCGTTCTTAACACGTTGCTCATCCTCGCGCGCCTTGATCACATCATCAAATGCAGCCTGCACTTCGCGCGGCGGACGGGTTTCTTCAACGTTCACCTTGGCGACCTGAATACCCGTACTGTAGTCATTCAAGTAGTTTTGAAGTCTGGCTTGAATCTCAATGGCGATGTTTTCACGGCCGTCGGTCAACACATCGTGCATCACTGAACTGCCCACCACATGCCTCAATGCCGATTCGGTAGCATGGTGCAAACTCAACTCGGGATCGCGAACCGCAAGCAAAAAGTCTTTCGGGTTCGATACGGTGTATTGGACGGAAAGCTCGACATTAATCATGTTTTCGTCTTCGGTTAACATCAAACCATTGTGGGTAGACGATCTAACACGAGTCACATTAATTTTAGTCACCTGATCAATCAATGGAGGATTCCACTGCAAGCCCGGCTCAACCGTGTCGTGGTATTTACCAAATCGCAACACCACCGCAAGCTCCTGTTGGTTGACCTGGTATATACCCATACCAAACCAAATGACAAAAATAGCGGCAAACAAGAGGCCTAGCACACCGCCTGATGCACCGGCGTCTCCGCCATTGCCAGAGCCACCTTTGCCGCCCTTGCCAAATAGGCCATTGAGCTTTTTATTGAGAGAACGAATTACTTCGTCGAGGTCTGGTGGACCTTGATCGCCACCCTTACCACCACCGCCACCCCAGGGGTCGCGTTGATTGCCATTGTTACCTGGTTCATTCCAAGCCATTGTGCATTCCTTTAAGTACTTTCAATTAAAAATTCAGTCTAGCAGATTTGCCAAAGTTTTTACGACTCAAATGCAGGGTCAGACCACCAAGACAAATCACTCAAGGGATAATCTCCCGCAGCAAGGCGTTTCAAATCGTCAGCTGAAATCCTCACCCGCAGTATACTATTACCCGCCTCATCGTAATCTTCACTCAAAACTGCTTCGTGCCTAAACAAACGAGCGCGAAAAGCCCCTTGAGAAGGCGTCACTACTAACTCACCCTCAAGCTTTTGTTCACCCAAACTCAAGCTTATCGCCTCAATCAACTTATCGAGCCCCAGTTGATTTCGCGCCGACACCCACACCCTTACGGGACGGCCATCAGCACCAAGTTCAATACGCGGCATTTGATCGGGCATCAAATCAATCTTATTGTAGACTTCAAGCGTGGGGATGTCGCCGGCGTCAATCTCCGCCAACACCTTTTTAACTTCTTCAATATTATCGTGTCGCTCCTCCGCGGCACAATCAATGACGTGAATCAGCAAATCCGCCTCTGCCGCCTCTTCCAATGTCGCACGAAACGATTCAACTAACTTGTGCGGCAAGTGACGAATAAAACCTACCGTATCTGCCAATATCGCGGTCCCAGCCGAAGGCAACTTGATACGTCGCATCGTTGGGTCTAGTGTGGCGAACAACTGATCCGCCTCGTAAACATCGCTCTGGGTGATACGATTAAATAACGTCGACTTCCCCGCATTGGTATAGCCAACGATAGACAGCACTGGCGTTTCAGCACGCTTGCGAGCACGACGGCCCAGCTGGCGAACTTTGTGCACTTTATCGAGCCGTTTGGTGATCGACTTTATCCGCTCACGCAGCAATCGACGGTCGGTTTCAAGCTGGGTTTCACCCGGCCCACGGAGACCGATACCCCCCTTCTGTCGCTCTAAGTGAGTCCAACCTCGTACTAGCCGTGTTGACATATGCTCAAGCTGAGCCAGTTCAACTTGCAATTTACCCTCGTGGGTTCGAGCCCGCTGAGCAAAAATATCAAGGATCAAGCCCGTTCGGTCGAGCACACGGCACTGAAACACTTTTTCTAGGTTTCGCTCTTGAGATGGAGAAAGGCTGTGGTTAAACAACACCAATTCAGCTTCGTGTTGCTCAACAGCAGCGCGAATTTCTTCCATTTTCCCAGTGCCGACAAAAAATTTGGGATCGGGTTTGTGACGCTGCCCCTCAATCAATTCAATAGGGTCAGCACCAGCAGATAAGGCTAATTCCTCAAATTCACGAGGATCATCGCGCTGAGCTTCAAAGTCAAAATCGATATGGACAAGGATGGCTAACTCACCCGATTCGGGGCGATCAAAGAACATAATGAAAATCCGGCACTGTTATAAGCACCATTTGATGACAAACTGATAGATTAAGCGCCACTGAGGTGGCGCCACAGTAACAACTAACTATTCTTCGACGCCATCTTCTGGCATTTGCACAGGCACGCGAACATTGCGCGAAGGTACGACGGTAGAAATAGCATGCTTATAAACCATCTGGCTAACCGTATTTTTAAGCAGTACAACGAATTGATCAAACGATTCAATTTGCCCCTGCAACTTAATACCATTGACAAGGTAAATAGACACAGGCACACGCTCTTTACGCAATACGTTTAAATAAGGGTCTTGTAGGGTTTGCCCTTTTGACATCGGAGTACTCCTTTGAGTTTATAGAAAAATTTATCAAGTCATTGTTGTAAGTTTAACAACACACAATGACAATACTTTTATTAATGCGTCCTAATATTAATATTTCAAGTTAAAAATTGCTAATGACTTGAAATATATTTAACTATACGAGCAATTAATGCATCGGGAGCCATACTTGCATCAAGATTTTGTATCGGATAAGGCCAATTTCTCAGCCACGTCATCTGTCTTTTCGCAAGCTGCCTAGTAGCAGCAATACCTCGTTGACGCATCTCCTGGTAGTCATATTCACCATCAAGATACTGCCATACTTGTCGGTAGCCCACCGAACGCATCGAGGGCAAATCCAAGCACAGATCGCCTCGAGCCTTTAACGCGGCCACTTCTTTCACCAAGCCTTGCGCTAACATGTCATCAAACCTAGCCTCTATGCGGCGATGCAGCTCAGCGCGATCCTCCAGTGCCAAGGCAAAGCTGAGCACTCGGTATTGCTCAAATAAAGATGGAGCAGCGCTATTGGCCTGAGCTTGACGCAACTCAGTCATCGTCTTACCGCTCACTCTGTACACTTCTAATGCGCGACTAATGCGATGGGAGTGATTGGGATGAATAGTCGCGGCGATATCGGGATCAATCTCCGCCAACTGAGCATGCAGCGCAGGCCAACCAAGCCGCTGCGCCTCTGCATTAATTTGCTCACGCACCTCATTGTCGGCCTCGGGCATATCAGCCAAATCGTCAATCAGCGCCTTAAAGTACATCATACTGCCGCCCACCAACACAGGTATCTTGCCAGCCGCCACGGAAGCCGCTATCGCGGCCATCGCATCTTCACGAAATTCGGCCACCGAATACACTTCAGCAGGGTCGCGGATATCCATTAAGGCATGCGGATAGCGAGCCAAGGTTACTTTATCAGGCTTTGCCGCCCCCACATCTAATTGTCGATAAATTTGTGCCGAATCGACATTAATCAGATCACAGCCAAGCTCATCCTGCAGCCTCATCGCTAGCGCCGTCTTGCCAGAAGCGGTAGCTCCCATCAGAAAGATGACCGTAGGTAGCGCCACTATTGCCCCCGCAAAAAGAGCTTATCCAACTCATTCATACTCATTGACGTCCATGTTGGACGGCCATGATTGCATTGACCACTCCGTTCGGTCGCCTCCATGTCGCGCAGCAGAGCGTTCATTTCAGGAATAGTTAGCCGTCGGTTCGCGCGCACCGAACCGTGACACGCCATCGTGGCGAGAATCTCATTGCGCTGCTGCTGAACTCGATCAGACGTCCCATACGTCAAAAAGTCAGACAATACATCGCGCACCAACTGTTGCACATCTGCCTGCGCCAACGACACGGGAATATGACGAATAACCACACTTTCATCACCCGCCGCTTCTATGCCGAAGCCCAGTTTGGCAAATTCTTCTGCAAACTGCTCAGCACAATCTACCTCCTTGGAACTAAGGGCCATAGATTGGGGCACCAATAATGGCTGGGTACGAATACCCTCACCATCCACGGCTAGCTTTAACCGCTCGTAGGTAATTCTCTCATGCGCCGCGTGCATATCAACCACGATCAAACCCTGGGCATTTTCGGCGAGTATGTACACCCCTTTCAATTGGGCGATCGCAAAACCAAGCGGTGGGATTTCCTCACTGCCTTGCTCTTCAAGCGAGGGGGCTGGCGCCTGATAAAAAGATTGGTTAGCCTGCAGCTGATCGCGAATCACACCGCGACTTGGCGAAGAATGCCCCGCATAGTGACCCAATCCAGCAGTCGAGGGTGCCGCCGCTGGAGTATCCGAGGCTAACCCCATACTCGCTTGACCTTGAAACTCACCCCTAGCCAATGGATCCGCAGGCGCCGCTGCGGGCATCTGCTGTGCATACTGTGTCGGTGCTGGATTATCACCCGGCCTGACATCGGCTAACACTCTGTGTAGGCTACTAAACAAAAAATTGTGTACGGTACGACCATCGCGGAAGCGCACTTCATGCTTGGTAGGGTGCACGTTGACGTCGACAATAGTCGGGTCTAACTCAAGATATAACACATAGGCTGGGTGCCTACCGTGGAATAACACATCGGCATAGGCTTGGCGAATGGCATGCGAAACTAGCTTGTCGCGCACCACCCTTCCGTTGACAAAAAAGTGCTGCAGGTCAGCTTGGCTTCTAGAGAATGTCGGTAGCGCAATCCACCCCCACAATCGAATACCATTCACCTCATGCTCGACAAACAGGGCATTTTCCATAAATGCCGGCCCGCATACCGAAGCAATGCGGCGCTCTTGTTCGGCCTGACTTTTACATGCTCGCAACGCATGAATGCCGCGTTGATTGTGACGTAAGTAAAAACTCACATCAAAGCGACTCAGTGCCTGGCGTTTCACCACCTCTTCCAAATGATTAAACTCAGTCTTTTCAGTTCGCAAAAATTTGCGCCGCGCGGGGGTATTAAAAAATAAGTCTCGCACCTCGACCGTGGTACCCCTAGGATGAGCCGCCGGCTGAATTTGTACATCCATTTCGCGCCCTTCAGAAAAAGCGCTCCAGCCCTGCATAGACGTTTCACTATCATTGGATGTGAGCGTCAACCTCGACACTGAACTAATACTCGCCAGTGCTTCACCCCGAAAACCCAATGTCGCCACACCCTCGAGATCATCAAGCGTGTAAATCTTGCTCGTAGCGTGTCGGCTTAGGGCCAGAGGAAGATCCTCTGAGCTAATGCCTATGCCATCGTCGCGAATGCGTATTTGCCTAACCCCCCCTTCTTCGATATCGACTTCAACCTTGGTGGCACCAGCATCAAGGGAGTTTTCAAGCAATTCTTTGAGTACAGAAGCAGGGCGCT
>Ga0181565_10002385_pt1 | contig 14350 bp, 12 predicted proteins | sample 101ome_16_FD_129661 | JGI IMG/M metagenome (GOLD analysis project Ga0181565, IMG submission 129661) | Coastal salt marsh microbial communities from the Groves Creek Marsh, Skidaway Island, Georgia - 101401AT metaG (megahit assembly) | ecosystem: Environmental > Aquatic > Marine > Intertidal... | reverse complement strand
GTATGGACTCGATCGCTTCCAGCAGGCGACCACCACTCTCGCTGAGTGTGCCTTTGTACCGTGCTATTTCAGGAAGCAGTGAGAGGAATTGTTTTCGATCCGCCTGCCACTCGCTGGCATCTGCATACATATCACGCAGGTCCCATTTGTATTCCTCGGCAATGTCGGCCCGCTCGGGGACTTTGGTTCCGGAGGCGTAGCTCAACATCGGACTAAGGATAAGTAACGCGAGCGAAAGGAGTGAGGTATGGAGTGGGTGAGTCATCCAAGAGTCCTGAGTAAGGGAGGGGTGAGTCGATGTCCGCTGGGCCCGTCGATCGCATCGGCCACTGAGTTAGCCTAGCCCAACTGGCGAGATCTGACGAGCCTCGGATCAGTTCATAAATGTCGGGGCGCTAAATGGGGGTCGGCGGCGGCGAACCGTTCGCCCCGTGAAGGTTCTGAATAGGTGTCCAACCCTGAAACGGTAATTGCTCCCATGCGGCTGAGATCTAGGCTGCTGTTGTCCCGTTGCGCATCTGACGGAAAACTCAAGTGGGTGACTTCACCGATCAGCAGGTTTGTACCGTTGATGCTCAAAGGGTGGTGTTCTCGAAGCTCGCAGCCAATCTGGAGTGCCGCCGTCTCGACGAATGGAGCGCCAACACCATTTACCCACTCAATGCCAAAGTCACAGGCAACAAATTCTGATTCGTTACGCCCGTAGGAAGCGGATGTTTGGTGCGCCATTGCTGCTTCTTCCAGGGTAAAGCTATTCAGGGTCCAGCTCTGATTGCCCAAAATATTGATGAGTGTGTGCCGTTCGCTTTGCCCTGTTGAGGGTCTCAAAATCATCGCGAGGAGGGGCGGATCGGATCCGAGATGAAAATGGGAAGAGATGATAGCGAGGTTTGTCTGGCCCGCACCGTCGCAGGTGCCAACCAGCATCCCGGGCTTGTATCCGGGCAAGCTGTTAATGAGCATGGCTCGGGGCGTTCGCTCCATCGCCGCGATATCGCCCGGTGACAGAATTTTGCGCTGGGTACTCAAAGGGGCGTCGCCTTCAATCATCACTGGGGTATCGGTTTGCGAAGCGTCTTTCTGCCCACTGCCGGTAAAGCCAGTCCGCTACCGGCTTCACTATCGGCCAAGAAAGAAATCGCCACAGAGCGCCAAGGCGGGTGTGCTGCCATGCTGCGATATTGGCATCGAGGCCAACAATCCAGGTGTCACCGCGCCGGAGATGCAGTGACTTCAGCAGCGTGGACCTGTCTGGCGTGTTGGCGTCAGGCGCAAGATTGTGGATGTCTTGCAGCACCAGCGTGCTGGATTTTAGACGCTCAAGATGCGCCATTTCTCTCTGGCATAGCGGGCAGCTGCCATCGTAATAAAGGATGTCGGGTTCCTGCATGGTATCGATACGATGCTGATGAGGCGGCGGATGGCATCGGGCGCCAAAGATTTATGATCGTGTTTGTTCGTTATGATTCAGCGATCAGGGCAGCGATACTCTTTTTAAGCAGCGCTTCGTCTCCCTTTCGGAAACCAACATGGATTTCGCGAATCTGCCCGAATCGATCGATGAGATATCCCGACGGCATGCCGGCTACCGCAAAAGCCCTGCCCAGGTCGCCGCTTTTATCGATCGCGACGGGGTACTCGACCGGATAGCGCTTGAGAAAATCCAGCGCGTCCTCATCAACATAATCCACGCTAACGGCGACAACCCGAAAATCTGCCGCGTCAAAGTCTTTGCTGAGCTTATTTAAAGCCGGAAGCGACAGACGACAAGGGCCACACCAACTGGCCCAGAAGTCGATATAGGTGACTTTGCCAAGGTGAGTCTCGCTCGAGATGGAACCAGAACCGTTGGCAATGAGGGGCAAGCGCCACTGGGGCTGGGGCAGGGGTTCATCGAGTACGACATGCGAGCCGCGCTCCGCCAGGCTAACGGGCGCGATCCACGCCAGACAGACCAAGCCCCAGGCCAGTACCCGCCTTGTAAAAAGCCGCGACGCTGTCGAATGAGACGCCATCAATCCCCTCTGCCTAGTTACCGGTTTCGGCCCAGTCGTTCATGAGCGTCGACCCACTCGTTGACGCGGGTGGTTTTGTCCACCCGGGCCGCGCCGGAAAGCGACAATTCGCCCGCCACCACCAACGCCGCCGCAATCTCACAGAGCTTCAGCGCCTTCCCTTGACCCTCGCAGCCCAGCATTCGCAGACACTCCCGTTGGGTTGGCAGAGCGGTGCCACCCCCATAGGTGGCCATGATGAGTGCCGGGAGCGTGATGGAGAAATAAAAATCACCTTGCCGGGTCGCACGCTGATAGGTGGTGCACTGATTCGATTCACCAATATTGGCGACGTCCTGGCCGGTGGCCAGATACAGTGCCGCCAAAGCATTGGCCGGATGGTTCGCGTTATTCGATGAATTGGTCAGTATCGCTGAGAGCGTTGATATTTGTTGTCCGTAAGCAATCTGCTCGGGCGCGACGCGCAAGTGCTTCATCAACACTTCCCTCGGCACCGTAATCTCCGCCGTGACGCGGCGGCCGCGGGTTTTAAGCAGATTCACAGATGAGGTTTTTTTCTCGGTATCAAAATTTCCCGAGAGCATGTAGTGCAGCATTTCGGGGCGTTGCTCGTGAATCCACTCGCATGCAGCAAAAGTGGCTCGACTCACCATATTTTGGCCGGCAGCGTCTCCGGTTGAATAATCGAAGCGGGTGAAAACCATGCTGTGAGCGTGGTAACTCTCGATGTCGTGGAGCTTGCCCACGGATGTGGTGGTTTCGGCTTTCGCTTTGATTGCCTCAAAATTGTCGTTTAACCAAAGCTGGAAGTCGCGCGCCTGGCGAGAGTTTCTGAAGATAAAGCAGGGGGATCGCTGCATCGATTCCTGAGACACCGTTGTCAGCACGCCGCCAGCCTCCCGGATCACTTTCATGCCCCGGTTATAAGAGGCCAGCATGGTCCCCTCGACCGTGGCCATGGGTACGTAGAACTCCCCTTGGGCATGCTCGCCATTTACAAGCAGCGGTCCAGCGACCCCAATGGGTATTTGGGCGACACCCCAGAAGTTCTCGATGTTGCTTTCCATTTCGTGAGGGTCAAAGGAAAAGCGCTTGGTATGGTCCAGATTCGCGCCGGTTTGCTCCTCAATGAACCGCTGCCGCTCTTCAATAATCTCGGTGCTGTAATCGTCATCGGCATGCCGAGGTATTCGATTTCGGTCGCTCATAAGGCATTGATCCGTGCTTTGGCGTTGTCATATTCGCCGCGTAGTTTAGCGACATAGTCGGCAGTTGTACCCAACGTTTTTACCGCGCCAATGCCTTGCCCGCAGCCCCAGATGTTTTTCCAGGCCTTGGCATCAGTGTTGCCGCCCGAACCGAAATCCATTTTGCTCGGATCACTTTCCGGGAGGTTGTTGGGGTCGAGTCCAGCTGCCTCGATGGAAGGTTTTAAGTAATTGCCGTGAACGCCGGTAAACAAGCTGCTATACACAATATCGTCAGCGCAGTAATCTACAATGGCTTGCTTGTAGGCCTGCTCGGCGTCGGCTTCCTCGGTCGCAATGAATGCGGATCCGATGTATCCCAGATCTGCGCCCATCGCCTGCGCGGCGAGCACTGCATCGCCGGTCGCGATGGCGCCCGATAGCAGCAGTGGTCCGTCGAACCACTCTCGGATCTCTTGAATCAGTGCCATCGGAGAGGTTGTGCCCGCATGGCCACCAGCGCCTGCCGCTACTGCAATTAGGCCATCGGCGCCTTTTTCGATGGCCTTTTTTGCAAACCGATTGTTAATCACGTCGTGAAGGACAATGCCCCCGTAACTGTGAACCATTTCATTGACCCACTCTTTTGCGCCAAGCGAGGTGATCACAATGGGGACTTTGTATTTCACACACATGTCCATGTCGTGCTTGAGCCGGGCATTGGATCCGTGGACGATTTGATTGACAGCAAACGGTGCGGAGGGCGCCTCGGGATGTTCGGCATCATAGGCCGCAAGCTCTGAGGTAATGCGCTGCAGCCACTCCTCCAGCACCGGCTCTGGACGTGCGTTGAGCGCGGGGAAAGAACCCACAACGCCCGCTTTGCACTGCGCTATAACGAGGTTGGGATTGGAGATAATGAACAGTGGTGCGCCGACAACCGGTAGTTGCAGGGCGCCCTGCAGAGAGGGTGGCAAGGCCATGGGGGCTTTCTCCTAATGACTATGATTCGAATGCGTTGGCACCCGCGAAGCTATGGTTTGGGTGCCGTGTTCTGTTACCAGCGGTGGATGGCAATCCGATCCCCTGTGCAGTGCGGCTGTCGGGGCGCATAATGGGGGCCGCACCGTCGAGTTTCGGCATGGTATATGCCAATAGTTTACGGTGCAACCAACTCCAGACGGACAGGCTGCTCTGAATGTACCACCCATACTTCGGTCTCGCTGAGCCTCCTTTCTCTATCGCCGTGAACCCACGTTATCTGTTCATGAGTGGTCAGCATCGCGATGCCTTGGCGCACTTACTTTACGGTGTCGGTAGTGGGGGTGGATTCATTTTGCTGACCGGTGAAGTAGGGACAGGCAAAACGACGCTGAACCGGTGTCTGTTGGACCAATTACCCGGCGACACCGATATCGCGATTATCTTGAATCCTGCATTAAGTGCGGTAGAACTACTCGCCACGGTGTGCGATGAGTTGGCGATCGATTACCCCAAGGGCACCGATAGCCTAAAGGTGCTCACCGACGCCTTGCATCGATTTCTTCTTGCAAACTGCAGAATGGCGAGAAGAACCGTGCTGATGATCGACGAGGCGCAGCACCTCAATTTCGACGTCTTGGAGCAGATCAGATTGCTTACCAATTTAGAAACTGACGAGCGAAAGTTGCTGCAGATTATTCTTATCGGCCAGCCAGAGTTGGCCGCGATGCTCTCACGACCAGAGCTGAGGCAGTTGAATCAAAGAATCACGGCGCGATTTAACCTGACCGCGCTGACGTCCGAAGAGGTGGCGACGTATGTTCGTCATCGCTTGCAGGTTGCGGGCCTCAAAGACAATCGATCGCTGTTCAGCGAGTCGGCCCTGCGCGAGATCTACCGGTTAACTGATGGGATCCCGCGGCTGATTAATCTGGTTTGCGATAGAGCGATGACGGGTGCCTATGGAAGAGGCCAGCAGACGGTGTCAAAAGGCCTTATTCAGGAAGCGGCGCGGGAGGCGTTGGGGATCAATAATGGAGCGGATCGACCCGGATCCGGTCCAAGGAAGGGCAGCGCTGTAAGGCGAATTGGCTTATTGATCGCAGCGACGGCTATAGCCGGTTTCGGTATGGCGGCCTATCTGGGTTTACTCGACCGCCAAGCGCTGGCGACCTTAGCCCCACAGTCCGAGAGTCCGCCGACAGAGGGTTTGCCCCCGCCTTCTGCCTCGCAAGAGACACCCATTTTGCCCACCAACCGCTGGCAGTTGGATCCCGCGCAAGCAGAGGCCGCGCTTTGGGGTCTGCGCTTCGATGTGCCGCTTGAGGGAAATCTGTGCGCTACGGCTTTGGCAACGGGGTGGCAGTGCGAAACGATGCAGTCTGATGTTTGGGACGAGGTGGTGGCGGTAAATCGTCCGGTAATACTGGATTTGCGTCGCGCCGATGGTTTCGCCGCGGCCACCGTCATGCTGAGCATAGAAGGAGATACGGCACTCGTCTGGGATGGACGGGCAGCTTGTGAGATCAGTCTGATGACATTGACAGAGAGTTGGCGGCATCGTTTCCGCTACCTCTGGCAAAGTCCTGATGGCTGGTTTGGTCCGCTTGCCCTCGGCGACAGTGGCCCTGCTGTCCGTCACGTCGTAGAGGCCTTCGCCAGCTTGGACCAATTGCCAGCGCCGCCGCTGGATGTGTTTACAGAGGCTTTGCAACAACGTGTTGTGGCTTTTCAAATGACCGCCGGTCTGGAGGTGGACGGCGTTATCGGAGCGAGAACCTTGCAGGCGCTTAATGACGAATTGGGACGAGGTTGGTCGTCCGAAGGGGCGATAGATGAGCGCGACCTGTCACTCGGAGCGACACCGTGTCGCTGATACTCGACGCGTTGAAGCGTTCTGAAGCTGAAGAAAATAGGGCGGCGCCAATATCACTGGTGGGCGACCCGTCGATTCAGAGCGAATCCACTCCCAACAGGCTTGTCGCGTCGCTCGCTGTCTTGGCGGTCGCATTTTTTATTGTCCTCGGTTTTTGGTGGTTAGAGCCAGGATCTTCTGAAGACAGAGGCCATTCAACTGCGGCGGCGATGGCCCCTGATGGGGAGGCGAAGACGGAAGATGGCACGGTGGCCAGTGTCTCGCAGGAGGCGCCTTCGCAGCGTTCGCTGGCACAGCCGTCCGAAGCCCCCAATCCCGTGATCGCTGAGTTTGACAACCCCGCCGTATCCATGGGAGATCAATCGGGCCGGCCGGCGACCGATCCTGATGCGGGTGAACTGGCAGCACTGAATCGGGCGATGTGGGTAGACGCTGGGGTTTTGGGAAGCGAGATGGCCGATCAGGTAGACGCTTCCCTCACCGATCAGGGTGCAGGAGCGGGACGCATTCAACAGGCTGCAGTCGCCGAGAAAACTCCGACGTTGTTGGACGAGGGGCAAGTCGATGCTCCAGAGATCGATCTTCAAGAGGTGATGGAGCGATTGGCGTTAGAGGCGGGTGGTGCTGCGCTCGCACCGCACCCCGTGCCTTTACTTGAAAATCTGACCCAGCAGCAAAAGGATCGCGTGCCTACCATTATTTACAGTGCCCACCAATTTGGTGGCGATAATCCGGCCTTCGTTGAGCTCAATGGCAGCAGACTGAAGGAAGGTGAAAGCGATCGGACGATTCGCGTCGACGAGATTCTCGATGACAGCGTCATTTTGAGTGCGGTGGGTACCCAGTTCCGCCTTAAGGCCCTCAATTCATGGATTAATCTGTGACCAGTTCACCACCCCCCTCGGGGAGAAGGAAGACCTTTATGGCCTCATAAAGGCCGGTCTGGGTAATAAAGGGCGTCAGCAATGCCTGATCGGTTCGGTTTGCGAAGAGCGGCACATTTGCCCCCGTGTGTTCTTCGCTGAACCCATTGTTCGTGGCGTAGTTGATGCGCATGATGCTGCCCTCGGGCGTCTTGAGCCGCGCAGTATGCCCCGGGGAATAAATGGCCATGGGGTACTCCGCATAGTGACTCGGCTCAGGCAGGATCTGGGCTGCTTGTGCGTGATCAGCGGTCACAATGATCAGCGTATTCCCGTGGCTATTGGCAAACGCCATAGCGCGCGCCAGCGCCTCTTCAAGTTGTTCGATTTCACCGATCGAGCCGCAGGGGTTACGTTTGTGGCTTTGCTTGTCGATTGAGGCAGATTCCACCATCAAAAAAAATCCTCGGGGATTATCGATTGACAGCTGCCGCAATGCGATGTCAGTCATCAGTGCGAGGGGTGGCGTGTTCGTTGCCTCTGGATTGGGCTCGCAGGCCATGGGTTCGGGCGCTTTCACCTCGCCCAAATAATCGAAAAGGTGATTCAGCCAGCTTTTCTCAGCCATCTCGGCACGCCGACCTTCCGAGCCACGCCATCTGACTTTCAGGTTCTCGCTATCAAAGAGCCCGATGATTGTCTGCTCCGGCAGCCCCGGGCGAAGCTCGCTGGGAGTGGTGAGTACTCGAAAACCATTGCGCTCAGCCAGCGCACGCACCGATTCTCCCGCAGACGTTTCTTGTGCCAGAAATTTCTGGCCGCCGCCGAGGAGAATTTGGGCGCCACTCATGACCAACTGCTCGATAATCGATCCAGGCCCGCCATTTTCCAGCGCATCCTGCGGGCAGCTGGGTTGCGGAACACCGTAATAGGTGCTCCCTAATATTTCTTCTGGGCCCTCGCAGCTTCTCGAAGAGACATGAGCAAGAAACGAAGCGGGTGTCGCATCAGTTATGGATGAGGTGGTCACGAGGCCGACCCGTAATCCAGCGGTGACGGCTTGCTCGGCAATGGTAGGCAAATCCCGATCGCGAATGTCCGTTCCGATCCTGCCCACACTGGTAATGGCGCCGGTGGCAATTGCGGTGGCTGTATTGGCTGAGTCGGCGACATAGGTCGGCCGTCCCGCAGTCGAAAGTGTCTCAACTTGGACAGCCCCGCGAAAAGGTAGGCTGTCGACACCGAGCGTCCCGCTCATTCCGGCCAGATAGTTCCGACCCATGGTGACATGTTGATCATCGAAACCGTCGCCGATAATTAAAATGACATTCCTCGAGGCGGCTGCAGCCGCTGTGCAAAGGGCGCACAGCACTAGGGGCGTAAATAGTCGAATAAAAAGCTTTGCTGGGTCATGTGCGGGGGCTTTCATGCGGTGTGCATCCAACAGGGACCAACGCAGAATAAGGTGGGCGCGGCTTACTAACAATCAGCTTGGGTCAATTGCGCCGGGGTCAAGCACTTGGGGTAGGGGCGCCCCTTATGGCACACTGCGAGGCAAAATTTTTGGGGTATTGATCCATGTCTTTGTTGCACTGTCGCTACACCACCTTGCTCGCTATTGCGGCACTGGGTGCCGGTTTCTCTCCCATGGCCTTGGCGGAGACGATCTCAGGTGCCGACACTGCCTGGATCCTCACATCTACCGCTTTGGTGCTGTTTATGACAATCCCCGGCCTGTCGTTGTTCTACGCTGGGTTGGTTAGGGCGAAAAACGTGCTTTCTGTGCTGATGCAGTGCTTTGCGCTGACGGCGCTGATGTCGGTTTTGTGGTTTGCCATTGGTTACACGCTTGCATTCGGCTCATCGGGTGTTGAGCAAGGTCCCTGGCTTGGGGATTTGGGTAATCTGTTCTTGGCCAAAGTGTCCATGGACAGCGTCAGCGGATCGATCCCTGAAACGCTCTTTGTCATGTTTCAATTGACGTTTGCGGTGATTACCCCGGCACTCATCGTCGGCGGATTCGCTGAGCGCATGCGGTTTTCAGCCATGTTGCTGTTTAGCTCGCTGTGGTTGATTCTGGTCTATGCGCCGATTTGTCACTGGGTTTGGGGTGGTGGCTGGCTGGGCGAGATGGGCCTTCAGGATTTTGCCGGAGGCTCAGTTGTGCACATCACGGCGGGGGTGGCTGCCCTGGTTGCGGCACTGTCCCTCGGCGGTCGTCGCGGGTTCGGTGAAACGGCAATGCCCCCCCACAATCTGACCATGACGGTGACCGGTGCAGGCATGCTGTGGGTGGGTTGGTTTGGTTTTAACGCGGGATCCGCGGTTGCCGCAGACAGTAGCGCGGCGATGGCGATGCTTGTTACGCATCTTTCCGCTGCCTGCGGCTCCCTCGCCTGGATGGCGATGGAGTGGATTCGGCACGGTAAACCCTCGGTGCTGGGTATTGTGACCGGAATGGTCGCGGGGCTGGGCACTATCACGCCTGCGTCCGGTTCTGTCGGTCCTGCAGGTGCTGTCGTGATTGGGCTGTCGGCTGGCGTCATTTGCTACTTTGCCACCATCACTCTTAAAAATCGCCTCGGTGTCGATGACAGCCTTGATGTATTTCCGGTGCACGGCGTGGGTGGCATGCTCGGGCTAGTGATGGCCGGCATTTTCTGCTCGCCGTCTTTGGGCTTGTTTAGTGGTAATGGCTTTTCCGATGGCGTTGAAGGTATCGCTGGACAGTTGGCCATCCAACTGACCGGAATCGGCGCGACGTTTGTCTATACCGCGTTGGTAAGTTGGGTACTGCTGCGGATTGTTGACGCAGTGGTGTCCCTCAGAGTCGATCAAGAAGATGAAACTGCGGGGCTGGATATTGTCCTGCATGACGAGCGCGGTTACGACCTGTAGCGCCTTCCCGGCTTATGGCACCGCACTGAGCGTCAGGGCGATGCCCAGCCTCTTAAAGGAGGACTCGCTCTGCAGGATTTCCCAAATCGTTAGGGGATGCGCCTCACCCCAATCCTCAGGATACGTCAGGGTAAGGGTTTCCCCTTTCGCACAAACGGCCAGATTGGGAATGCTCTCCACCTCTTCCACATGTTTCAGGATGACCGCTAACCGCAGAAGGACCATCATGCGCGCGACGTTCTGGCGTTTGCGATCGGGAATGGCGTCCAGCGCGTCGAGCCGGATTTTACCTCGCAGCCCGGAGATGAGCGTTGCCATGATTTCCTGGTCTTGTTGCGCGAACCCGGGTAAATCGCTGTTGAGCACCAGATAGGCTGAGTGTTGAGAGTAGTTTTTTTGGGAGACAGCCACGCCGACTTCGTGCAGCGCCGCCGCCCAGGTCAAAAGATCCACCTCACTCCTGCTGAGATGCCACTCGCTGGATATCGCCGATGCCAAAAGTCCCACTCGGCGGCATACCAAGTCGGCAATGGTTTGATCAGCGCTGTAGCGCTGCTGCATTGCCGAGACGCTGCGCGTGCGCACATCCTCATGGCTAAATCTGCCGATCAAATCATAAATTACGCCCTCCCGAAGGGCGCCCGATGAGGTACGCATTTCCTGTATCTGTAGGCCGTCGAAGATGCCAAGCGTGATGGCCAGCCCCGAAGTCACCACACTTTTTCGTGTGTCGCTGAGGCCGTCCAAATTGATGTCGTTGGTGTGTTTGAATGTGAGCAAAGCCTCTTTCAGCTTTTCCAGGGAATCACGATCGATACCACTGTCCCGCCAGCCCGCCGCGGTGATCAACGCTTCAATCGCGCGCAGCGTGCCAGATGAGCCAACGGCCTCCTGCCAAAAATTACTGTTAAAGCGCCGTCGAATATGCGATACCTCTATGCGTGCCCTGTGATAGGCCGCTTCAAAGCCGTCGCGATGGATCAGGCCCTCAGGCAGGTAGTGACGGCCATAGGACACGCACCCCATTTGCAGACTCTCAAGCTTTTTTGGCTCAAAACGCTCGCCTAAAATAAATTCCGTGCTTCCTCCGCCAATGTCGATGACCAGCCGCGTGTTTGCGTCATCAGATAAGGTATGCGCGACCCCCAGATAAATCAGTCGCGCTTCCTCGCGGCCGTATATCACGTCAATCGGGGTATCAATAATTTGCTCCGCCGGGTCGATAAATGCCTGTCGGTTTTTGGCTCGTCGCAGAGCGTTGGTGCCAACAATGCGTAATTTATCCGGCGAGGTGCTGTCTATCAGTTGTTTGAAGCGCTCCAAACAAGCAAGGCCGCGAGCAATAGCAGAGTCAGTCAACAGACCTGAGTCATCCGTTTCGCCCAGTTGGACCTTCTCAGCAAGGGCGTGAACCGGCCTTAGCTCTCCAAATTCCGCTTTGGCTACCATCAGATGAAATGAGTTGCTTCCAAGATCGATCGCCGCGAGCAGCGTGTCGTCGCTGCCGCTATCAATCATTGGGAAACTTCACTTGTGCAGATCCGGGTATTGGGAGAGGTTGTCGGGGCGAGCGGTATCCAATTAATTTCTGTAGCACCGCTTAGCTCTCCCTGTCATTCGGGTCATCAGTTCGTAGCCTATGGTGCCACAGGCATCAGCCACCGCATCTACGCCGGGGGTTTGCCCCCAAAGCACCACGGGGGTGCCGATTTCCACCGGGCCGCAATCGGTGACATCAACGGTCACCATGTCCATCGACACCCGGCCGACAAGTGGGGCAATGAGGTCGTTTATTTGAACTGGCGTGCCGTTGCGGGCTGACCAGGGGTAGCCGTCGCCGTAGCCGACGGGTAGCGTGGCAATCGTGCTGTCCCGTTCGGCCGTCCATTGGCCACCGTAACCGACGGACTCACCAGCGGCGATCTGCTTGACGGCGATCACGGCTGTTTCAAAGTGCATAGCGGGTTTGAGTGCGGAGTTGCTGGCTGAGTCTTTAACGAAGCCGCCGTATATCGCGTAACCCACCCTTGCCCAGTCGCTGTTTTTGGTAAGGCCGAGGCGGCTTGCTGCTGAATTACATAAACTGACGTCACCTGACCAATGCGACGTGAGGTTTTGCCACTGGCTGAGTTGCTTTGCTGTCAGTGGGCTATCGGGGAACTCGGCAGCGGCAAGATGGGACATCAGCGTCAAATGGTCGCAGCCCAAGTCCTGCAAAGCCTGTCGAACAGAGGGCAATTGCGTTGGGCTGAAGCCGAGTCGATGCATTCCGGTATCGATTTTGATCCAGGCCCGAGACGGCGCACCCTGATGAGCGCGGTACCACTCGATTTGTGCGAGATCGTGCAGGGCTGGCCACAGGTTGTGTTGTGTCGCGAGCGTGACGTCGATTGCAGAATGAGGCCCTTCCAGCACCAGGATCGGTTTGCTGATCCCAGCGGTGCGCAGCTCGATGGCCTCCGCGATAAATGCAACGGCGAAAGCGTCGACCATCTTCTCAATATAGCGGGCCACAGGGACTGCACCGTGCCCGTAAGCATCCGCCTTGACGACGGCCATGAATTGGCTCGCGCCCAGAGATCGCTTGAGCAAGGCAATGTTGTCGCCGATGGCCGCAAGATCAATGACGACAGAGGTGGGTCTTGGCATCAGTCTATATCGAATCGATGGCGGTGAAAGAGGCGCTGCGCTGCGGACCAATAGCTCCCCGGCTTGCCATCAGCTACGGGTATGCCATCGATGGCAATTACGGGTGACAATTCTTTGGTCGATGAACTGAGCCAAACTTCGTCGGCAGACATCACGGTATCGCGACTGATTGGCCCCAGTTGCACTTCCCAATCTGTATGCGCCTCAATGAGTTCAAGGCATAAACGACGGGTCACCCCTGGCAGCTTCTGATGATCCAATTCGGGAGTGCAGATGCGGCCGTCCTTTATGACAAAAACGTTGCAGGCGGCAGCCTCTGTAAGTTGGTCGTGTTCATTGAACAGCAAGACCTCCTCTGCACCCTCATCGATAGCTTCCATCATGTGCAGCACATTGCCCAAGAGGGCGGTGGATTTGATATGACATCTGCCCCACCTCGAATCTGACCGGGTCACCGTGGTGAAGCAACTCGCAGTGTCCAGAGACCCGTCACATGGTGGGTCGATGGGGAAGGTGTAAACAAACAGGGTAGGTACAACTTGCGCAGGGAAGGCGTGTTGCCGCTTCTCCGAAGCGCCCCGTGTAATCTGCAGATAAATCCCTAAGTTGCCGCCCCCATTTACTTCGATCAGTTCCCTGATCACCGAGACTAACTCCGAATCAGATGTGTTAGCGCCGAGCTTGATGCCCTCGAGGGAGTGTCTCAGCCGCTCCATATGGTAGGGCATCGCCACTGCTTGTCCGGCATAGCAGGGAATGACCTCATAAACGCCGTCGCCGAAGAGAAATCCTCGATCCATCGGCGATATTTTTGCCTCTTGCAACGGCAAAAATTCTCCGTTCAGGTACGCTACGCTCATAGCTGGTTCTCTTGATGAAGCAATTCGATCACGCGGGCTACCAGCTCGGCGCCGGCATCCTCTGGAAATCCATCCTCGGTGGCGACCCGCTCACCGGTGACGCCATCTACAGCGCCTGCCGCCACGAGGAAGGCGAGATCCTCACGGAGCGCAACGCTGATATCGGGTATGGTCTCATGTTGCGCGTATGTTAGCGCGCACAGTGCGTAGGCGCCCCAGTTTGAAACGTCCGCCACTATTAATTCATCGCAGGTGCAGATAGCGGGATGAATATCCATTGCATCCAGCGCCGCAATGGCCTTGCCCATACCCAATTCATTGCCGCCGTCACCAATTGCAATAATCGGGCAGGGCGCCAGCTCAAGGTAGGGCTCGGCAGGGGAGCAATTCGCGGAAATATCGACGCCCGCCATGTTGTAGTAACGTCCGTCTTTCGCCGCTCCTGGCCGCTCTATGCTGATTATCAGCGCAGGAGCCGCCTGCTGATAGAGATCCCGAACTGACTGCTGCACTTCCTCCCTCGTGCCTGTGGCTAACTCCAGACATCGAAACGTCGGCGCAAGACATTGGGTGAGAGAGTGCTCCGACACAATAACGGGCTGCAGTTGGAGTTGTTCACAAAGCCGATACAGCGCCATCGCCCCCGCTGGCCCATCCGTTTCAAAAGAGCCAGCAACGGGGAATCCAGTAATAATATACGCAATGCCTCGCTGTGCTCTCAGCATTTCAGCGGCTCGGCCAAGGTAACCCGGATTGAGTACTTGTCGAATTCGACTCATACCCCGGTGATCATGCTGTATCAGTAGCAATTCAATTGCCTCGGCCGTTGCGTTGCTGATGCGCAGCGTCATGTCAGCTTGGTCTCGAGGTAATGGTGCTCCAGCCAGGCAATTCGGTCCGCCTCCTGAGGAGTGATAGCGACGAACTGCACGCGTTGGCCCGGCTGAGATTGGACGAGGCGGCGGCAATCTCCGCGAATAACCGCTCCCGCTTTGGGGTAGCCGCCAACCGTTTGCCGGTC
>Ga0181565_10002364_pt1 | contig 14391 bp, 13 predicted proteins | sample 101ome_16_FD_129661 | JGI IMG/M metagenome (GOLD analysis project Ga0181565, IMG submission 129661) | Coastal salt marsh microbial communities from the Groves Creek Marsh, Skidaway Island, Georgia - 101401AT metaG (megahit assembly) | ecosystem: Environmental > Aquatic > Marine > Intertidal... | reverse complement strand
AGTAGAAAGAGAGAAAATAGTTTCGGTAAAGGTTGCGGTATTGATAACTCTGATTTTAAAAATACGGCGAGCATACCTAACAAGAAAAAAAGAACTGGAGGGTTCATTATGTTTTGTATGATCAAGTCTATATTCATAAATTTGTCCTTTGTTAAAAATTAAATCAGAGTAATTTTGTCTTATTTATATTGAATCGCTTCTTTAGCCTTAGATTAAAATATTTTTTTAAGAATCATAGTTTTAATACTTATCATTGCAATTGTGGTTTTGGTAAACTAGAGAAAAATAGTTTTAATAATAATCATATCTTTGATTTTTATCTTCATTGTTATGTTAAAATATAGAAGATTGTAAAAGGAGTTCGTCATCTCTTTTAATATAGCAAACAGCTCTACTGAGACTACAGAACTAAAAACTAATAAAGCATTTTTAAATGCTATCATTAAGACGATACCACATCTTGTTTGGTTAAAAGATCCTGATGGTACTTATATTGGTTGTAATGAAAGGTTTGAGAGATTTTTTGGGGCAAAAGAAAAAGATATTGTTGGAAAATCTGATTACGATTTTGTCGATAAGGATTTGGCTGACTTTTTTAGAATGCATGATAAAAATGCGATGAAGCAAAACAAACCTACTATCAATGAAGAATGGATAACATATGCAGATGATGAACATAGGGAATACTTAGAAACAATTAAAACACCAATGTACGATTTTGATGGAAATCTTATAGGAGTTTTAGGAATTGCAAGTGATATTACGAACCGTTCACTTAACGAAACTATAAATAAATTACGAGCAGAACTTTTAGATCGAGTTTATAAAGATGAAGATAAGTATGAACTGTTGCAAGTTATTTTAGATAAAGCTGAAGAGTGGACACAAAGTCAAATAGCTTTTTTTCATTTGGTAGAAGAGGATGAAGGAAATGTTTCACTACAAACTTGGTCTACAAACACTTTAGAGAAAATGTGTTTTGCAGAGGGGAACAGTTCACATTATCCAGTTGCTCAAGCTGGGGTTTGGGTAGATTGTATTCATCAAAGAAAAAGTGTTGTCTACAATGACTATGAATCTCTTACACACAAAAAGGGTTTGCCTGAGGGTCATGCACCTTTAACACGTTTTATATCTAGTCCACATTTTAGAAATTCCAAAGTTGTTGCAATTATGGGGGTTGGTAATAAACTTGGCAATTATAATGATGATGATGTTGATATTTTAGAGAAGTTTTGTGAGTTGGCATACGATATTGCAGATTTTTCAGAAATGAGATCAAAACTACAACAAATGGCTTATTTTGATTTGCTTACAGATCTTCCAAATCGAACACTTGTAATAGATCGTTTGTCTCAAACGTGTTCGTTAAGTAAACGTAACAAATCTCAAGTTGTAGTGTGTTACTTAGATTTGGATGGGTTTAAACCAGTAAATGATCAATTTGGACATCATGTTGGTGATGGGTTGTTGAAGGCTATAGGGTTAAGATTAAATGATAATCTTCGAGAAGGTGACACAATTGCTAGAATGGGAGGGGATGAGTTTGTCATAATTTTTTCAGATATACGAAATACTTCAGAAGTACATTATCTTATTGAAAGAACATTAAATGTTATATCTGCTCCTTATGAGGTTCAGGGGAATAGAGTGCATGTTTCAGCAAGTATTGGTGCGACTATATATCCAGTAGATAAAAGTGATCCTGAAACTTTAATACGTCACGCAGACCATGCAATGTATAAGGCTAAAGAGATGGGCCAATCCCAATATGTGATCTTTGAACCAACAGATTCATCAAAACATAATGATCTACATACGATTCAACAAGAGTTCAAAGATGCACTTCAAGATAATGATGAATTAGAACTTTATTATCAGCCTAAAGTTGAATTGTCTTCAGGGAAAATATTTGGTTTTGAATCATTGATCCGTTGGAATCATCCTGATAAAGGTTTTTTAACACCTGCATTTTTTCTTTCAGCAATTCAAGAAACATCTCAAGAACTATTACTTGGTGAATGGGTTGTTTCCTCAGCCTTAAAACTTTTAAAAGAATGGAAAGAAAAAGGGTATGAGTATGAATTAAGTGTCAATATAGTTCCAAGACAACTACAACAAAAGCAATTTGGAGACTTTGTTGAATCACTTACGAAAATATATGATTTAGATTTATTTCAAAAGCTTGAATTGGAGATATTAGAACTTGCTTCTGTGAACGATACGGTAGCAGCTCATGATACTATGACTCGATGTAAATCACTAGGTATTAAGTTTTCTTTAGATGATTTTGGTACAGGTTATTCATCTTTAGCTCAGCTTCACCGTCTTCCAATTGATATTTTAAAGATAGATCAAAAATTTATAAAAGAATTGTTGTTACATACTGAAAATCTTGATATTGTTGAAGGGATATTGTTACTTGCAAAATCACTTGATAAACCTGTAATTGCTGAAGGTGTAGAGAGTGATGAGATTGGATTCATGTTGTTAGAGGAGGGGTGTCAATTTGCTCAGGGTTATTGTATATCCAAACCTTTGCCATTAGAAGAACTTGATAGTTGGATAATTTCTTGGAATCAAGAAAACTTTTGGTCGGAATTAGATCAAAGTGGTGTAGATATGCAAAAAGATTTTGCAGTAAATGTTGCTATTTATATTCATTCGCAATGGTTTGAATCAGTTTTAGTCTATTTAAATAAACGTGCTATAGCACCAGAACTCAATGAAAAAGAGTGTCAGTTTTATAGGTGGTATCACAGCATTGGTAAAATGCTTTATTTAGAGCATGAAGTTTATCCATTTTTGCAAGCTAAACACTTTTTTGTACATGAAGTAGCAAACAAGTTAATTAAAAATTACAAAATGACGGATAAGATTGACAATAAGCTTTTATCTGAATTTATATCCGCAAAAGATGAGTTTATTGATCTTTTGAATAAGTTGAAAAGTTAATTATTATGTTGGCGAACTTGGAGTAAGTTTTTATTGCATTTCTTTTTATTTGTAAGATAAATAATAAGTTTTTATAAATTTTTTTAATATTTTAGCTACAATAATTCTATGGAAAAAGAATTAGAAAAACTAATAAAAGATTTCAAAGATTTAAAAAATACATATACTAACGCTTACAACCAAAATATGTATAATATTATCAAAGATAAATTGGATAATTTGTCTAGTTTTAATTTACAACAAGAACTCTCTTCGATTATTGTTAAAGTAAAATATCTTAAAACAGTACAGTCTTAACTTCTCTAACTGTTGTTGAATTTACAAATGGTATTTAATAAGTAAGAACTTGATAAAATACGAAAAGATATAGCACTAGAAGCAAAAAAGTATCTATTAAATCTTGATGCGATAGAAAGAATGATCGAGGATTTAATTGAGTGATACTCTTTTATAGCAGAGTTTATGAGGAAAGTATTGTATGGATGATTCTGAAACGAAAAGTATTTCAAAAAACTTAAAAGAATTGGGCAAGGAATTAAAAGTTTTATTTGTAGATGATGATGAGTTTGTTAGATATTCATTTACACAGATTCTGAGTTTATTTTTTAAAGAGGTAAACTCTTGTGAAAGTGCTAGAGAGGCATTAGATCTTTATGAAAACAATAATTATGATTTGGTTTTTAGTGACATTAGTATGCCTGAAATGGATGGTATAGAACTTGTCACTATACTAAAAAAGAAAAATCCTCAACAAGCAATAGTTATGGTAAGCGCTCATAACCAGAATGAATACATCGATGAACTTGAAAAATTAAAGATAGAAGCGTTTATAAATAAACCAATTAATTTAAGTAACCACGGTAAACTGCTCATAAATGTGTGTCAGAAAATAGTTGATTTGAAAAGTTCAGGGTAAATAATAGTTGTTACCTATTGAAATCTTAAAAACTGATAGTCTCGCAATACTATAAAATGCCATACAGTTCCCTGTATAGCGAGTGTCTCAATTACGGCTAAATTGTTTGATTTTTATTTGTAGTGGATGGGGTAGAGGGATTCGAACCCCCGAATATCGGTACCAAAAACCGAGGCCTTACCGCTTGGCGATACCCCAATGTAAAATTTAAAATTGGTTGCGGAAGCTGGATTTGAACCAGCGACCTTCGGGTTATGAGCCCGACGAGCTACCGAACTGCTCTATTCCGCGGTGTATTCAGCAAACCATCGTGTGTTTGTGAGCCGAAATTATAGACAAAATCATTTTTATTGTCAAGGGTAATTGTATTAAAATTCACAAAAAAATTGTTTGAAAAAATTATTTGTGTTGTATGTTTTTGTTTAAAAGTTGTCCGTCTTTGCTAATTATGTATGCTGAACCAAAACCAAGAACTAGATTTTTTTCAAGTGGAGTAAGTTTTATAGTTTTAAAATCAGGCATTTGACGTAAAAAGCTTAGTGAGCCTTCATATCTTTTATCAAATAAAGAAAATATTTTTTCTGAATTGTCAACAACAGAGCATATGGTTTGAAAATATAAACGCTTACGTGCGTAAATGTTGTTAGCTTTTGATTCATCTTCAATTAACATAACATGAGCTTTTTCTCTTAATACAATGTTGTTAAAATGAGGTAGATTAGAACTTATACATATGTAATAATCTTCATGTAATTTAACAAATGGTGAAAAGCTTGTGAGAGGATCACCATTTGAATCACTCGTAGAAAGGATTAAACTTTTCATCTCTTCGTCGAATAATTTAACTTGATTTATTATTTCATTTTGTGACATTTTTTCTTGCATATAAATCTCCTATTTTAGAGTATTATACCTTGCTTAGAGATATTATTAATAATTATTTGAGTATAATCCACAAATTATATTTAGAAGAAAGAGAATTTATGACACCTATTCAAAGAGTTTTGGAAGCTATAGAAGAGATCAAAAAAGGTAAGATGGTCATCATGTGTGATGATGAAGACAGAGAAAATGAAGGCGATTTAGTTTATGCAGCTGCATTTTCAACACCTGAGCATGTAAACTTTATGGCAAAAGAAGCTCGTGGTCTTATTTGTGTAGCTTTAAACAAAGCTATGGCTAATAGACTTGATTTGAACCCAATGGTTAGTTCAAATTCATCTTCTTATGAGACAGCATTTACTGTTAGTGTAGATGCTAAAACAGCTGCTACAGGTATATCTGCTTCTGAGAGAGATGATACTATTAAAATTTTGGCAAATCCAATTTCTCACGCTGATGAATTAGTTCGTCCAGGTCATATATTTCCATTGATAGCAAAAGATGGTGGGACGCTTGTTCGTACAGGACACACTGAAGGTTCTGTAGATTTATGTCGTTTAGCAGGTTTAAGTGAAGCTGGTGTTATTTGTGAGATTATTAAAGAAGATGGAACAATGGCAAGAAGAGATGACCTTGACATTTTTGGTGAAAAACATGATCTCAAAACGGTATTTATTTCAGATATTGTTGAGTATCGCTTAGCAAATGAGCGTTTGGTAAAAGAAACGAAGGTTGAAGAAGTAGAATTTTTTGATGTGAAGGTCAAGCAACATACTTTTGAAGATCATGATGGTGTTGAACATACTGCAGTTGTATTTTACAAAGCTGGTGAAGTTGCAAATGTACGAGTTCATAATGTTATAGCGGATATAGATCTTCTTCTAAATCAGAAAAAGTACAAAAACCTAATAAATTCTATAGAGTACCTTAAGCAAAATTCTGGTGTTTTAGTGTTTATCAACAAAACAAATCATCAAGACAATGCAGCTATGAAAGAGATAGGTACTGGAGCTCAAATACTTACTTCACTTGGTGTTTGTAAAATGAATTTGATCACTTCGATGAAAGAGAGTGATTTTGTAGGCCTTGGTGGTTTTGGACTTGAAGTAAACGAGATTATTAACCTTTAGGGTTATATAGAATTTATGAGAGAAACTTTTGTTAGAAAAGACGGAAATGAACGCATTCATATAGATATTGATCTAGCTGCAGATCAATACAAAAAGCTCGAATCTTTCTTGTTAAGTGTTTTTGTGAAAATAAATTCAGATGATTTTACTTCTCTAGAATTTGAAGAATTCTTAGAAATAAAAGAATCACTGATTATAGCTCTAAACTATGAAGATAAAGCACACTTTTTAGCTAGTAGAGTTGTAGATGGTTGGTGTGAGTTGTATTTTTGTTCATCAGACTCTAAAGAGCTTAACTCTATGGTCTCAGCTGTATTAAAAGATACCAATTATGTTTATGAAAGTAATGTCACCAAAGATAAAAAATGGAATTTTTATGAAACGCAATTGTTTCCTAATGAAATTGAATTGATACATATTGAGAGTTTAAAAATCATTAACTTATTAAAAGATGAAGAAGATATGCTTGAAGAAAAAAGGGATGTTGAGCATTATATATCATTTACAACGCCAACACAAAAAGAAAAATTTGTACACTCTTTAGATCATAATAATGGATTTTTCTACAAGGATGACTTGAGCAGCGAAGATTTTGAACATGGAGTTGCACTTGTCAAGAAGCATGCTGTGACAGAAGATGTGGTTGAACAAGAGATTGAAATCTTATATAAAGAGATCTCAAAGTATCAAGGGTTTTATGAAGGCTGGAGTACCACATTGGTAGAAGAGGTAGAGAAATAAAATGGGAAAGATGTTTCATATTTTAGGTGTTTTAAACTACCTTGGAGTAGTTTTTCTTAATGCTTTTACTGATTTGGGACATAAAATAATTATTCAAAATACTATCTTTAAAGTATATGACTCAGAGATGCAGATAATTTTAACATCAGTAGTGAATGCTTTGATATTATTGCCGTTTATACTTATGTTCTCACCATCGGGGTTTTTAGCGGATCGATTTGCCAAAAATCTCATTATGAAGTATTCTTCATTTTTAGCTGTGGTTGTAACTTTGCTGATTACATTTGCATATTATCAGGGTTGGTTCTATTTCGCATTTGGTCTAACTTTCATTCTGGCTTTACAAAGTGCAATTTATGCACCTGCAAAATATGGATACATCAAGGAGTTAGTTGGTGAAAAACATATATGTAGTGGAAATGGTGCTGTTCAGGCTGTAACTACCGTTGCAATATTGGGTGGTATTATTTTTTATACTATTTTATTTGAAAATACTTTACAAAATGAGTTTGTTACAAAAGAAGATATCCTTCAAAAAATAGCACCTTTGGGTTGGTTACTTGTGGCAGGTTCTTTTATAGAGTTTTTGCTTTCATTAACACTTCCAAATAAGATGCTGTATGTAGCAACGAAACGCTTTGATTTTAGGCGCTATATTCGTGGTGAATATTTGTTTAAAAATTTAAGAATAGTTCGCCGTAAAACTGAAGTGTTTGAGGCAATTATAGTCTTAAGTCTCTTTTGGTCTATCTCTCAGGTTATATTGTCAATTTTTGGCGAATACGCAAAAAGTACACTCGGAATAACAAATGCAATCACTGTTCAAGGTGTAATGGCTTTAGCTGGTATAGGGATTGTAATAGGTTCAATTTTGGCGGCAAAGTTTTCCAAATATCATATCAATATGGGCTTAGTAAGTATAGGCTCAGTTGGAATAATGCTTGTAGTTTTTTTAGTTGCACAGATTAATTCGATTGAATTATTGGCATTGTTATTTGGTGTATTTGGAGTTTTTGCTGGTCTAGTAATGGTTCCTTTAAATGCAAGAATCCAACTTATAACGCCTAACATTCATCTGGGGACAGTTATAGCTGGAAGTAACTTTATTCAAAACATTTTTATGGTTGGGTTCTTACTTTTAACTACTTTATTCGCATACTTTGGTTCTAATGCAGAATCTATGTTTTATTTTATGGGATTTGTAGCTATTTATATGACTGTAATGGTTTTCAAACGTTATCTTCTAATGAGCTTTTGGACAACTTTGGAGATCATTTCAATGTTGTTTCATAAGTATGAATACAAAGGGCTTGAAAATATACCACGTACAAAAGGTGTTCTTTTATTGGGAAATCATGTGAGTTGGCTTGATTGGATGATTTTGCAGCTGCCTATTGATAAACAAATCAACTACATGATGGACAGAGAAATTTACAATTGGAGAGTATTTAACTTTTTTTGTAAAAAAGGTGAAGTTATACCTATCTCTCCAAAGGCATCTAAAGATGCCTTTAAAGAAGCACATAGTAGACTTTTAGAAGGTAAGATTGTTGCATTGTATCCTGAAGGGAAAATCAGTAGATCTAAAAAACTTGGTAAGTTTTTAAGAGGATATGAGATGATCACACCAGATTATAACGGTGTGATTGTTCCGTTTTTTATAGCTGGTTTGGAAGGAAGCTTATTTTCACGATGTAAGGCAGACAAAGGTTTACCATTTTATAAACGACGTAAAATTACAGTTTATTTTGGAAAGCCTATTCCTAGAGATACAAAAGCTGCAGAGCTTCAAGCGATAGTGCAGGAGATGAAAGATAAACATGAAAAAAATCGATAATACTACTTTAATAATTGGTGCGGGTGGTGTTGGACGAGTAGTAGTTCACAAATGTGTTCAAAATGCTAATGTGTTTGGAAAAATTGTTTTGGCAAGTAGAACTTTGTCAAAATGTGAAGAGATTAAATCTGAGCTTCCTTCTGCAGATATTGAAATTGCATCTTTAGATGCTGATAATGTTTCTGAAATTGTTTCATTGATTACGACTTATAATGTTGATATTGTGATAAATGTTGCACTTCCATATCAAGATTTAACTATTATGGATGCATGTATTCAAACAAAAACACCTTATCTAGATACTGCAAACTATGAGCATCCTGATGAAGCAAAGTTTGAATACAAACTTCAATGGGAACGCGATATTGCTTTCAAAGATGCAAATATTATGGGACTTTTGGGAAGTGGTTTTGATCCAGGTGTAACTAATGTGTTTTGTGCATATGCTCAAAAGCATTATTTTGATGAAATTGATACGATTGATATTTTAGATTGTAATGATGGAGATCATGGTTATCCTTTTGCAACTAACTTTAATCCTGAAATTAATTTACGTGAGGTTTCAGCTCAAGGTCGATATTGGGAAGAGGGTAGATGGTTTACTACACAACCTATGGAGATGAAGATAGTATGGGATTATCCTGAAGTTGGTGAAAGAGACTCATACCTTTTATATCATGAAGAGATGGAGTCTTTAGTTAAAAATATAAAAGGTCTTAAGCGAATTCGTTTTTTTATGACTTTTAGTAAAAACTATCTAGATCATATGCGATGTTTAGAAAATGTTGGAATGCTCGGGATAAAAGAAGTTGAACATAATGGACAAAAGATAGTACCTATAGAGTTTTTAAAAACTCTTCTCCCTGACCCTGCATCATTAGGAAAAAGAACAAAAGGAAAAACGAATATTGGTGTTGTGATTAAAGGTGTTAAAGAGGGTGTGAGAAAAAAAATATACATTTTTCAAGTGAGTGATCATGAGAAATGTTTCAAAGAGGTTAACTCACAAGCTGTTTCTTACACAACAGGAGTACCAGCTATGATCGGTGCAAAATTAATGCTAGAAAAAAAATGGTCTGGAGATGGAGTGTTTAACATGGAAGAGTTTGACCCAGATCCTTTCATGCATGAACTGAACCGTCAAGGTCTTCCTTGGGAGATTAAAGAATTAGAGGCTTAGTATGGACTACGAACAACTTGTAAAAACTATCGATTCTTTACCACCATTGTCTGACTCAGCAATGTTGATTCAAAAACTTTATGATGAAGGTGCTGAGAATGTTGATATTATAAAATTAGTTCGTATTATTGAGTCTGACGCTCTTTTAGCTGCGAATATTTTAAAAATGATCAATGCACCTTTTTATGGTTTTTCAAATAAAATAGCTTCTGTCGCACAAGCTGTATCATTATTTGGTACCTATACAGTTTATGGTCTTGTTACTAACTATGCTATGCAAGAGAAAATTCAAGCACAAACCTCTTCATATAATATCACATCAATGCAGTTTAACGAAATGTGTCAAATGCAAAGCCATTTGATGATGCAGTGGTATTCAAAAATTGATCTTCGTCATGCTCAATTTTTGGCTCCACTAGCATTAATTATGGAAGCTGGAAAACTTGTCCTTGCAAATGAAGTTGCTCAAAGTGAAAATAGTGCGGCTTTCAAGCAAGGAGTTTCGAAATCCTCAAATATTCAACATTTTGAGTATGACTTTTTTGGAACTACATCTTACTATGTAAGTGGTTTACTTTTTGAACATTGGAATCTAGAACCTTTATATGTAAAAATGTTGAAAAATTTAGATATTGAAGAGGAAGATATAGGTTCAAAAATGGAGTATTATATTGATACTTTGGATGTTGTTAGAACAGCGGTAAATGTCAATAATATATTGACTGAAAAGTCGATTGCTGAAGCAAGTTTAATTGTGCAAGATATGAATCTTGATCATTTTCATTTTGAGAAAGTTGCAAACAGAATTAAAGCTTCATTTGAAAAAAAAAGAAAACAATAAATGGATCTTGAACATATTTTTAAATCTATAGATTCTCTTTCACCACTTTCAGATGCCGTGTTGCAAGTTCAAAAACTTTTTGCAAAAGGTCAAGAAGATCTTGAGATAAGTGAACTTATTGCTATTATAGAATCAGATTCTGTTTTGTCTTTGCATGTTTTAAAGATGGCAAATTCTCCTTTATATGGATTTTCTTCAAAAATTGCTTCGGTCTCTCAAGCTGTAACTCTATTTGGAATTATGCAAATATATGGCTTTATTATGAAATATGCTGTTTCTGAAAATATTAAAGCGAGAACTGAAGTTTTTGGATTTTCTAATGAAAGGTTTAATGATATTTGTAATATTCAAAGTGCTTTGTTAATTCAGTGGTATGGGAAAATAGATCTAAAAAATGCTCAATTTTTATCCCCTTTGGCACTTATCATGGAAACTGGAAAGTTGATAGTTGCTCAAGAAGTTAGTTCTACATCGTATGAGCAAGAGTTTGAACAAGGTTTTAGAAAGTCGAAAAATATTTCTAAATTTGAAAAAGTACTTTTAGGAACTACCTCTTATGATTTAAGCAGTAAAGTTTTTCAACATTGGCATTTGGAACCTATGTATATAAATGTTTTGCATGAACTAGAAGAAAAAGAGTATACAAGTAAAACAATTGAGCACTATGTGAAGATTTTAAAAATTATAATCACGGCGGTAAATTTAAAATCAGTTCTTAGTAAAGAGTCAGTTTTAGAAGCTTGTCAAATGGTAAGAGAACTAGGGTATAACCCTGAAGAGTTTGCACAAGTAGCACTTGATGTGAAAAGGGCATATGTATTTGAATTAAAAGTAAGACGAGAAAGCCCTATATGATATCTTTAGAAGAGATACAAACCCCTTTTTATCTTTGTGAAGAAGAACTTTTAGAAAAAAATCTGAAAATATTGCAATATATTCAAGACAAAAGCGGTGCGAAAGTTATACTTGCTCTTAAAGGGTTCGCTATGTGGAGTACCTTTGAACTTGTATCAAAATATCTTCATGGTTGTACAGCTAGTGGACTGCACGAAGCAAAGTTGGCGAATGAAGAGTTCAAAAAATATAATCAAGATGCAGAGGTTCATACATATTCACCAGCCTTTAGTGAAAATGATATTGATGAAATTGCTTCAATCTCGGATGATATAGTTTTTAATTCTCCTGCACAACTTTTAAAATATGCTAAAAGAGTTAAAGAGATTAATCCGAACATAAAAATCTCCCTTCGAATTAATCCAGAAGTTTCTTCATCTCCTAAAGATATTTATAACCCATGTGCTATCTACAGCAGACTTGGAACAACACTATCAAATTTAATGAATAATTCTAAGGAGATGGAAACTGTTTTAGAATATCTTGATGGACTCAATTTTCATGCTCTTTGTGAACAAGATGCTGATGCACTCCAAGAGGTTTTAGTAGTTTTTGAAGAAAATTTTTCTTCTTTTTTTTCAAACCTACAATATGTTAATTTTGGAGGGGGACACCATATTACCAAAAAGGGGTATGACTTAGAAAAACTCATTTCGTTGATCCAAGAATTTAAAGGAAAATATAACTTGGAAGTCTATTTGGAACCTGGTGAAGCAGTTGGATGGGAGTGTGGATATCTAGTGAGTAGTGTTTTGGATATTGTTGATAATGGAATGCAGATAGCAATTCTAGACACATCTGCTGAAGCTCATATGCCTGATACTTTGGCTATGCCATACCGTGCAGATGTACGAAATAGTGGATTGGGTGGTGAAAAAACATATACATACCGTTTAACAGGAAATACATGCTTGGCTGGTGATGTAATGGGGGATTATTCTTTTGATAAACCATTGATGGTTGGAGACAGAGTAATATTTGAAGATCAAATGCATTACACCTTTGTAAAGAATACTACTTTCAATGGGATAAAGTTACCTTCTTTAGTTGTCAAGCGAATAGACCGATCATATGAGATTGTTAAAGAGTTTGGATATGAAGATTATAAAATGAGGTTGTCATGATTGAGGACAAAGAGCGTTGGAATAAAAGGCACGTTGAAAAACCTATGAGGTCAAATGTTGAAGGTGTTGTTTATGATTATGTTAAGCATGCTAATGTTGGTCGAGCTATAGATATAGCATGTGGTACAGGAAGAAATACACATTTTCTTGAAGAAAAAGGTTTTTTTGTTGAAGCTCTAGACTTTTCAGATTATGCATTATCTTGTGTGAAGGATAGTGAGAATATTGAAAAGTTTGAAGTTGATTTAGATGAGTATGATTTGAAAAAAAATAGATATGACCTTATTGTGAATTGTAATTACTTAAATAGACGTCTGATGAATCAAATGAAAGATAGCTTAAAAGAGGATGGTTTACTTATTTTTGAAACTTTTATACAAGCGCATGAAAAAGCAGAACAGGGCAGTATGAATCCAGCATATTTGCTAGATGTAAATGAGCTTTTAAAAACTTTTTGTGATCTAGAAATTATTTACTACGAGGAAAAAGAGGGAGTAAATCTAAGAGGGGAAAAAAATAAAACAGCCTCTTTGGTTGCAAAAAAACATTTAAATTAATTTATCTAATATAGGTTCTTCCAAAATATATATCTAGAAAAAATCTAGCATTGTAATTAGGTTTGTAGTTATACATTCTATGGAAATTAACGCCAGGTGAAATTTCATAAAAAAACCATTTTTTCCAAACATTTTGACGGAAATTGAAGCTAGTCGCATAATCACTTATTCCACCATATGTTGGTTTATTTAAGTCATATTTGTATTTAGTATTTCCCCAGAAATTTTGAGAAACACTAAAAGCACTTTTTTTAGGTAGTTTCCAGAACATTTGTGTTGCAAAATTATAATCCATTCCACTATGATGTTGTTTCGTGTGTCTTGAAACTTGAAATCTTAGTAGTTGCACTTTAGAGAGTTTTTTATCAAGATAGAAGTCAGTTGTCTCTTCGAACTTATCATTGTAGGAGTATCTAAATGTTTGTGCTGGTTCAAATGACCAGTTATTACCAAGTTCGTAAGCTATGAAATATCTCGCTTTAAGATAAGGTTTGAAACTGGATGCACCAATGGAGTACTTAGAATTAAACTCAATGGTTTTTGCATTCTTAGTATTGCTATCATTTTTCGTAGTGTTGTTGTCTTTTTTTGATTTTAAAAATAGTTTTAGTACATGTTTTGTTTTACTAAGTGGTAAGTGGGCACGCAGTTTTATTTTATTTTTATCGGATGTCTTAGACTGATTATTTGATTCAATACGCATTCTTAAATATGTTTGTGAAGTTTCACTCTTAAATTTATCTGTTTGGAAAAATGCATCTAAACTATCTTCGTCTTTATAATTTACATTTTTCCTTGCTTCATTTTTCTCTTTAAAAAACTCTCCACTTAAAAGGTTGTCAACAGAATTAGAAATATCATATACATACTCTGAAATAACTCCATGTGTATCATCAAAAATTTGTATCTCTTGTTCTGTTGATACATTACTCTCAGCATAGAGAAATGTAGATGAGATTAGTAGAAAAAGTGCTGGAATTATTTTAAACATTTATAAACCTTCAAGTAAAACTAACCACAGTCTATCTATTTCTTCATCATTTAAAAATAAAGTTGATCCATTTTCGTATAATTCCTTTAATGAATCAATATTTACACCATTTTGCTTGGAACATGTTTCATGTGTTGGCAAAAAAGCACGTATAAGCGAAACTTTTTTAGTAATTTTTTGAGAACATAAAAAACAAATCTGCTCCTTATGAAGTCTACCCTCATATTTCAAGATTTTTATATATGCCTCTATTGCAACTCTTTTTGGATTTTGTTTATTCCAATTCATTGAGGCATTCTCAAGAAGGTTATAGTAAAAACTTCCTATATCTTGAGTATCTTTT
>Ga0181565_10002360_pt1 | contig 14408 bp, 15 predicted proteins | sample 101ome_16_FD_129661 | JGI IMG/M metagenome (GOLD analysis project Ga0181565, IMG submission 129661) | Coastal salt marsh microbial communities from the Groves Creek Marsh, Skidaway Island, Georgia - 101401AT metaG (megahit assembly) | ecosystem: Environmental > Aquatic > Marine > Intertidal... | reverse complement strand
CAAACCTGAGCTGATAAAGTTTAAAAAATAAGGAGAGACCAAAATATCATCTTCAATGATAATTACAGAATCATAGCTCTCAAAAGCACATTGAATACCACCTAATATAGACTTTGATAGGCCCAGATTTTGTTCACTTTCAAAAATACGAATCGTTTTAAAGCCAGTAATGGTTGAGATGTAATCTCTTACCTTAAAAACATGGTTGTTTTGGGAACCATCCTTTGCCCCGTCTGAGAAAATTAATAAGTCGTAATCCTCCGAACTTGGATTACTAAGGAGGGAATCGACGACCTTTTTTGTATGGATTGGCCTGTTATAAACAAAGAGTAATATCGCGGTGTTCAAAAAAGATGCTGCTTGTTTAGCTAGCTAAAGTTTTTGCCTCAGCGAAGGCTTTCAAAATAGTACTTCCATGCTCAACAGATGGCTCTAACACATTCCCTTCAGCCCACTCGTTCCATGCCTTGATCATAAAAAATTCTTTCGATCGATTGTAACTTTCAACTAGGCAATCTTTAGCGAATGACTTAAATGAACGGCTATTGAAACCCTCAAACAAAAAGCCACGATCTCCATATCTTGGCGTATTGTCCCAACCTGAGAGGATCGTGGGTATGTAACTTGGGTCATTCGATGCCTTTTTCACAAAGCTTGTGTACTTTTTGCTGTATTGATCGAATGAAAAACAGGAAAATCTACGAAAACTATTTCTCAATAAAATGTTTTTCTTGAAGGACCCTTCAAGAAGAAATCGATAAATAAGCTGGGCTTTCATTGCCACGGATGGCATGTCACCAGGGGGAAAACCCAATAGGTAATCTAGCTCATTTACCTGACTAGGCTTTACATGAATTTGCGGAGAGCAAAAGCGTACATCATCAAATCCGTAGGATTGCGTAACTGACAAGAACGTATCCTTGAAGAATGCAAGATCAAGTGATGAAGGATCGTGGATATAAAACAAGGGCTTATCATTAATCTTATAGTACCTTTGATCGGAAAAAAAATTACAACAGTCTTCGGCCAGGGACTTAATCGACTTTTGATCATAAAATTGTTTGTAAATTGTAGTCTGATCATCTCCGACCCAACTTTTAGTCCAATTTGCATTTACCCAACAGATAAAATACTCAATTTCTATATCAGGGTCTCTGCGTAAATTATGGATGGGGTTCCAAAGGGCACGCACACCCTCCTTAAAATGGTAATGATACACTCCAAAGCCATCAATACCATGATTTTTCGCCATGACACTTTGCTTTTTTAGAACAGATAAATCGCTCAAGTCGTAATAGTTAGAGTCTAAAGGTAAAAAAGGTTGCTTGTGTCCATCAAACAATGGCTTTGCTTGTCTCGTAGTTACCCAATCAGTAAAGTTTAACCCCCAGAATCTATCATTCATCGGATCTGGATGGAACTGGGGTAAATAAAATGAAAATATTTTCAAATTTTATAAGATGAAAAGAGCATTATCGCTTGATAACGATACCTTGGCCCGATGGAACAGTTAATATTTTTTGGCCAACATTTTCAAAGAATTTTGTCATTTCGTAGTAGGTTGCTTCTTCTCCATAATTCGCATAATCATCCAACAAAATGATACCTCCAACGGAAACTTTCGAATAGAGTAATTTGAGTAAAATTACTTCTGTTTTTGCATCATTCAAATCAACATGAAGAAAGGCTATTACCGGCGGAGTATCCGCTAGAATTGTTTCTCGAACATCTCCTTGGATCAGAAAAACATTTTGCCAATGATTGAAGCATTTTGAAACAGATTCTATATTTTCAGCATAGTACTTGTTATGTACTGCTTTCCCTAAACCGCTAGCATGGTATTTAGCAAATGCATCGTACAGAAGCAGTCTCTTACCAGTTAAATTCCAATTCGGAATAGAGCCAAGCACACTTAACATAACAAACCCTTGACCAGTGCCTAATTCGATGAAATCTCCGTCAACATTCAAGCATGAATGTGCAGCCCACTGCGCTTGATGAATGCGCCAGGGTATGTTGTAATCCAAACCTACTAGATTAACAGCTGTTTGATATCCCTCGATAAAGCTTTCTTCTGACATGAAGCTCGTATTATGAGGCGTTCGAATCCAATCGGGGGGAACTCCATTGATAAAATTGTAAATTCTACTCAATATTTTCTGAAAAATATTTGGTGGTGGATAAAAGTAATTTTTATTAATTTTTATATTATCCTTCATTCCTTAAATATTTCCTCACAATATGAATAACTTTGAGTGGAGTATAGGCACGAATAAGTGTTATTAAAATATTCAATAATACGGCAGGGAAGTGCCTGCAGTATTCCACTGCGAGTCGCTTCTTCAACCTAAGACCTGCCTGCTCATTATCAATATTCAGCCCTAAAGTATTTACTAAGAATTGAGCCTTCTCAGCCGAACTCTCGGGTGGAAATTGACCAAATAAATCTCTCTTTGTTTCTTCTAAAAATTTGGCATGATCATCTCGAGGAACCATTAAGCCTTTCGGTAACTGATCGTGCTCAAGGTTATATTTCTCTGGTGGCTCACCCATTAGGAAATAAGGAACACCTACCTCTTCACAGTAAAAAAGTTCACTACCTCCGTAATTAGAGGTAGCAAACCTAAAACTGGTCGCGATATCATAAAACCTCTCCACAAAGTAGGGACTTGTGCTTTCTCCAGCCGAAACTATGGGTAATCCAAATTTTCTAATCCTTTGGTGATAGCCCTTTTTTATGTCGTGCCGGTGCATACACAAAACTAATGGATGATACTGCTTGGGTAACTTTCCAAGTTCATCAAAGTACTTCTCCCAATCATAATTTTTAATTTCTATGCCATCATTTGAATGAGCATAAAAAACCAAAGTTCCTTTAGCGTTTGGCTTTCTGGTCAGCTTCTTTTCTTTCCTAAAAGTTACCCAAGGGTGCTGAATATGTAATACCTTTTTTGTAGTGCTTGCTTGGAGTAAATCGGCTCTCTTTTTATCCCAAGTTAGAAATACTTTTGGCTTCGCTTCGGCTTCATGCTTGGCAAGACATCCACTTATCGAAATACCATGGTCGCCGTAGATGGGTAAAGGTGCCCAAAAGGGTAAGTTAAGCCATTCGCGGTAACATCGGCCAAAACTGTATAACTCTGCTGGCCAATACATAATTTGGGCTGATTTGTAAGGGAGTTTCCTATCATACCTTTTGAGATCCCAATTGCATAAGAGTTCGAGGTCTGCATCAGAAAAACCTGCATGAAGCTCATTTACATCAGTAAAAGGCCAAAGGTTACAGCAAGGACTTGATTTCTGGTTCTTTATCTCAGTGATGGATTGAGTACCTTCTCTGCATTTGTAACCAGGGTTTTATCCTGACCTCAAGGCGTTCATTCACTAAAATAACATCCTCAGAGCAAAAAAGCTTTCCGCAGCATGCAAACCAACTGAATAACCTCTGTGCTTTGCCAGTGTTTCAATGTGCTCAAGGCTTCTCGTATGTGGAGGATGGTGCATTTCAAATTCATATTGCTCTAAGGCTTTAAGCTTTACCTGTAAGAAATCCGAAATATCCACAAAAATATTCGGAGTAATTGAAGAACGATTATCAACCGCCCATTCCGAACTAGACATGACTTCGAAAGCGAAAATTTCCCTAACAGAATTATCTAAAATTGGACGACAAGCAGTCATAACTGCCTGATAAGTAATACGGTGGTCAATATTGAGGTCTCCGCTATGATGAGTGTATATCCTGTAAGGTTGTACTTTACAGATTAAATTCTCCAAGCTCTGAACAATATCGAGCAGCGGAACGCTATCCATACGGTTATCTGGGAAGTCGAGGCTATAAGATTGGGAGACTCCAAGGATTGAGAGTGCCCGATCCCTTGCACCTGCACGAAGTGTAATTTCGTCTGCACATCTTTCTTTGCGAGCACTAACACCGTCAGTCATAAAGATCACATGCACATCATCTCCTTCATGAGCGTGCCGTGCAATAGTCCCTCCGCAACCAAGCGCTTCATCGTCGGGATGAGCAGCTACGACTAAAATGGTTTTACTCATCAAATACTTCCCAACTTGTAGCCATGCCTCTTTGTACATCAACCTTTAATTTTTTACCAACAAGTTGATTATAGAATTTGGGATGAAGACCTAGACCTGGCCGAATGCGTCGAATATCACTTGATTTCACAATGCTGCCCGCGGGTAAGTCTGAAACAAAATAAATGGAACGCCTGAAAACCCTGCTTTTTTCCTCTACAGGGTGAGGAGTAAAACTGCCCTGCCCAAGAGATTGCCAAGCTTCATTACACCCTTTACATAACTGCTTTAAATCGTCGGGTTCAATAGAGAACTCACTGTCCGGTCCCTTGTCTGAACGACTTAAGGTAAAATGTTTTTCGATCACACAGGCACCGAGGGCTACCGCAGCTATGGATGCCGTAGTACCCAAAGTATGGTCAGATAAACCGGTTAACACATCGAACTTGGTATTGAGCTCAACAATTTTTCGAAGGTTCGCCTCTTCGTTCGGCGTGGGATAGCAACTTACACAATGCAGGAGCACTAGATCTTTGCATCCTCCGCCTCTTGCAGCATTCACTGCTTCCTCAATTTCTTGCTCTGATGCCATACCCGTAGAAATAAGCATTGGCTTTCCTTTTTTCGCCACATACTCAATTAAAGGCAGGTCAATGTTTTCACATGAAGCAATCTTGTACAGGGGGGTATTTAATTCCTCTAAAAGATCAACTGCAGTTTCGTCAAAAGGGGTAGAAAATATATTAATCCCTACATTTCGAGCATGATCAAAGAGTGTTTTATGCCACTCAAAGGGAGTCTCTGCCCATTTGTATAAGTCGTAGAGTTTATAACCATTCCAAAGCCCACCCTTAATCATAAACTCAGGACGGTCACAGTCTATCGTTATGGTATCCGCAGAGTATGTTTGAAGCTTTACAGCACATGCACCTGCTTTGTGAGCAGCTTCAATAGTTTCCAATGCACGCTCCAATGAGCCATTGTGATTGGCAGATAACTCCGCCACGATAAGAGGACTATTATTTCCTCCTAGTAATCTGTTGCCTATTGAGATTTTTGACATTCAGAAAAAGCAATTCATGCATCGGTTCGGGAAGCTTACTATCTTAATTAGCTAAGATTGATACACTTGCAGATCCATGATTGAATAATAAATCAAGCACGCTCATGTTGGGTTCAAATTGATCATATAATTGTTGATAATGAGGGTGGATATAATCATGAAAAATGACATTTATTCCATTGGATTCGAATTGATCAACATCTAGATAATCTCTTCCAAAAGGTCCAGAAAGGTAGGTACTTGCACCCACTTTAGAACATAGCTCAAAAATAAGGTCGGATTTCTTGGAGCATGGAGAAAGTTTACTGCTGAATACAAGATCGGTGCTCACACCAAGTGCACCCATAATGTAGTCTGTCAACTCCTTGTTTAAATCATTCAGATAACGCCAATCACGGTCTAAAATTTCATTAAAACACTCAATGTAATGGCTGAAAAAAGGAGAACGGGAATAATTCATTCGCAGTGTTCGTAAGTGTTTTTGGGTCCATGAGGAATGATTACTGATTTCTATTTCATTGATGGGTAGATTACCAAACCTTCCCTTGGTCAAGACAGGTACAGAAATCCAAGACCAGCCGCTGGCTGTTTTAATCTTATTTCGGTTAACGACACTATTTTTTTCAAATTGAACATGATCAAGAACGATGTGTAAGTCGGACTTTAGAATTCGATCAAAATATCCAAGCCATGGCATATACGCAGGCTGGTTGATGGAGACAATCACGGAAAATCTGGTGACTTTTTATATAAATAAATTGTAAAATCAGAAGGGTGATAGTCATGGCGCATAACCACCCAAGGCGAAAGGCTTTTGCAATACTCCACTACCCTAGTCGGATCAGCACGAAATTCGCCGATATCTTTATTGGGTAACCATGAGCTAAGGCAGTTGAAAGCTATACCCTTCTTACAAATTTCAAACATTTTTTCTATAGTAGAAAATAAATATTTTTCTGGATCAACTTCTCTAAAAACGAAAATGCCACTAGCAAAAATATAATCATACGAGCAGCAAGTTGTATCAAGAGTGAAAATTGTGTTGGTGCTTATTGCAACATCCGGAAAACGCTCCGAAGCTTTTGCAGTCATGGCTGCTGTTATATCAATTCCTGAATAGATGACACCTGGTCTATTATTTTGTAACCAATCGTGAAGGTCACCAAGACCGCACCCTACGTCTAATAAATGGTCCCCATCACCCAAACCAATATCTGCTAAAATTTTAAAGCGCTCGATTTGGGATTCACGACTTCCCCAGTCAAGTGAACGATAATTTATACCATATTTCGTGACCAAAGACTCATATAATTTGATATTTTTTTCGTCGTCTGCGTTCATCTTTAACTATGTGAGAATATCACCAACAATCAGATTTGATTCTTCATCAGAGCCCGCTGACCACTCAAGGACATTCAGCACTCCATCCCCACATTGGACATCGAAACCATTCAATTTATTTAATTTCAAGACCGTGCCAGCACGCTGTTTCTTACTACTTAGGTCCTCGGAGAAAGAAGATTTCCATAGATATAGCTTGCGACCATTTACATAGGTGAATGCACCAGGATAAGGATGAGAAACTGCACGGATAAGATTGTAAATATCCAGAGCAGAGTTTTTCCAGTGAATTAGACCATCCTCAGGTTTTCTAGATGGGAAAACAGGATGGCTGGATATATCCTGTTTGCGGCGTGGAACATTACCCTCAATAAAACAATGTATTACATCTTCGGTGATGGCTCGATAGATGGGGATGAGTAAGTTTATTGCATCTCCAATGTCTTGATGAATGGAGAGCGAGATAGGGAGTTGCTTGATAATATCTCCTGAGTCCACACCCTCATCAATAAAATGGGCAGTAAGACCGACTTTATCTTCTCCGTTGATTATTGCCCAGTTGAGTGGAGCACGGCCACGATACTTTGGGAGCAAGCTTGGGTGCAAATTTACAGTGCCAATTTTTGCTAGCGAAGTTATCTGCAGGGGAAGAAGATATCTGTAATCAGTTACCCATATTAAATCCGGACTAGCTTCTTTAACGAAATCATAAATACTTTTCTCAGTTGCCTTCCCCCGGATGACTGGAATTTTACTGTCAAAAGCGAAATCATGAAGCGAGGAAAAACAAACCCCTTCTTCTGGGTCGGGTGGATGTGCTATTACGGCGACGACATTTGTTTTAGGCAGTAAGGATCCGAGTGCTGCAATACCGACATCATGATTGCCAAAGAAGACAACTCTTATCTCTTTTCTGCGACGACCAGCCATTCAGAATGAAGTCCCCCACCAGCATTGAGAGCGTCAAAATATTCACGACGCTCTACCTTAGATAAAAGCCATCCATCCTTAAATCTTTCATTGATTTCGTTACGAGAAGTAAAAAAAAGTGGCCCATTATCTTGTAATGCTCCACCCTCTATATTCATTGTGATTCTGTCAGGTCCTTGTTCGCCAGTCTGCATACTTGAGTGACAATCAGTGTAGGCATTATGAAAAAACAAACCACCAACACGTAGACAACGCTGCACCTCTGATACGGCTTTTTTTTGTGCATTTGCCCCCACACACACAAGTGAACACCGGTCGATCGCTAAATCAAAAGTTTCATCTTCAAACGGCAAATTCGTAAAGTCTCCTAGTAGAAGATCACCCTCCAGTTTATCCTGCCTAAACCGTTTTCTGGCAATTTCCACGGCGGTTATACTGCTTTCTACACCAGCAGTTCTAAAACCTTCTCTAGCGGCAAACCAGAGGTTTGGGCCAGTACCAAAACCGACCTCTAACACTTTAATTTCGGACCTTGGTCGGTCTTTGGGAGCGTTCCTAAAGATAAACGATACAACAGAATCCCAAGGATAACTTTGAGCGTAGCCCGAAAGGTATCGTTTGTCCCAGAAGGAACTAAACTCTAGCCCCTTCTCAATCATTCTGAGAATTGAAATGTTTCATATTGAACTGCTGGCCTTTCTTAAGCGAGGATTTTAGGTCTAATCCGACGATTAACTCTTCAAACATTGGCTCAATTCCATCTCCCGGACGCTGAAAATTTATGTCGCTTGATTGGATCTGCACACCGGAAGGTAAATCTCTTGCAGCTACGCATGATAGCCTGAAATACTTTTTGCCGTAAGATTCACATGGTGCTGGTGAGATAACTTTCTTGCCAATCATTTTCTCTGCATCTCTAACCGAATGAACTAAATTTTTCATCTCTTGGGGATCGAGAGAAAACCAATGATCCGGACCAACCAGATTTTTATCTAAAGTGAAGTGTTTTTCGATCCAACGCGCACCCTTAAGCCTTGCCCCAACTGCCGCAACAATCCCATCAGTATGGTCACTGAACCCAACTTCAACATCAAATGCATCTCGCAAAGTTTGTATACGCGCAAGATTAACATGCTCAGGAGGTGTTGGATAAGAAGAAGTGCAGTGCAATAGAATTAAATTTTCATTTCCCGTTTGCCTAAATACTTTTACCGCAGAATCGATTTCTGAAATGGTAGCCATTCCGGTAGATATTATGGTGGTTAAACCTGATTCTCCCATGAACTTGATTAAACGGTGATTGCATAAATAGTCTGAGCCATTTTTGAGAAACTCACATCCAAGTAATTGCAATTCTTGAATACCTTTTAAACTAGTAGGAGTACTATGAAACAAAATACCTAATGAATCACACAATTCTTTAAGTTCTGCCAACTCCTCGAAAGTTAATTCACACCGCTTAAAAAGATCATACTGAGATTCAACTATATCCTCATCGTGGACCTTATAATTAAGGGTCAAATTTCTATCCGTAATAAAATCCTCTGTGTGATAGTTTTGAAACTTAACAGATTGAACGCCTGCCTCTGATGCAGCAATTATCGACTCTTTTGCGATAGAGATATCTCCATTATGATTTATGCCAATCTCGGCGACAATGCAGGAAGAAAGGTTTTTGCTTTGGAAAAAGTTTTCTAAGCTGAACATTTTAATTTTTTCTTGTTAGCCATAAAAAGCACTTTTGTTACAGATTTTTTTCACGAATTTGGTTTAATACAGAATTAATTTTCTCGTCTCTTCCATACAATAAATGATCTGGCATTAGTAAGTTACTAATTTCGTTAGACTTCAAGAATGTCTTCAGTAATGAATGGTCTTTGGTTGTGTAAGCGTAATAACGGGTATGTTTTTTTCTTTTTAGAATTTGCTTCATCTTGAGCGACTTAAATTGTTCTAAAACGAATTGTGAAAATTCAAAAACTTGATTTGCTTTCTCATCTCCGCGGGCTTTTTCAATAGTATAACAACCTTTTCCGGAAATATTATAAACGAATATTCTCAATATCTTAGAGTAAGTTGAGTAGACTTGTATGTAGAAAGGAGATGTTACTTTACTATCTAAAAAACCATTGAGGTGCTCGACTTCAAATTTCTGCGAATCAAGTTTTTGACCACTCACCGAATAAATCAATGGAGATGGATCTGCTGTCCATAAAACATAGTCACAATCGATTTGTCTACCTTTGCTAATTAGCGATATTTCATTACCGAGTATCTCTGCTTTTACACTTGCCGAAAGCTGAATATCGGTGGATTGAGATTCTGAATTGTAAAAGCTTTTGAACACTTTGTTAAATCCTTCATAGGGAAGAGACGCTAAATTATTAGACAGCCCAATTTTTTCTCGAGGCAAACCATAAAGGGAATCAATTGTCTCATTATTCCTTTTAAGGACCTCCAAATCCTGTGAGGTATTTTCCAAGTATACACGACCCGCTTGAAATCCTACTATTGAAGAAGAATGAGTTGAACTGGGATTTATATTTATATTCCTAAACCAGTTTTCAAGACCTTTGGAAACGGCAGAGGGATATAAATTTAAACGATCTAACAATGATTGAGCTAGATTCCGTTGTTCAGGATTTACAACAATATCGCTATGCGAACAAACTGGACCGGCAAAATTGGTTGAAATCGTGACTTCTCCAAAAATATCCGTGTAGGATCCATACAAGTGTTCAAATGTATAAAAATCTTTCTTCTTGGCTAATTTATCAAACCAAACGGCATTTGGATCAAAATATTGGCATCCCGAAAAGAAATTGAAATCACAGCTTTCAGTATCTTTAAGAATTCCACCTAACTGACTACTTGCCTCAAAAATTACCGTATCAGAATCTTTGAAGAAAGCCGAAGCAGCAATACCAGTAACACCTCCTCCAATAATAGCTACTTTGGTATGACTCACTGGGTCAATCTTGGACTTAGTTCCCCCATGATACGACTTACCCCTAGACCATCGACCAATTCTAAACAGTGAGAACTCATGTTTTGAAGACTCTGTGGCGACTTCAATAATGTTTTCAAAAAGTCTCTAATAATATGAGATTTAACTTCTGTTTGGAGACCGAGGAAGAATATGTAACCATCTCTAGCCAATGCAAGGCATGAAGGAAGTTGGTTTGACGCCATCGAAATAACCAAGGATGGCAACCCCAAACAACAGCGCTCCCAAGTCGTTGAACCTCCGGCACCAATTGATAAGTCAGCTTGACTTATTAACTCTACTAAGTCTGGTAGCTCTGAGAAAATCTTAGCATTACCTCTTTTCAGTAGAGCAGCTTTTAGAGAAGAATGATTTTCAAAAGATTTAGGTATTACTATATCGAGATGAATATCTTTTAGATCTAGAGAATTAAAAACTTCTAGCGTTAAAATAATCATTTCTAAGGCATCGTCACCGCCTCCAAAGTATACTAAAACTCGATTAATTCTCCCATCCCTAGCAGAAATAGATTTGCGCAACCGGGAAAATGAAGGGCTTAACAAGGCATAGGATGGCCCATGAAATTGGATGCACTGTGATGGCACCAAGCCTTCGTACCTTTTCTTCGAACTGCCAAAGTTTTGATCAAGCAAAAGGTCGCAATCATGCTGCCGATCCGCAATGTCATCGATCACCATGATTTTATTAACATGGGGTCTGAGCCTTTGCTCCCATTCAAAATCAATCCCATAGTGGTCAACGATTAGCCAATCAGGGCTATCCGAATTACTAATCATCTGGATTGTTTCCTCAGCGTCTACTTTTTGCTCCACACCTAACCATTCAGCATGCTCTAAGCGCGTTTGGGAAAAATCGGAAATGATTTTGTTATGAGCTTTTTGTAGCTTTAAAACCTTAAAACCTTCGCCTTCTATCCTCTTACATAAATCGCCTGAGTTTTCTCTGCATATGAATACGCAAGTTGTATTCTTTTCTTTGAGAGCTTTCGCTAATGTTAAACAACGGATTATGTGTCCGGTGCCTATTTGGTAAGATGCATCAACCCTAAATACAAGCTTCTTCACCTAACTAGTTTTGATCGCTTTAAATAGAAGAACTGCCCGATCCCAATCTTCTTGAGTATCAATATCTTGTACTCGGTATCGAGGGATTGGTATAGGAATTGAAAATTCCCTGAAAATTTTTTTCTCAGATAGCCATGATTCGGATCTCCCCCAGTAAAATTGCCCCGCATCATGCCAAGCTTGTTCCAAATCTTGAGAACGACTATTAAAATATTCAGGCTGAAACATCTCCACTCGATTATCTTTAGTAATTCGAACAGCTCGCTGTATAGGAAATGAATAACTAGTAACAGAAAAAGCGTAGTCAGATTTTGTTTCCACCAATAAAGCCAACCCTTTTTGTAAATCACCAACATGAACAAAAGGAGCAGTAGCGTATAAACAACATGCTTCTGATGTTTCTTCTCCGTGCTCGTTTTGCCATTTGATCGCGTGAGCGATCACGGGAGTCGTCCCAGCATAATCATCGGCTAAGCACTTAGGTCTAAGGAAAGGGACATCTGCTCCATATTTTTGACTGACCGTTGCAATCTCCTCATCATCTGTACTTACTATAATACGATCAAAGCATTCACTTTTTTTTGCAGCTTCGATCGACCAGGCAATCATAGGCTTACCAAAAAATTCCTTTATATTTTTGCGTGGGATGCGCTTACTGCCCCCACGTGCTGGAATTACGCAAAGCCTCATCCTTTTATAATTTTTAGCAAGGTGGAGATAACTTGATCCTGGCCTGAATCATTTAAGGCAGAAAACATAGGAAGTGAAATGACCTCTTGGTGAAACTTTTCAGACTCAGGAAAGTCACCCACTTTAAAACCCATGCTTTCAAAATAAGGCTGCCGGTGGACTGGGATATAATGCACATTCACCAAAATGTCATGAGCCCTGAGTTTTTCGTACACATCTTTCTGGGTAATGGACTTATTTTCTCGATTAATACGAATAGGATACAAATGATAACTTGAATAAGATTGAGGAAGTTGCCATGGAGTTAGGATTGGCAATGTTTGAAGTTCTTGATTATACCTCTTCGCGATTTCATTTCTCCGGCCAACAAACTCATCTAACCTTTCGAGTTGGCTTAGACCCAGGGCTGCATGTATGTCCGTCATGCGGTAGTTAAATCCAAGTTCGATTTGTTGGTAATTCCAAATCTCCTCAGCTGAACGATGGTGCATCAATGATTTGTCGGCTGTTATTCCATGCACACGGAATCTTTGCATCTTTTCAGCTAAAACTTGATTATTTGTCATGGCCATACCGCCCTCTCCGCTGGTAATGATCTTCACTGGGTGAAAACTAAAAACAGTAATGTCACTGTATTCGCAAGAGCCGACCTTTTTTCGATTGAAAGATGATCCGATAGCATGCGATGCATCTTCAATAATCTTGAATCCAAATTTTTGGCTTAAAGCATAAATCTTATCCATTTCGCAAGACTGACCCGCAAAATGGACAGGCACTACTACCTTGGGAAGAATGCCTTCATTTTCAGCATTCAAAAGTTTTTTTTCCAGCAGTTTAGGGCAAAGGTTGTAAGTACGAGGATCAATATCAACAAAATCGACTTGTGCCCCGCAATAAAGGGCACAATTTGCACTGGCAACGAAGGTATTGGGAGAAGTCCACAACCAGTCATTCTTGCCTAGGCCAAGAGCCATACAAGCAATATGTAGGGCACTGGTCGCACTATTTACAGCCACACCGAACGCTGAACCGCAATAGCTTGCTACTGCATCTTCAAACCGCGGTATGGTGGGACCTTGGGTTAGGTAATCTGAATGCAGTACATCAATTACCGCATCAATATCTTCTTTCGAAATATCTTGGCGACCGTAAGGGATCACAAATTAGATCTTACCAATATTTTCTTTGTTATGCTCAAGCCAGTTTTGCAAATCACTATCCGACATCCATTCATTATTTGAATCACTTGCGTAAACGAAACCATCAGGAACCTTCACCCCATCCTTAATCCGATCCAAGTCCTCCGCCCAATTGTAGAGTTGTGGGAGAATTTTATAGTGCTCAGCATATTCATAAGTGGAAAGGGAATCTTCAGGTCCTATCATTTGCTCGTGGAGCTTTTCTCCAGGTCGTATCCCAACAATCTTCTGAGTCGCGTCTGGGGCAATTACTCGAGCAACATCAACCACTTTCATGGAAGGAATTTTTTTCACATAAATCTCGCCCCCGACCATGTCATTAAAGGCATGCCAGACAAGATCAACTCCTTGCTCAAGGGAGATCATAAATCTGGTCATCCGCTCATCGGTAATAGGTAGAGTCCCGTCTTCTTTAATGGACATAAAGAACGGTATTACAGAGCCTCTTGAGCCCATTACATTTCCATATCGCACGACGGAAAAGCGGGTTTCATGTCCATGTGCATACGATGAATTACTGGCTACAAATAGCTTGTCACTGGAAAGTTTCGTAGCTCCATACAGGTTGATGGGGCTGCTTGCCTTATCCGTTGATAATGCGACCACCTTCTTCACACCTTGATCTATGCAAGCATCAATCAGATTCATTGCACCCATAATGTTTGTTTTTATGCACTCAAAAGGATTATATTCAGCAGTTGGCACAATCTTGGTCGCGGCAGCATGAACGACATAATCTACCCCTTGAACAGCTCGATATAGGCGATCCTTATCACGAACATCCCCCACAAAAAAACGAACCCTAGGATCATCACTAAATAATTTATTCATCTCCCATTGTTTCATCTCATCGCGAGACAGTATGATCAGCCGCTTAGGATTAAATTTTTTAAGAGTTAATGGAACAAATGAATGACCAAATGATCCAGTTCCTCCAGTTAATAAAATGGATGAATTTTCTAGCATTTTCTACTTTCCTACCATGGTTTTGAATTTCGAATTTTGGGCAACAAGTTCGTCGTAGGAACCAATCGACTGAATTTTTCCTTCTTCAAGAAAAATAATTTTTTCACACTTTT
>Ga0181565_10002358_pt1 | contig 14409 bp, 13 predicted proteins | sample 101ome_16_FD_129661 | JGI IMG/M metagenome (GOLD analysis project Ga0181565, IMG submission 129661) | Coastal salt marsh microbial communities from the Groves Creek Marsh, Skidaway Island, Georgia - 101401AT metaG (megahit assembly) | ecosystem: Environmental > Aquatic > Marine > Intertidal... | reverse complement strand
GAAGCGGAGTATGGCGAACTTGGTGCGTATGACGTTTCCTCAGTAAATAAATCTTCAGTTTCCTCTAAGTCTCCATAAACTTCATCAGTAGATATGTGATGAAATCTGAAATTGGTTTGATTCGTTGGATCTAGATTCTTCCAATAATCTCTAGCCGCCTCAAGAAGTACATAGGTACCCACAATATTAGTTTGTATAAATTCATTTGGCCCATCTATTGAACGATCGACATGGGATTCTGCTGCCAAATGCATAATGATATCGGGCTGATGCTTATTAAAAACGTGTTTAATTTCAGCAGTATCACAAATGTCTAAATGTTCAAATTGGTAGCGACCATTATTTGAAACATCTTCAAGTGATTCTAAGTTACCGGCATAGGTGAGTTTATCTACATTTACCACTTGGTGATGAGTGTTGTGGATAATATGGCGAATCAACGCTGAACCAATAAAGCCTGCTCCGCCGGTAACCAAAATACATTTAGAGTTATTCATAAAAAGTCTTAATACTCTTAATAATGAGTGTTACTTCTTGATCAGATAGACCTTGGTGAAGGGGAAGGTTAAGTGTATGTTTGGCCGCATATTCCGAATTTGGATAAGTATTTTTAACGTAGTCAGAAAACAAATCTACCTTGTCTAAAGGCCAATATCTAAATGTTGTATATATGCCTTGATTTAGCAAAAATTTGGCCAATTTGTCTCGTTGTTTGGTCTGAATCCAGAAAAAATAGTAAGAAGAGGTGTGATCAAAACTTGGTATAGGGGGTAGGTCAATATCCCCCACGCCATTTAAAGACTGATAATAAGTTTCAAAAATGACCTTTCTGCGCTCAATAAAACTATCTAGTTTTTCCAATTGTGCAACACCCATAGCGGCAGTGACATTGTTCATAATAGCACGTCGACCCGTGCGATTCATTTGAAATTCCCACCAGTTGGCTGCACCATCAGAAGAAGAGTCTAGACCACTTTTGCTTTTAACAGGCAATCCCAAATAAAGACTTTCTTCCGCTTCGATGCGTTTATTAGCATCAGCAATGTATATCATGCCACCATCGGCAGTAGATAGTGTTTTCATAGCGTCAAATGACCACATGCCCATATCACCTAATGTACCGCAAGCCTTACCTTTATAGAAGCTTCGAACGGCACAAGCCGAATCTTCAATGATGAGAATATTGTGCTGTTTGCAAAGTTTAATAATCTCATCCATATCGCAGGAAACTCCACCATAATGCGTGACATAAAGCGCTTTGGTTTTCTCTGAAATTAATGATTCAAAGTCTTGTGCTCGCACATTTAGCGAGTGTTTATCTACATCGCAAAATACTATGGTTGCTCCTGACTCAATGACTGCGCTACCAATAGATGGAAATGAAATGGTAGGCACAATAACCTCATCACCTTTGGAGAATTTAAATAACTTTGCCGACAAAAAGATAGCCTCAGTACAACTGGTTGTTGACAAGAATAGCTTAGGGTTCTCCTTTAAAGATTGGGCGAAATTAGTCTCAAACTCTGAAACTTTTGCACCTTTTCCAAGCCAATTACTGGCAAACACTTCTGCGATGGAGGTCGTTTCCTCACTGCCTAGATTTGGTTGAAATAAATTGATCATAGTGGTTAGATGTATAATTCTGCAACTTTATATTTTGACATAAGCTATTATCGTCACAAGGTTATTATCTCAGTCGATCGATGCACTTTTTTAGTGATATTTTCCATTTAGGTATTTCTAGATTGAAATCCTTCTTAATTTTATCGGTATTTAGGACTGAATAAACGGGTCGCGAAGCAGGAAGTCGATATTGGGAAGTGGTAATGGGTATAGCTTCACAATTAATATTAGCCATCTGGAAGATGGTTTGGGCGAATTCATGCCAACTACAACTTTCTTGATTAGCGTAGTGATAGAGTTGAGTTATAAAGCTTGCTTGTCTAAAGTATTGGCTTTGAATAATAATAATAATAACATGAGCCAGATCTAGGGCATAAGTAGGGGTACCGATTTGATCATCTATAACATCAATCTGGCTCTTTTTTAGTCCTAGTTCTAAAATGGTTTTGACAAAATTCTTGCCATACTCTGAGTACATCCAACTGGTCCTGATAATCAAAGCATTGTGGTCCATGATATTCTCTATAGCTTGCTCGCCCTGCCTTTTACTTGCTCCATAGACACTTAGCGGATATGCCTTTTGATCTTCTGTGTAAGGGATGCTTGATGAGCCGTCAAATACATAATCGGTAGAGATATGCACTAGTTTTATTCGTCTATAATGTGCAATCACTGCCAACTGTTTAACTGATAAATGGTTGATTTGATCTGCTGACTCTCTCTCGCATTCGGCTTGATCTACCGAAGTATAAGCAGCACAGTTAACAATTGCATCAACAGGATATCTGTCAAGATAAGATTGAATGTGTTTTGTTTGACTTATATCTAACTGGGTACGGTCTGCAAATATGAAGATATCAAGCGTTTGATACATAGTAATTGCAGCTTTTAGGGCTTTTCCCAATTGTCCATTTGCCCCAGTGACTAAAATCTTCATCTTTCTCAGGTAAACAGATTTTTGCGAATATCTGCCCATTTGGGTCGCACTAAGTCTTTATTTGACAATCTAACTTCTGTTTCTGGAAGCTGCCAGTTGATTGCTAGTTCAGGATCGTTAAAAGCAATTCCTCGATCATATTCGGGCTGGTAATAGTTATCCACCTTGTAAGCAAAAGATGCTTCTTCGCTTAATACAATAAAGCCATGAGCAAAACCATGAGGGATAAACAATTGGTGCTTATTTTCATCGCTAAGTTCAACTGCAACGTGTTGACCAAAGGTTGAGCTGTTTTGTCTAATATCTACGGCAACATCTAATACTCGACCTTCGATCACTCGAACTAACTTTGCTTGTGCATAGGGAGGTAGTTGATAATGCAGACCTCTCAGAACCCCTTTGGATGATTTGGATTCATTATCTTGAACAAAGTTAATTGACTGACCCATAAATTGATCGAATAAATCCTGTCTAAACGTCTCAACAAAATAACCTCGGGCGTCACCATGAACCTTAGGTTGAATCAGAATCACATCCTCAATAGATTGTTTGATAAACTTCATGAAAGTTCTTTAGCGAGTCTAAGTAAGTATTGACCATATTGATTTTTACTTAGTGGTTTAGCCAGTTGGAGTAGCTGAGTTTTGTCAATATACCTCTGTTCGTAAGCGATTTCTTCGATACAGGCAATCTTCAACCCTTGTCTTTTCTCAATAGTTTCAATAAAGGTTGATGCCTCAAGAAGACTTTCATGAGTTCCTGTATCTAGCCAAGCATAGCCTCGACCCATTATCTCAACAGAAAGTCTTTGTTCTTTGAGGTACATTTGATTAACCGAGGTGATTTCTAGCTCGCCTCGATCAGAAGGTAATACTTGGTCAGCCTTTTGTATCACATCATTGGGATAAAAATATAGACCTGTAACCGCGTAATTACTTTTAGGATTTTCAGGTTTTTCTTCAATGCTTAAAGCGTTGCCATTGGTATCAAATTCTACAACACCATAGCGCTCTGGGTCATGAACATGGTAGCCAAAAACGGTGGCTTTATTATTGGAAGCATTTTTTACGGCAGAATTTAAGATATCTGGCAGTGCATGACCATAAAAAATATTGTCGCCTAAGATAAGGCATGCATCATCACTACCAATAAACTCTTTGCCAAGAATAAAGGCTTGTGCCAAGCCGTCTGGTGAAGGTTGAACGATATAGTCAAAAGTCATACCAATTGCCTCACCATCTCCTAATAATTGTTTAAATCTAGGCAGGTCATTTGGCGAAGAGATAACCAGCACTTCTTGGATACCAGCCAACATAAGCACAGACAAAGGGTAATACACCATTGGCTTGTCATAAATAGGCACCAGCTGTTTTGATATGCCCTTAGTAATTGGGTATAGTCTGCTTCCAGAACCGCCCGCTAGAATAATTCCCTTCATAATTTATGTGTAAAACAAGTATGATATTCTGGCTGAATTTTTTTTATGAATACTTTTTTTTAGATTAATGTTACAAATTACCGATAATTTTAGGAATATTAATTTAGATTCTGTGGTCAAAGTACTAATTTTTTTATTTCCTTTATCTTTGCTAACATATAAATCATTAGGAGATATTGTACTCTTTTTCATTTTTATTATTGGTTTATATGAATTAGCAACTAAGAAAATACATCTATTTATCAATAAAAATGTACTAGCGATAGCATTCATTACTCTAGTCTATTTTTTTAATATTATTCTGTCAATTTTCATGTCAGAAAAAGGACATGATTTACTTCATTTTGCAGCCAGAGAACTGTATTTCCTATTTGCGGTATTTATAGCTGCAACGATAAACTCTCATAGAATAGGCTTGGATACTATGATAATGTCTATAAGATTGAGTATTGTTGTTTTTGGTCTTTACATAGTCTATCAATTTTTTAGTGTCAGATTTGGTCAAATTGAATGGGTTATTTCTCTTGGAACATCGCCATTAATAATAACCTTATTCTTTGCAATTTCTATATGTAATGTCAAGGTTAAGGACAGGTTCTTTCTTTTGTATATTTCTTCAGCTCTTGCGCTATCTGTTATTATTATTTCCCAGGAAAGAATGGCTTTTCTAGCTATGCTTTTATTTAGTTTGCTATTTGCATTTGTTTATAAGGATAAAAGAATTTATGTCTATATTTTTGCAATGCTTGTATCTATTTTGGCAAGTACAGACTTTCGAGATAGAATGGTGATGGCGTATGATTCAGTTACAGAGTATAGTGTAAACAACAATATAGTTAACAAGGCGAAAAATGCCACCTACAGCACAACATTTCAAAGGATTGAAATGTATAAAAGTGGGTTACAAGCTGCCAAAGATTCTATAATTTTTGGTCATGGATATAGAAACACCAATGAGCCTGCCTCTGAATATGTTTCAGACCCTGTTTTAAAAGAAATAATTTCCAAATACAATCATCTACATAATTTATTCCTTAATACTATGGTTTATGGTGGAGTGTTTGGCATGTTGTCATTGCTCTTGTTGTTATTAGTCCCAACAGTGATCTTCGTAAAGCAGAGAAGAGAAAATAAAGACTATGCTTATTCAGGAATTATTTTAATATCTAGTTATTGCATTTTTGGACTGACCGGAACAATACTTGGGGATGTATTTTTTAATTCAGTATTTGTGTTCTTTCTATCTTTTTTCCTTACAGGGAAACCTAATTAGGATTGTGCTTCAAGAAGATATATGAACATTAAATCTATATATCAAAACCCTATTGTCTCCAATGTAGAGACGAGAGCAAAATTTATATGGCTAGTTGTTTTTTCTATTGCAGTATCAATAGTTGAAGTTGTGGGCGTATCAGCAGTTATGCCTTTTGTCGATATTGCCACTAATTTTGATAGGATTCATTCAAATCAATACTACCAATGGTTGTTTATTTTTTTGAATTTTGAAAAAGAGGTGGACTTTGCTATCTTTATTGGCTTGTTGTTAATAGTATTTTATATCTTTCGTGGAATTGTCAATCTTGTTTACGGATATGTAATGGCGAAATTCTCAGCCAGTCTTTACAAGGAAGCTGCCAAAAATTTGTTCGATAGCTATCTAAACATGTCGTATGGTGCATTTACATATAAAAATAGCAGTTACCTTACTAAATCAATTATTACTGAGTCAGTATTAATTTCTGATGTTATACATGCTGCTTTATTAATTGTGTCAGAGGTTTTTGTACTCATATTTTTATATGCATTAATGTTGATTACTAGTTGGAAGATAACTATAGTATTTACCTTAATCCTGATAGTTAAATTATTACTGATCACAAGATTTATCTCAGAGAGAATAAAAAAAATTGGCATTAAAAGAGAAAGGATTCAGTCTACTTCCTATGAAATAATTAATCGAACCTTTGGAGATTTTAAGAATATCAAACTTCAAGCTAAAGATATTTTAAAAAATACAAAGAAAGGATTTTTTGTTGTAACTGACAAATATGCAGCTACAAATTTAATGCATACTTTTCTAACCAGCCTCCCAAGAGTTTTATTAGAAACCGGCGGATTTTTATTAGTTATGGCCTTGCTCTTGGTTTTATTGCATTATGAACAGTCTAATGTCTCCTTTATATTGCCGACTGTTAGCTTGTTTGTGTTAGCTTTATATCGATTATTGCCGTCAGTTAATAGAATTGTTAATAGCTACAATTTGATACTGTATCATCACAAATCAATAGATATTGTTAGTAGTGGCTTGAGTCTTAGTCAGGAAAACTTTGGCGATAAGTCCATAAGTTTTAGTTCGAAAATCGAATTAATTGATATTGGCTTTTCTTATAAGAATCAAGTTGTGTTGAGTGATGTTCATTTAAAAGTTTGCAAGGGTGAAAAAATTGCAATTATTGGAGATAGCGGTTCTGGAAAAAGCACTCTGGTGGACCTAATAATCGGAATAAGAAAACCTTCTTGTGGCAGGGTTGTAATTGACAATACAACCCTAGATTTAACTAACATGCAGAGTTGGCGTGCACAAATAGGATACATTTCTCAAGATGTATATTTATTTGATGGTACCGTGCTGGAGAATGTCTGTTTTGGTAGAAAGCTTGATAAGCAATTGTTAGATAAGGTTTTAAAGCAGGCAAATATTTTAGATTTTTTAGAATCCAAGGATGGAGTGCACACTCTTGTCGGTGAAGGGGGGATGCAACTAAGTGGCGGTCAAAAGCAACGCATAGCAATAGCTAGAGCGTTATATGGGAATCCAAAAATCTTAGTTTTAGATGAGGCTACTAGCGCGCTTGATAGTGATACTGAACAAAAGATTATGAATGAAATTTATAAAGCAAGTCAAGATAAAACGCTAATAATAATTGCTCATAGATTAAGTACTGTGAAATCTTGTGACAAGATTTATCAGGTAGATGTTGGTAAAATTAAAGCCTGCTAGTTATACTAATGTTAATTTAAAGACATACAAATAAAGGGTTTAAATGTTAGAAAGTTCGACAATATTAATTACTGGTGGAACAGGATCCTTTGGTCATAAATTTATACCAATGACCTTAAGTAAATATAATCCTAAAAAAATAATTGTTTTTTCTCGAGACGAGATGAAGCAATGGGAAATGCAAAAGCAGTTTGCTGATGATGACAGAATTAGATTTTTTATTGGAGATGTTCGGGACAAGGATCGTTTATATCGAGCCTTGGATGGTGTTGATTATGTGGTTCATGCAGCAGCAACAAAGATTGTCCCTACCGCAGAATACAACCCATTTGAATGTGTAAAAACAAATATAAATGGAGCAATGAACCTAATAGATGCATGTATTGATAAGGGGGTAAAAAGGGTTGTGGCGCTCTCTACTGATAAGGCTAGTAGCCCAGTAAATCTTTATGGTGCAACAAAACTGGCCTCAGATAAACTATTTGTTTCTGGTAATTATTACTCAAATAAAGACAACTGTAAATTTTCGGTTGTCAGATATGGCAATGTTATGGGTTCTAGGGGCTCGGTTATTCCTTTCTTTTTTTCTATTAAAGACAAAGGCATTCTTCCTATTACAGATAGTCGAATGACGCGTTTCATGATTTCCTTAGAGCAAGGTGTAGAGCTGGTGTGGCATGCATTTGAAGACATGTTAGGAGGGGAGATTTATGTGAAAAAAATACCATCGATGAAAGTTACAGATATAGGTAAAGTGATTTCGGCCGATGCAAAGCAAGAATTTGTTGGTATTCGTCCAGGTGAAAAATTGCACGAACAGATGATCGGGGAAGAGGATGCTCTTTCTACATATGAATACTCAGATTACTACAAGATACTTCCTCAAATATACAACTTGGGAGTTTGTAAAAATCGTATTAAGGATGGTGTTAAAGTTCCTGAGGGATTTACATACAATAGCGAGAATAACCACGACTGGATGACTAAGCAGGATTTGAAGCGTTGGTTGGATGATAATATTACTCAACTTGGAAAAATATGAAGCAAATCCCTTATGGAAGACAGGATATTGACGAAGATGATATTGTTGCAGTTGAGAACATTTTACGGTCAGAGTTTTTAACACAAGGATCTACCGTAAGCAACTTTGAGAAATTGGTTGCCGAGTATACTGGAGCAAAGTATTCTGTTGCTGTAAATAGTGCAACATCTGCATTGCATATTGGTTGTCTAGCTTTAGATCTTGGTCCTGGTGATTGGCTATGGACAAGTCCTAATACTTTTGTCTCATCTGCAAATTGCGCCATTCATTGCGGGGCAAGGGTGGATTTTGTCGATATAGATGACAAAACGTATAATATGTGTCCTATCAAGCTCGAGCAAAAGCTCAAAGAATCTGAATCCAAGGGTTGTTTGCCAAAAATTGTATTACCTGTCCACTTTGGAGGTCATTCATGCGATATGGAGCGTATTCATCAATTATCAAAGCGTTATGGTTTTAAAATACTCGAGGATGCGTCGCATGCTATAGGTGGAAAGTATCAGAATCATCATATTGGCAATTGTAAGTATAGTGACATTACAGTTTTTAGTTTTCATCCGGTTAAGATCATTACTACAGGGGAAGGTGGTATGGCGCTTAGCAACAACAAAGAACTTTCTGCAAAAATGAAACTATTAAGAAGTCATGGCATAACTAGGGATGAGGTCTTGATGACACATAAGACTGATGGCCCTTGGTACTATCAACAAATTTCCATCGGGTTTAACTATAGAATGACTGATATACAAGCCGCATTAGGTATCAGTCAAATGAAACGTATAGATGGCTTTATTAAAAAGAGACAGGAAATTGCATCAGCCTATGATCGAGAATTGCGTGATTTTCCCTTGATTCTGCCAAAAAAGAATAGAGATAATTTCCCATCATGGCATTTGTATGTAGTGCGCATTAATTCGGATGAAACAAACGCCAATCACAAGACTGTTTTTGAATTCTTAAGACGCCACAATATATTAGTTAATTTGCATTATATTCCAGTGCATACTCAGCCATTTTATGCGAAACAAGGTTTTCATATTGGCGATTATCCCAGTGCCGAGAGTTATTACAATGAAGCTATTAGTCTTCCTATATTTCCTTTACTTCTAAAGAGTGATCAAGATAGAGTTGTCTCTATATTGAAGGAGGCCCTGTATCAATGAAACTTGCATTAGGAACTGTTCAGTTTGGACTTAAATATGGCCTTGGAAATACCAAAGGTAAGGTTAGCAAGGATGAAGTTTCAGAAATACTAAGTATTGCAAAATCTATTGGAATTAATACATTAGATACCGCCATAAACTATGGATGTAGTGAGAAAGTTCTGGGTGAGATCGGTATTCGTGATTGGAGGATTGTATCAAAGTTACCCAACATAGGACCAGATATATTAAATATACAAGAGTGGATAGCTGCGGAGGTTGAAAGTTCTGCAATTAGGTTAAATGTAGAATCTTTAACTGGTGTTTTACTTCACCATAGTGAGAATTTACTGGGAGAGAGAGGCGCTGAAGTCTATATAGCCCTGCAGAATTTGAAAAAAAGAGGCTTAGTAGAAAAGATAGGTGTGTCTATATATTCCCCAGACGAATTAACTTTGCTTGATGCTTTTAATCTAGATATTGTGCAAGCGCCATTAAATGTTTTTGACAAAAGATTTGTCTTGTCTGGATGGGCAAAAAAATTAAAGGATTCGGGGGTAGAGATACATACCCGATCGTCTTTTCTACAAGGTTTGCTTCTTATGGATAAGAACAATAGGCCGAATAAGTTTAATGTTTGGGGTGATGTCTGGCGCAAATGGGATGAATGGCTCAAAAGTAGAGGTATTTCCCCAGTTCAGGCATGTATAAGTTATCCATTGTCTATTTCCGAGGTAGATTGTGTACTGATTGGTGTAGATTCCGTTGCACATCTTGAAGAAATAGTAGCTAATTCTTCCAAAGAGGTTCTAGACTATCCTGACTTTGGTAATCTAGATTTGCGTTTAATAGAGCCATCTAGATGGAAATATTTATAGTGGCGGTTTTTTTAAAATTCATAAAAACAAGAAAGTGATTAACATAAATGGTAGAAAAATTGGAGCAGGGCATCCTTGCTTTGTAACTTTTGAGGCTGGACCGACGCATAACGGTGTCGAGAGTGCAAAAAGATTAGTGAAGTACGCTGCTGATGCTGGTGCAGATGCAGTTAAATTTCAAATATTCGATCTTGATAAACTAGTATCTGATAAGGAGCAATTATTTTCTTTTGGTGTACTAAAAGACAGAGATACTGGAGAGGTTGAAATGATTGAGGAGCCTCTATACGATATTTTAGCTGCAAGGTGTTTGACTAACTCTGAATGGAAGGAGGTTAAAAAATACAGTGACGAGCTTGATTTAGCTTTCTTTGCCACAGTGGGTTTTGAGAGTGATGTGGAATTGCTGGAAGAGCTGGGTTGCCATTCAATTAAAATTGGTTCAGCAGATGTCAATCACCATCCTTTGCTAAAAAAGGCCGCAAGAACAGGAATGGTTGTTCAGATTGACACTGGTATGGCAACATTGGGCGAAATCGAATCCGCTGTGGACGTAATTAAAGCGGAAGGAAATGAAAATATTATTATTCACCAATGCCCTTCAGGCTATCCAGCTAGGATTGAGAGTATTAATCTAAACACGATTACTACTTTAAAAAAAATGTTCCCTTACCCTATTGCATTTTCAGACCATACCCCTGGATATGAGATGGACGTGGCAGCTGTTGCTTTAGGGGTTGACTTGGTGGAAAAGACTATTACAGAGAATAGGATGACTAGAGCAGTTGAGCACTCTATGTCCATAGAGCCTAATGAAATGGCCCCTTTTATACAAACAATTCGCGATGTCGAATTGGCAATGGGCTCAGGCAGAAGGGAAATGTCAAAAGATGAGATTAATAATAGAAATAAGATACGCAGAAGTTTATTCTTGCTTGAAGATGCAAAAAAAGGTCAAAAGATAAGTGAATGTGCTACCGAGTTTAGAAGACCTGGTTATGGAGTGCCGCCAGATCAATATGAGCTAATTTCTCATGCAACCCTTAAGGTTAACATGAAAGCGGGGAGTGTCGTTTATATGCAGAATCTGAGATTTTAACGTATGAAAAATATAGCTATTATTCCTGCTCGAGGTGGCTCAAAAAGATTACCAAGAAAAAATATTATAGACTTTAAAGGAAAGCCCATAATTTGCTGGACAATAGAATCAGCAATAAAAAGCGGTGTTTTTGATGAAGTTGTTGTTTCTACTGAAGACGATGAGATAGCGTCGATAGCTCTCGAATGTGGTGCCAAGGTTGAATACAGAGATAAATCTTTAGCTCTTGACGAATCGACTGTAAATGAAGTGCTGCTAAGCATCTTGAATAAAAGAACAGCAGAGGGCAACCTGCCTGATATATTCTGTTGTCTATATGCAACGTCACCGTTGAGAAATGCAGAAGATATAAAAAACATAGTTAGCCTAGTTACAAACGGATCTTGCCAGCAAGCATTAGCAGTTACAGAGTTTGATTTGCCTGCGCATCAGGCAATGTTATTTTCCAACTCGAAAGAGCTAACACCCTTATTCCCGAATTGGATAAACAAAAGGCAGGCTGAAGTTGCAAATATTGTTGTCGACAATGGAAGTACCTACGTTGCGACAGTGCAGTCTTTTTTGAGAACAAAGAGTCTTTTGCCGGAAGGAGTTTTTGGTTACTTCATGCCAAAAATTAGATCAATAGATATAGATGAAATCCATGATTTAAATGTAGCCCTAATGAATGCCGATTTGTTAGGAGTTGGAGAATGATGTCTTTAGGAGCTTCTCGATGAGAAGAAGGTATAAGAATAGTAGTATTTTTCTAAAAAGATCTGAGGCTTCGATACCATTAGCCTCCCAAACATTTAGTAAGAGTAAAAACCAATATCCTGTAGGGTTTTCCCCCCTTTTTATAGAGAAAGGCAAGGGTGGCAGAGTATGGGATATTGATCAAAATGAATATGTAGACTTAGTATGCGGACTGTTGCCAGTAGTATTGGGGTATTGCGACCCAGATGTTGATAGGGCAATAAAAAAACAACTTTCTAAAGGAATTACTTTTAGTTTGCCGTCAAAGTTGGAAACAGTTTTGGCCGAAAAACTAATCGAAATAATCCCTAGTGCTGAGATGGTAAGGTTTGGTAAAAATGGGAGTGATGTTACTGCAGCAGCAATTAGACTTGCTAGAGCATATACTGGGAAAGATCATGTTGTAGCTTTAGGTTATCACGGATGGCAAGATTGGTATATCAGCGCAACTACTAGAAATAAAGGAATCCCTTCAGATTTTGAAAAATACACACATAGACTTCCTTACAACGACAAAGGCGTGATAACAGCAGTTTTTGAAGAGTATGTAGGAAACATAGCGGCTGTTATTTTAGAGCCGATGAATATAGACTGCCCAATGGATGGATATCTTGAATTCTTAAGAGATATATGCGACAAGCATAAAACAGTTTTAGTTTTTGATGAGATTATTACTGGATTTAGATATTCACTGGGTGGTGCTCAAGAGTTATTTAATGTTGTCCCAGACTTGTCATGCTTTGGAAAAGCAATGGGAAATGGCATGCCAATTTCTGCAGTGGTTGGCAAGGCCGAGATAATGCAGGAAATGCAGGAGATATTTTTTTCAGGAACATTTGGCGGTGAGACCTTGTCAATTGCAGCTTCAATTGCAGTAATAGATAAAATGCAAAGTAAACAAGTTATTGAATCTTTGTGGCAAAAAGGAGAATTTTTGTCGGCAGGTGTAAACAGACTAATTAAGCAATTCAATTTATCTAATGTTGTTTCATTGAAAGGAAAGTCTCCATGGATGATTCTAGATTTTAAAGACTCTGGAGTATGGAATAGTTTTGAAATCAAAACCTTGTATATAGTTGAAATGTTGAAAAACGGGGTCTTGTCACAAGGAACTCATAACGTATGTTATGCCCATAGTCAGCGTGATTTAGACCAGGTTATTATGGCTTATCAATCAACATTTTCTATTATTGCCAGAGCAATACAGGGGAGTGTGAAAGAATATCTTCCGTGTCAACCTATTGTCCCTGTTTTTAAAATCAGATGAATAAAGATAAGTGTTTTATTATCGCAGAGGTGGGTTTGAATCATAATGGCGATTATGGTCTTGCAAGAGATTCTATTATTGCTGCTTCTGAAGCTGGCGCTGACGCTGTAAAATTTCAAAACTTTCGAACAGAAGACTTTTTATCAGATCGATCCATTTTGCATACCTATAAAGATAGAGGTAAGGTAGTTACAGAGCCACTATTTGATATATGTAAGCGATCTGAATTCCGAGCAGAATGGTTGCCTGATTTAAATGAACTTTGTGACGAATTAGGCATTGTTTTCTTAAGTACACCAACCTCAGAGAATGGTGTTGATGATCTAATCTCGTGTGGGGTGAGATTTATCAAGAATGGTTCAGATTACTTGTCTCATATTCCACTTCTAAAATATATGGCATTAACTAATGCAACGATTATCATCTCTACTGGTATGGCATACCAAGATGAGATAGATGATGCGGTTAATGCGATTTTATCTATCCGTCCTGATAAATCGAAATTGATTATTTTGCATTGCACTAGTAGCTATCCTACATCTCCAGAAAATGTCAACTTAAGAAAGATACAAGCCCTAAAAGAACGTTATCAGACATTGATTGGATTTTCAGATCATACTGAAGGATGGGAGAGTGCTGTACAAGCAGTAACTCTTGGTGCAAAAGTGATAGAAAAACACTTTACATTGGATAAAAATCTACCCGGACCTGATCACTGGTTTAGTTCAAATTACAATGAATTCAAAGAATTGGTTAAGCAAGTTCGTTTAGCAGAGAAGAGAATGGGTTCGTCTTTATTGGAGCCTGCCGATAGCGAAATAAAAGTTTTGGGTCAATGGCGATTAGGCCTGGTATGGGACAAAGATATAAAAAAGGGAAGCAACATATTGGAGCAAGATATTGCCATTAGAAAGCCTGCAACTGGACTAAGGCCGAAAGAATTGAGTCTTGTGGTCGGATGCAAAGCTACTAAAAATTGTAAAAAAGGAGAGTCTGTGTTAAGAACTGACTATACAACTAATGACTAAGAAGAAAGAGCGTGTAGTATTGGTCACTGGAGGGTGTGGATTTATTGGGTCCCATGTAGTTGATAGACTAATTGATGATGGATATATTGTGGTGGTGTTGGATGATTTGTCTACCGGGTCAATGGAAAATCTTAATCAAGACGCCATTTTTTATCAGGGCGATGCCAGTGACGAGTATTTTTTGACTAGAATTTTTGAGCAGCATAACTTTGATTACGT
>Ga0181565_10002347_pt1 | contig 14443 bp, 14 predicted proteins | sample 101ome_16_FD_129661 | JGI IMG/M metagenome (GOLD analysis project Ga0181565, IMG submission 129661) | Coastal salt marsh microbial communities from the Groves Creek Marsh, Skidaway Island, Georgia - 101401AT metaG (megahit assembly) | ecosystem: Environmental > Aquatic > Marine > Intertidal... | reverse complement strand
CAAGCGCAGAAGAAAGTAAGAGAGTGCGAGAGTCAGAGCGGATGGCAAAAGCACGAGGTTTTGAAGTACATCGAATTGTTGTTCCTGTAAAAAAACTAAAACTTGATCTACCAAAAAATTTATATAACAAAGTAACATCCTACTTTGGCACCCAAAAGATTGATCTAGAGTTAACACCTTCTGATATCGCTAAGATGCCAACACCGACAGAAAGATCCCTGGCAAAGGCTTATCCGCTTAAAAACCTCATTGTGAAACCATTGGCTTGGTCAGCTCATTCGTCACCTGTGGGCGTTGCTGCTGTTACATTTGTATCAATTACATACGGTTATTTCACAAGTCTTTATTGGCATATGTTTAGAGTCTTTTTTAACCATCCTCACTTTATAGGAGAGGGAACCAAGCTAGGAAAAATCTTGGAAAAGATTAACTTAGCAGAACTAGCGAATAAGTTTGGCATTGACCTAACAAATTCAGAACTTAAAGAAAAACTCGAATCTCTTAACGGTAGAAAAATTGCCGAGATTGTACAATATGCCTCAAAGAAATTTGCATATAACTTATTCAATGCAGAACTCTATAAACTCGTATCAGGTCAAGGTGGTTTCTTCACCGCTGAATACCATATGCATATTTTAACTTCTAAACTTTATGGACTTTCATATTACCCAGTATCATGGATGGAAGACCATTTGGTTCTAAAGCGCTTAATCCACAGAGACACCCTTGCAAAAATATTAATTTTTCAGTCATACGTTGGTGGAGCCATGGCCTCTCTTGACCTGGCAGGAGGTCATATCCCTGGAGTGGAAGTAAGGCCCGCCGTTATTTTAATGGGATTTAATATTGTTAATATGATTAGCTACCTTGGGTATCACAAATACATTAAATGGAAGCTCGGCTTAAATAGCCCTGAAAAACTTAAAGAGTATATTGAGCACAAAGAAAAAATTGAAATTGAAGTTCAGTTAAAGGTAAAAGAATTTACCGATAACCCTAACGCTAAAGGCTGGGAAGCAAAATTCTTTTATGAAAAAGTATCAAAGCTTGATAGCGTCGAGGAAATACAAAGAGCCTACAATCTAACAAATGAGCTTATCCCTGAAATTCAACGTTCACTAAATCTAATAGAAGAATTTCTATGGTTGGAGGAAGGTTTTATTCTAAAAAGAAAATTATTAAAAGTCAGGAATCACGAGGAACTGGACAAGGTAAATAAATCTCTTGAAATTAAATTAAATAAAAAACCCTCGTACAAGCCAAATCGTCGACTCTATTCTCCATACAAGGCGAACTGCCTACCAACTTTAAATAATTTATTTAATTAAAAATCGCTGCCCTTGACATAAAAGTAAATCATCCCAACTTGATCGTAACCAAGGAGTTGAGATGAATAAATATCATTCTATCGTTCAAGGATCTCTTGATATTGCGAGTTCACTATTAATAGAAAAGCAGCATTCAGAGTTAACCGCTACTCACCTTCTCTATGGATTAGTAGAAAATCCACAAACATTTATTTCTAGGAAAAAAAATAAAATTACCCCTGAATTAAATAAATTACTGGATAAAATTCCAACAACCAAAACACCAATAAACTTTGATCAAATAAGACCAAGCTCAGATTTAAGCAAATGGCTATCCCTATCAAGCGCAATTGCCACAAAAGAAAATAGAGCGGAAATAATGGAAAAGGACTTACTTAAAATAATTGGAAAAGTTCTCCCATCAATTAAATTATCAGTAGAAGATTTATCAAATGAGGAGGAATCAGAAGTTCCCGATTTTTTAATTAATCTAAATGAAAAAGCTAGTAGTGGAAAACTTGACCCAGTAATTGGACGAACGAAGGAAATTAGACGAGTTCTTGAAATTTTAGGCAGGCGTTCTAAAAATAACCCCATTCTTGTCGGGCCTCCAGGAGTAGGAAAAACTGCAATTATTGAGGGTATAGCTGAAGCAATTATAAAAGGAAGTGTTCCAGATATTTTGAAAGATAAAACGGTCTACAGCCTTGAGCTTGGAATGCTGATGGCCGGAACAAAATATCGTGGTGAATTTGAGAAAAAAATTCAGCACCTTTTAAAATTCGCCAAGGAAGGTGCCGGCCAATACATCATCTTCATTGATGAAATTCATCAACTCATTGGAGCAGGAAAAACCGATGGTGCAATGGATGGAGCAAACCTCTTAAAGCCCGCATTAAGCCGCGGTGAAATTCATTGTATTGGCGCAACAACTGACGCTGAATTCCAACAATTTTTCATGAGTGATCAAGCACTTGAACGGCGCTTTAGAAAGGTTTCCGTACATGAACCCTCCAAGGAGGATTCTATTGAAATACTTCAAGGTCTTCGAGATAAATTTGAAAGTCACCACGGAATAAAAATAGCCGATGATGCAATTTACTCAGCAGTTTTGCTTTCTTCACAATACATTGGTGATAAATATCTACCTGATAAAGCCATTGATTTAATTGATGAAGGAGCCAGTGCCTTACGATTATCTGCTCAGGCCATGCCAGCAGAGCTTGAAAACCTGAAAGCAGAAATTAGAAATAAAGAAATTCTTCAAGAATTTAAACCAACTGATGACCTAAAAAATGAAATCAAAACGCTGAAAGAAAAGTTTGAGCTAGAATATTCTGAGTGGGAGCTAGAAGTTGCAAACCTTCATAAAACAACTGAGCTTAAAAGCTCATTAGAGCGCTTAAAGTTAAATCTTGATAAAGCCGAGCGCGAACAAAATTATGAAGAGGCCTCGCGAATTAAATATTCTCTAATCCCTGAAATTGAAGCAAAGCTAGCCGAAACTCAAGAAGATTGGATTTTGAGTAAAAATGATATTGCAAAAGTAATCTCAAAACAAACCGGAATTCCTGCGAGTAAAATTATGCAAGAAAAAACGGCCGAAATTTTAGAGCTCGAAAACAAATTAAACCAACGTGTATTTGGACAGAAAAAGTCGATCCATGAAATTTGTGAAACACTACTTTGTAGCTATGCTGGACTTTCTTCCCCTAATAAACCACTTGGATCATTTTTACTTAAAGGACCTACCGGTGTAGGAAAAACTGAGACCGCTAAAGGCTTGGCCGCAAATTTATTTAACCAAGAAGAAAATATCATCAGGCTTGATATGAGTGAATACGCTCAAAAACATGCTGTAAGTAACCTCATCGGAGCACCCGCGGGTTACGTTGGTTATGAAGCTGGAGGAATTTTGACCGAGGCAGTAAGAAAAAAACCTTATAGCGTGGTCTTATTTGATGAGATTGAAAAGGCTCATCCTGACTTTAGTGATATTCTTCTTCAAATCATGGATGAAGGGCGACTGACTGATAACAAAGGTCGCACGGTAAGCTTTAAAAACACCGTCATCATGCTCACGACGAACTCGAAAAATATCGAGCTTGATTTTAAGCCTGAGGTGATTGGAAGACTTGATAACATCCTTGAATTTCACGCCCTCGACAAGGAGGTGATGGAGGATCTTGTGCATAAGCAAATTAACGAACTAAGAGAGCGGCTTGCCGATAAAAAAATTACGCTTGAGCTCTCCCCTAGCCTTATTAATGAGCTTTCAAAGCGCGGTTATGACCCCACCTATGGCGCACGTCCGCTCAATGCACTTATTAATAAAACCATCACAAGGCCACTTTCCAGGCTGTTAATTCAGGATAATTTAACGAATTCAGTGCTTCAGGCAAGTATCGACGAAAGTGGAGAGATAAATTTTAACAAATTGAGTTAATTTATCCGCCTAAAAGGCTGACAATTTGGGCATTTTTGGACTATTTTTACGGAGCTTAAAAACCAAGGAAATAGTCCAATGGCCGAAACGATTGACCAAAACTCAAAACTTTATAAAATCAGACATTCTCTGGCGCATATTCTTGCCCAAGCAGTAATGGATATCAGACCAGGAACCAAGCTAGGTTTTGGGCCACCAATAGATGATGGTTTTTACTATGATTTTATTTTACCAGAGCCAATTAGCTCTGAGGATTTCAAAGAAATTGAAAAAAAGATGAAACACATTATTAAGCAAGGCCAAACTTTTGAGCGCACTGACTTGGATTTGGACGCTGCTTTTAACCAAATTGATAAAATGGGAGAACCTTATAAAAAGGAATATGCTCAAGAGCTCGCCGAAAAACATGGACTAAAAAATCTCTCTTTTTATAAAAACGGCGAATTCCTTGATATGTGTGAGGGCCCCCACGTGGATAGCACAAAGGAAATTCCACAAAACTGCTTTAAGCTAAAAAGCGTTGCAGGAGCTTACTGGCGTGGTGACTCTAATAACACGATGATGACCAGAATTTACGCCTGGGCTTTTGAAACAAAAGAAGAGCTCGTCACTCACGTTCGTGCTTACGAGGAAGCCATTAAACGGGATCATAAGAAACTTGGTAAAGAACTTCAGCTTTTTACGATAGATGATGAGGTGGGAAAAGGTCTTCCATTGTGGCTTCCAAATGGAACAGTCATCCGCGATGAAATTGAAAAATTAATGCGTGAGTTCGAGTTTGAGGATGAATATCAGCGAGTTTCTACGCCATGCTTAACAAAAGCAAAGATGTATTATCAAACAGGACACCTTCCTTACTATAAAGACGGCATGTTCCCTTTTATGGAAATGAAAGAGAGCGAAGATGACGAAACAAGTGAGGCTTATGTTCTCCGGCCGATGAACTGCCCTCATCATCACCGTGTTTTTGCTTCACAAAAAAGAAGTTATAGAGATCTTCCAGTGAGACTTGCTGAATATGGAAATGTTTTTCGTTATGAAGACTCTGGCTCCGTTTCTGGACTTCTTCGGGTACGCGGAATGTGTATGAATGATGCCCACATTTATTGCACAGAAGAACAAATTGAAGAAGAGTTTTTAAAAGTCATGAAAATGCACGAGAGACTTTATAAGCTCCTAGGCCTTGAAAACTTTCACATGCGTCTGTCCACCTGGGATCCAGAAGATCCAAAGGGTAAAGAAAAATATGTGGACGACCCAGAAGCGTGGGAAAAAACTCAAAATATGGTCAGAAGGGCAATGGAGAGATCTGGGCTACCGTTTGTTGAAGTTCCGGGAGAAGCAGCTTTTTATGGCCCTAAAATTGATTTTCAAATGAAAACGGTTACAGGACGAGAGGAAACGATATCTACCAATCAATTAGATTTCGCAGTACCAAAGAGAATGAATTTAAAATACACCGGTGCAGATAATGAAGAGCACATGCCTTATATTATCCATCGTGCCCCAGCAGGAACTCACGAAAGATTTACTGCATTTTTAATAGAGCATTTTGGCGGTGCTTTCCCGACCTGGCTCGCGCCAACTCAGGTTAAAATTATTTGCGTCTCTGAAGCATTCGTTAACTATGGTAAAGAAATTAATCAAATACTGAGATCAAACTTTATCCGCTCTGAAATTGATGTAAGTAACGACTCGTTAAATAAAAAAATTAGAACCCACACGAAGGCAAAAATTCCAAATATTTTGATTCTTGGTGAAAAAGAAATGAATGAAAATACTGTAACTCTTCGTCGCTTTGGCATCCAAGAGCAGCTATCTATGGGTAAAGAGGAGTTTACGACATACCTTAAAACAAAAATACAAAACCGTGAGCTAAACTAAGTTCAACCGGTACTTTTGACATGTTCTTACATCTATAAAGGCTTGAAACTACTTCAAGCCTTTTTTATAAATACTTAAAATTACATGTTTTTTAAATTTTTCCAACACTAATTATTTACGCAAGGCTATATTTTGGTGCTACACTTGACGATGCAAATGATTTGCATCACCCCCTATTGAAGGAGTATTAAAAATGGGAAAAACGAAGAACCCCTATTTTGATCAAAAATTTCTCAATGCTCAAAAGGAGCTTCTCCTAGAGCACAAACAAAAAACAATGAACAATATTCAAAACCAGTCGAAGGATGATCTTCATGTTGATAGTGATGAAATTATTGAAGATGGAGATCAAGCGCAAACTTATTTAAACCAAAATATTTCCTTTGGGTTAAGAGAAAGAGAGCTTAATAAACTTCGAGAAATTGAGGCTGCACTCGCACGAATTGAAGATGGAACATATGGTGTTTGCGAAGAAATGGATGAACCAATTGGGAAGAAAAGACTTCAAAAAATGCCTTGGACTCGCTTATCTATTCAAGCTGCTGAACAAGAAGAAAGAGACAGAGCACAATTTCAGCGCGCGCTCTAACGGTTAATTTCATCAGGGTTAATGACGTCGGTTAATCTTATTGCATAACGGTCATTAACCACCACAACTTCTCCCCTGGAAACCAATCGATCATTTAATTTAACCTCAAGCGGCTCACCAGCTAACTTATCTAACTCAAAGACCGCACCGTGGCCAAGTTGCAATAACTCTCTTAGGCTTATATCTCCAACACCAAGCTCTACTGTGAGCTTCATTGGCACATCATTTAAAAATTCGATCGGAAGCTTACCACCACTTTCAATGCCCCCGTCCAATGAGCTATTAATAGACTCTGAGTTAGACTCATTATTAATCTCTTCGCTTTCATTTTGACTTGGGCCACTCACTTCATCATTCATCAGAAATTCCAGGATAAGGATTTTTATTTAAAAATACATATTCGTGAACGACAGCTTTAAAGTCGGTCACGTTATTTTTATAATAATACAAATCCCATTCCTGTTCACCAAAGAAAATAGTGATTTCCTCTTCGAAATGATGTTTTTTCTCATTTTGTTCATCTAAAAATGCACAAGCTACAGGAATAGACAACTCTTGAGCAATCTGGTCTCCTGTTTGAACTGAAATATCTGAGTATTTTAGATTGATTTCACCTTCACAAAAAAGAACATCTCCGTATTCGTCAAAATGCTCTTTATCAACCTTTAACTTTAAAGAAATATCAGATTCATTGAGCTCATCAGCTCCCAACCCATTATCTTCAAGAACTTCGAGTAAAATCTCCTGAAGCCAGGGAGTTTCTTTATTTGCTGATAATTCTTTTACTTCATCTACTCTAACTATATTGATTCGAAGATTTTGGTTCAAAATAACTCCACTAGGTTAACTCTAATTTAGGATATGAATTACCTTCTTTTGACCAAAATCGCAATCAAGACATCGAAAAGTCTCTTGAACAATTAAATTTCCTGAGTCTGGATAATGGGTAATTGCAAACTTAGAGCCACAACATGGACAATCTTCAATCGTTTTTCTAACAGTTACTTCATCACCATAGTACTTTTCAAAAGCTTCAAACTCATAATCTTTATTATTAGAACTCATTCATTCCCTCGAGCTAATTAGTTATAATCAACTTCTCGTCTTAGAAATGTTAGAGCGATAAAATAAATGACTCCTGACCAAATAGAAGATAAAATTTTCCCTATTTCAACAATTTACAAAGAAAGGAAGACTAATGAGCTCAGTTTTTACAAAAATAATTAATAATGAGTTACCGGCTTATCGAGTTTTTGAAAATGACCAAGTAATCAGCTTCCTAACAATTGAGCCAATTAATTTAGGACATTGCCTGGTCGTTCCTAAAACTGAAGTCGACCACTGGATGGACGTTTCTGATAATGAATATTTTGAAGTCTACAAGCAAGCAAAAATAATTGGTAAAGCTATTAAATCTGCAACAGGCTCAACGAGAGTCGCACAAGCTGTTGTCGGTCTTGAAGTTGCACATTTTCACTTGCACTTAATTCCAATGTGGGACCCGACTGACCTAGATTTTAAAAAATCAAAACCATCTCAACCAGAAGAAATGAAAAAAATGCAGGAGAAAATAATTTCGTGCCTAAATAATCTTTAAACGGAGATTTGAATTTTATATCCTTGATGCTTTCTGATATTAATTACTCCAGTGTCAAAGATTAAGTACTGGCCCTTAATACCAATCAATACCCCTTCTATATTTGGGTTTTTATCAAGGCTTAGGCTTGTAATTTTTGAGGGATATTCAATCACAGGATAGTTGATTTCTACAACTCCTTGCTCTATTTCCTCTGCTCCCATATCATCAAATAGGTCACCAAATTCTTCAAAGATCTGTTCTTTTAATTCCTCTAAATCTGCTTCACTTCGAAGTCCTTTCAGCATATTTCTCCAATTTGTTTTATCATGAAAAATTGCCTTCAACTCAACCTCGACTTGACCGCTTATCAGACGATTATCAACTTGAACAATGGGCAACGCTCTTGTTGCTCCTTGATCGATCCAACGAGTGGGAACTTGCGATAGTCTCGTAATACCGATTTTAACAGAGCTTGTATCACTTAAGTAAACCACATGTGGTTTAAAACAATTTTTTAACCCCCATTCTGGTTCTCGACACGTCCCCTTGTCATAATGACAGAGCTCTGGCTTAACAATACAGACATCACAGCAAGCAAGCTTCATAAAAGCCTCATAACTGAAGCCTTGTCCATAGGATTTTTTAATCTTTTTCCCGGTTTCAATGCAGTTTATCTCACCCAGGAAATCTAGTCTTAATTTTTTCCCAAGGAATTGGTTCATTAAAAGATATTCACCTCCGATTGGAAGCTGATATGTTACCGTTTCCCCTAAAGTAGATTTCATTTTTAAAATGTTTCCCGCTGCAATCACTGAGCAACCCCTCCTAAAATTAATTGGTATATTACATGAAAGGAAACGATCAGGAAATCAAGGAGTAGCGACAAATAGTTTTGCTAACTAGCTTTTTTAAGGTTTTCAATCGTCAAATTTGCTTTGTTTAATCTTTTCGCGAGAACCTCCGCAAAGCTTTTATAAACTAGCTTTTCAAGGTAATCCCTATTCCTAGCTGAAAGCTCATGAATCCCCAAAAAATTAAAAACTAGCAGACTAGACCTTTCATCACAAATTATCTTCGCAAAACTAGATTTTGCTCCAGAAATGGACATCTCGCCAAAAATTTCTCCAAATGTTGAAATTTTACTTATCGGTTTTTCATGCAGAGAGACAAGAACTGATCCTTTTAGAAGAAAGTATAAAGAAGTATTTACTTCATTGAGGTCAACAATCAACTGTCCTCTTGAATAGTTTTTCACCTCGATAAAGTTCACGATGGCATCTAAATCTTCTTTAGAAAAAGAATCAAAAAATTTTATATTTTTAATAATCTGTAATTTATCCACTATCTGCTCCTCTAATCTTTTTATCGTCAATTGAGATAAAAAATAAAGGAGCGACAATAAAATTTATTTTTTACTTCGTTAAAAAAGATGCAGTTATTGAATTTTCGCAGAGTTTTTTTAAGTCATCTCTTGAGAGGTTCAACTCATTTGCACATTCAACGAGGTTATCAAGAAGATAGCCACCGAAATAAGCTGGATCATCTGAGTTTACAAGTACGTGCAACCCTTTTTCTAGCATCGTTTTTAAATTATGATTTTCAAGCTTATCAAACACACATAATTTTATGTTGCTAAAAGGGCAAACGGTTAAAGGAATTTTATTTTTAATTAGATATTCAACTAAATCGCTATCATCTAAGCAACGAACTCCGTGATCAATTCTTTTCACATTCAGTAGTTTAATTGCCTCCCATATATACTCCGCAGGGCCTTCTTCACCGGCGTGGGCAACTGTCAAAAAACCGTGCTCCATTGCTTTTTTAAACACACGTTCAAATTTGCTTGGCGGGTGCCCAAACTCACTACTATCAAGCCCAACTCCTTTTATTAAATGCTTAAAAGGAAGTGAGTCCTCAAGGGTTTTCATTGCTTCATCTTCACTTAAATGTCGTAAAAAACACATAATGATATGACTTGTAATTCCAAGTTCCTTATTCCCTTTTTCAAGTGCGCGACTGATTCCTGAAATGACTGTTTCAAATGATATTCCTCGATCAGTATGAGTCTGAGGATCAAAGAAAATTTCACTATGAATGATACCATCTTCTTTAGCTCGAACTAAATACTCCCAAGTTAAATCGAAAAAATCCTCTTCTTCAATCAAGACAGCTGCTCCTTGATAGTAAATATCTAAAAAGCTTTGAAGGTTTGAAAAGTTATATGCATCACGTATTTCTTCTACTGATTGAAAAGGAATTCTTACGTTATTCTTCTTTGAAAGCTTCATCATTAATTCAGGCTCTAAACTACCTTCAATATGCAGGTGAAGCTCTGCTTTTGGCAACTTGCGGATAAATTCTCGTAGTTCAGACATAAATCATATCTCCATTCGTTATCATATTTTATCTAATTATTTGAATCAAGATGATATCATACCTGCATAGGAGATAAAGCTTTCTTCGCCTACTTCTTTTTTGACATGTAATTAATTTTATAAACGGTATTTAATACTCTTTGAGCATCCATCCAACCACTTAAAGGTGATCCACTCCCCCAGCTATTTCTCAACTTTACTTCACATCGATTTTTTTTATCATTCCATCTAACACCTGTTAAAACACTTGCATGATTTCCACAATTGTCAGCAAGTAAATTAGAATGATCTGTTTTTAACGAATTTGAAAAGGGGTATTTTTTCAGGAGTTCTTTTGAACAATAAGTGATTGCAACACTTCCTCCTGCCTGAAACCCTTTAATTACCTCATTAACCTTCCTTGAATTAGGTTCTGATTTATATGGCCGAGAAAAATCTGTCTGAAAATCACGTTCATAAAACAATACATCAAAAACTTGAAAATCATATGCCGCTGATGGGCCGAATTCATCCAAAACATTAATATTATTTTTCAAACAATCAATGGGAACTAAAATCATTTTTGATAAAGCTTCAAAATTATTCTCTCTGACAAAATCTAGAATAACCTCATCTGAAATATCTCGATGCTCAATCAAAGAGTTTATTTCACTAATAAACTCAAATAATTTCTCTGGTTTATTTCGGCATTCTAAAAGGTTATTACTTTTTTCGAGTTCATTTCTCATCTGAGTAAAGATCTTGAACATTCGATCTCGAAAACATTTTTTATCTTTATTAAAAAGTGTGCAAAAGAAGCTATCCATTGAAGGTAATTCCCAATACTTTTCCTCACACAGTGCACCCGTAAGCATGAATCCTTCAAGGATATCTAATATATGACCTCCGTCGCCTTGTGTATCTATCCCATACTTCCAATTATTCTTACCTGCGAGCATCCCTGATAATACTGAAATATTTTTCCCACAATACTTACGATCTAATTGACACAAGTACTCTCCGTAAAGGTCTGCACCTGCAAATGCCCAACAAAACCCAACACCATCTTGATCTCTTACTGGCCCAAAATTTGAAGAGTTATCAAAGCTAACAGAACAGTCACTTTTACTAATTTTATATTCAAGATCAGAATTTTGATAACGGTAATGACCTCTTTTAATTTCCGGGATTGGAATAGTCACTTCGGCTGAAAGCAAAACCCCACTCAAAAGGAGAAAAGTGACAAAAAATATATTTCTAAGAACAATCAATTTTCTATACCTTGCTTTCAAATAGATCCCAGGAAATAAAAAAACTCTTATCTTTATAACCGCACACGGGAACTTGATCACCATTATCTAAAAAAGCAAAGTCATGCTTGCCATCATATAACTGACATAAAATAACGACCGGATTTCTGCCATCAAATGAAAAATTAATTTTTCCATCAATCTGGCTAACTTCCTTTATAACATTCTCCGCCATACTTCCATTAGCTCCAAAAAAGCGAACACCCATCGATTCTCTAAAAGTAATTTGTGATTTAAGATCTCTTGTGTAGTAAATTTTTCGACCTAAGACTTCTTGCCCAAGAGCTGCGAAAGTAATCAGCAAAAAAGAGTAAATGAAAAATAGTCGAAACATACCCTTGTCATCGACAAGATCAGCCACTATATGAAGAGCTATCAGATATTTAACAAAGACCTAAATAGATAGATTCAAGTAAATAAATCAACAAGTTAGGTTAAACTTTTGTTAAATTCATGACTAAGTTATTACCCAAAATTTGACATCCAGGATAAGATAAAGTCATAAAAAGGCAGAGGTATTACTTAATGATAAATAAAGACTATTTAAACCAAATTTCCCCTGAGGTTGAAAAGTTCAGAGAAGATTTCAGAAAAAATAAAATACCAAGATGGTATATTCCTGAATTTCATTTGGGGACAAATATTATTATTATGATCAGCGTTTTTACCTACTGTATTTATCACATCCAAAACATAACTATTATAGAGTTAATGATGGTTCCACTAATGTTAATTCTAGGAAATTTTTTTGTATGGGCTTTTCATAAATACCCCCTTCATCGCCCCTTTAAGTTCATGGCAAATGCTTACAAAATCCACACTCTGTCTCATCATTATTTCTACACAGATGAAGCTATTATTTATCGAGACAAAAGAGATTTCATCATTCTTTTTTTTCCGGTTCATTTTGTTTTACCGGTTAATGGCATTTTGTTTCCAGCATTAGGTTACTTAGCGAGGGAATATAATATTCTAACGCCAAACGCCTCATTTTTAATGATTTTCATGGCAGCACTTTATTTACTTCTTTATGAAATTTTTCATTTTGTTAGCCACCTGCCGAGCAAATCTCCAGTGCTAAATATTTCTTTTTTCAAAGCTGCATGGAAACATCATCGCATTCACCACACAATAAAATATATGGGAAAATATAATTTTAATATCGTATTTCCGCTTTTCGATAAACTTTTTGGAACCTTAAAAAAATGAACTTAATCCTTGCAAGCGAATCTCCTTATAGAAAAGAATTACTAGAAAGACTGAATCTAAGTTTTTCATGCGTGCCTGCTCACATCAATGAAGAAAGTGTTTGGGAGAAAAACCTCTCCCCCCTTGAAGTCTCCATTGAGCTTGCAAAAATGAAAGCTTTAAAGGTTTTTACTGCTAACAAAAATTCAATTATAATTGGCTCTGATCAAGTAATTTGCCAAGGTCTGAAGATTTTCGGAAAACCAAAAACTCCGGACAATGCTGTTGCACAATTAATCGAATTACAAAAAGCTCCGCATGAATTAATTACCAGTGTGTGCATATTATCCAAAAACAAAGAAGTTATCTTTTCAAATAAGACAACGTTAACGATTAGAAAAGATTTAACAAAAAATGATTTCATTAAATATATAGAAAAGGATGTCCCTTTAAACTGTGCAGGTTCATATAAAGTTGAGTCAATGGGAATTGCTTTATTTGATTCAATTGAAACCTCTGATTTTACCTCTATTGTTGGTCTGCCTTTAATTGACCTCGCAAAACAACTAAAACAATTTAACGTTTCGATTTTTTAATGAAATTTATCTTTATTCTATTAATTAAATTTTACCGTTTTTTTATTAGTCCTTTACTAGGACAAAACTGTCGTTTCCATCCGAGTTGCTCCAATTACGCTTTGCAAGCGATAGACGTGCTTCCTTGGTGGAAGTACCCGCTAAAAATAACCTGGCGAATACTCAGATGTCACCCATTCTCAAAAGGTGGTTATGACCCGGTTATTTTAGAAAGAAAAAAATAATTGTTAACAATAAAAATAAGGATTTAAATCAATTTTGATACTAACGTTTTTTTCTGCACCAAAAACTTCATCAAATTTTTTCAATCCTAGGTAAAGAGATTGATAATTTTTTGCCCGACAAATAATATTCCAAGTAAACTGATTTGCTCTTTTTTCGATTCCAACTGGTGCAGGTCCAAGAATTTCAACATCTAAATTATTTTTACCAGAAACTAAATTTAAAAACTCTTTTGATTTAGTAGCTAAACTTGCCACTTTAGACCGATCTTTCCCAGTAAAGAATATTGTCGCAAGCTTACTAAAAGGAGGGAATCCCGTCATTTCCCTTACCATTAACTCTTGATTAAAAAATAAATCAATATCATTAGTTTTAAAAACCTCAAAAAATGAAGAGTCTGGATTCATCGTCTGAATTAAAACTTTTGAATTAGGTGAATATCTACCGGCACGTCCACTTACTTGAACAAGTAATTGATATGCTCTTTCGACAGAGCGAAAGTCAGGAAAGTTTAGTTGATGATCGATACCCAAAACGACCACAAGATTAACTCGCTTAAAATTGTGTCCTTTTGATAACATTTGAGTTCCAACTAAAACATCTACATTCCCTCGATCAAAATCATTGAGTGTCTCATTTAAATCAGAAAAATTTTTAATTTCATCTCGGTCAAATCGACCTATTTTTCTTTCAGGGAAAATTGATTGTAAAACTTCTTGAACCTTTTCTGTTCCATACCCTAGCTGCATTAAATTCATATTACCGCACTCAGGGCAAATGTCAGGAACAGGCATTTGAAATTCACTATGAGATGATCTAAGAAGATGTCTTTTTTTAAAGTACTTTAAATTAGTATCTGTTTCTGGATCTGTGAACTTATATCCACATCCAGAGCATTGAATGAAATTCGCATATCCGAGTCTTGAAACAAAGATAACAACCTGCTCTTTTTTTTCAAAAGCAATTTT
>Ga0181565_10002346_pt1 | contig 14445 bp, 13 predicted proteins | sample 101ome_16_FD_129661 | JGI IMG/M metagenome (GOLD analysis project Ga0181565, IMG submission 129661) | Coastal salt marsh microbial communities from the Groves Creek Marsh, Skidaway Island, Georgia - 101401AT metaG (megahit assembly) | ecosystem: Environmental > Aquatic > Marine > Intertidal... | reverse complement strand
CCGGACTGAACAGCGCGGCCGTGAATGCACTCAACACCGAGCTGAGTGTCACCATGGATTCCACCGAGACAGTGGCACGCGCGTTCTCAAAATTTCTCCGCAGTAAAAAGCTCGTTGGCCATATTGGATGGCCGGAGCGCTTTTTCGTCTGGCTAAATAAACTCTCGCCCAACACGGTGGGCTCTGCGCTGATCAAACAGCTACCTGTCATTCGGCGACACGCAAAGACCGCCTAAGCCGGCTGATCAATCCTGCCGCTAGACGCTACCGTCATTAGCATCCGTTTGGACATGACTTTGGCCGCACCGGAAAAATAAAAGCCCATGACGGCTAGCTGAATACACCCACGGGTTAATACCAAAGCCTGTTTTTTCTACTTCCGCTTTCTCTGTTGATCCTCACCACCTTGATAGCCTAAAGTGCCGAGACTTGTTCGAAACAAGTCGCTGCGCCCGCGGCGCTGAGAAAACCATAAAGATTTTGCCTGCAGAGGACTCCAACCATGCCATCAGCCGACGACCGCCTCGCCATTACAGAAGTGTTGAACCGAATGGCCTACTGCTACGATGAGGGACACCTTGATGAACTGGGCGCCTGCTTCGCCGATGATGCGATCATGAGCATGCAAATTGCGGGCGGCGACCTCGTGGGACCTTTCAATGGCCGTGACAACATTATGGAGCTCTACCACGGCGCCAAATCGAGCCAGACCGATGTCCGCCGCCACGACATTACCAATGTCATGTTCGACGCGTCCGGCGACACCCTAGCGGTCACCTCGTATTTGACCTTGTTCGCTACGGAGAATGGCGAGACCAAGTTGCTCACGACCGGTGTCTACCGCGACCAGGTCGCGCAGGTCGGTGGCGAATGGAAAATCATTCGCCGCCACATCGATCTCGATAGCGCCTATTAGCGTTTTGCCATGAATCTTGGGCGCATCACTGCCAAAACCGCGTTGCTCGACCCCGAGCGCGAGGCGCTTATTGATATCCCTAACGACCGACGCATTACCTTCGGGAAGCTTGACGAGCGGATCCGGCGGCTGGCGAACGGATTTTGCGATGAGTTAAACCTCAGCAAGGGTGATCGAGTCGCCATTCTCTCCAAGAACTGCATCCAATATATGGAGGTGTTCTACGCCTGTGCCCGTTGCGGGCTGATCGCTCAGCCTCTCAACTGGCGACTCAGTGAGCCCGAAATGGCGCGGATTCTGGAAGATGGTGAACCGAGCGTGCTGATTGGTTCCGAGGAATATGCCGAGCTGGCCGAATCGCTAGCGAGCGCAACGAATATCCCCAAGACGCTGGTTTTTACCGCCTCGACCGACTGTAACTACGAGCAATTGATCGGGGCCGCCAGTGATGCGGAACCTGCCTCATCGGCGGATGTCACAGGCGATGACCCCGTATTGATTCTCTACACCGGCGGTACAACGGGAGAATCCAAGGGTGCTCTGCACTCTCACCATTCGCTCTACATGGGCATGCTGAATCAGTCCATTGCGGAGCGCATCGTTCCCACCGATGTCTATATGCTGACCGGGCAGATGTTTCACATTCCCGTTGCGCTGGCCATGAACTATATGGCTCATGGCTGCCCCGTTGTGCTTATCAACTTTGATGCCAAGCTGGCGCTGGAGGTCATTCAACAGGAGCGCGTCTCGGCGTTTCTGGGTATCACGACCATGATCAACTGGATGATGGCGGTCGAGGGCTTCGAACATTACGACCTCAGCAGCCTACGCAACTTCCAATATGGGGGCGGCCCCATGCCCCGTTCGGTGGTAGAAGCGGCGCTCGAGGCTTTCCCTTGCACCATGATTCAGGGTTATGGTCAAACCGAGGGCATGACCATGACCTTTCTGTCGCAAGAGGATCATCAGCGCGCCATTGCCGGCGATCACCCGGAGCGACTCGCGTCTTGTGGACGGGAAGGCTTTGTGTCCGAGATTCTGGTGGTGGACCCCGATGGCAACCCGGTACCCAGAGACGGAAACGCAGCGGGCGAAATTATCGTGCGCTCTGAGGCCAATATGTTGGGGTATTGGCGCCGACCGGATCTCACTGAACAAACCCTCAGAGATGGCTGGATGTGGACCGGAGATATCGCCACCTGGGACTCCGAGGGCTATGTGTTCATAGTCGATCGGGCCAAGGACATGATCATCTCTGGGGGCGAGAATATTTACAGTACGCAAGTCGAGGCAGCGATCCACCAACACCCCGCGGTACTGGAATCGGCCGTATTCGGCGTCCCCGACGACACCTGGGGCGAGGCAGTCAAAGCCGTTGTTGTATTGAAACCAGGTCAAAGCGCCACTGCTGAAGAGATCATTGCCGAAGCCAGTAAGCACCTGGCGTCCTACCAAAAACCCAAGTCGGTAGACTTTGTCGACGCACTGCCAAAAGCGCCGACCGGGAAAATCCTTAAACGGGATCTGCGAGATCCGTATTGGCAGGGCGAGACCCGTCAGGTATGAGTGGCTTGCTTTCCGAGGATGTCCTGTCATACATCGGCAGGCAGAGTGAACCTCGCCGAGAAATCGCGACACGTCGCGATATCCGCAAATATGCCGTTGCCACAAACAACCGCCAATCGAAATACCTCGATGGCGACGTGGCGCCGCCATTGTTTCATTTGCATTTGTTTTGGGACGTTGTACCGCTTAGCGAGCTTTCACCCGATGGCGTATCCATCGATTCGTTACTGCCCAAGTTCCCGCTGGAAAAAGCAATGGCCGGCGGGCTGGATATCCGCTACCACAAGCCCATTCGGCCTGGCGATTGGTTGACCGCCACTCGAACGCTCACCGATATCTACGAAAAAGCCGGCCGCAGCGGGCCACTCATCTTTTATGAGGTAGTGATGGAAGTGCGCGACGACGACGGTGAATTGGTCGTCAGTGAAAAGACCACAAGGATTCTTAGATGACTCTGGCACCGACGGTCGGCATGGCGATTCCTCAGCGCGAGCACTATTGCGATGAAGTCCAGCAGATGCTCTATAACGCGTCGCTCTGGAACGGGCACCGCATTCACTTCGATATGCCCTACGCAACCGAGGTCGAGGGCTACCCCGGTCTGGTTGTGGCGGGCCCGTTGATGGGCGACTGGCTGCATCAGGTTGTCGATGAGTGGCTGGGCGAATCCGGCATGATCACCGGCATTGAATATTCGAACCGCGTTGCGGCCTTCGTGGGCGAGACCGTCACCGCTGGTGGCACCGTTACGGCGTATGACGAGGACACCGGTGAAGTCACACTGGAGGTATTCGTCAAGAATGACCGCGACGAAGTGCTGGCACCCGGTGTGATCACAGCGAGGCTGGAACAGTAGATGGCTTCCTCCCGGGGAAACGGCGATTTCGCGCTGATCGGCATGGCCGAGAGCGACGTCGGCATCGTTCCCGATAAAAGCCCGCGAGAACTCTGTGTTCAGGTGACTCTGGACGCCGTGCGGGACGCAGGGCTGACGCTGAGAGAAGTGGACGGCCTCATCACCTGCAATGCGTTTGCGGAGCCGATCATGTATCACGCCGAGGCGGTGGCTGAGTACTTGGGATGGCAACCGCGGCACTGCGTAACCGTGAACACCGGTGGTGGCACCACCTTTATGGCACTCAACATGGCTGCAGCCGCGATCGCCGCGGGCATGGCAGACACCATTGTCGTTGCCATGGCGGATAGCCTGCGCAGTTTCATGACCCGCGAGCAGGCCATGGTAGTGCAATCAAGCTCTGGCCACCCCCACTACGAGCAGCCCTATGGACCCACTGTCCCCGCTTACTACGCACTGATCGCTCGGGCGCACATGCACCAGTACGGCACCACCGAGGCACACTTTGCGGAGGCAGCGGTGACCTGTCGCGCCTGGGCAAGCCAAAACCCCAAAGCGCAGATGCAGGACCCGATCAGTGTCGATGACGTGATGAACTCGCGCGCGATTGCAGATCCACTTAAAGTGCTGGATTGTTCACTGGTCTCAGACGGAGGAGCAGCAGTGGTCGTCGCGCGCAAAGAGCGCGCTTTAGACGGACCGCACCGGCCGATCTACATGCTGGGCTATGGCGAAGGACACGCCTATGAACACATCAGCCAGGCACAGGACCTCACCACTTCCGCCGCGGTTCAATCGGGCAAGGCGGCGTTTACACAAGCCGGACTGAGCCCCGAAGACATCGACCTGTTGCAGCTGTATGACTGTTTTACCCCTGCCCTGCTGATTCAACTTGAAGATCTGGGATTTTGTAATAAGGGAGAAGGCGGCGAGTGGCTAGCCAGCGGCGCAGGCAGGCCTGGCGGACACCAACCGCTTAATACCCATGGTGGCATGCTGTCTTATTGTCACCCCGGTAATCCGGGGGCCATGTTTGGTCTGACCGAGGCGATTACGCAACTGCGTGGCGATGCGGGCGCACGTCAGCAACCCGGCATTAGCACCGCCTTGTGCCATGCCCAGGGGGGCATTATGTCGAGTCACGCCAGTCTGATTCTGGGTGTGGAGCGCTAAACATGGCGAAACCCTCACCCCGACCCACGCCGACCGAGCAACCGTTTTACGACGCCTGCTCTCGGGGAGAACTTTTGCTCCAGCATTGCGAGGGCTGCGCGCACGTCCTTTTTTACCCCCGCACCCATTGCGATCGGTGCCATAGCGAGCAACTCACGTGGCAAGTTGCTGCGGGCACCGGTACGATCGCCAGCTACACGGTGGTGCGTCGGGGCGTGTCCAACGATTTTGAGGCGCCCTACGTCATCGCCTTGATTGATCTCGCCGAGGGCCCAAGGATGATGAGTCAGATCGTCGACGTTGATACCGAGACGCTCGCAGTGGGGCAGCCAGTCACCGTGGACTTTGCACAATGGTCCGAAGACATCACACTACCTGTATTTCGCCTGCAGGCCGCATCCGACTAAAAAGATACCCAATGGCAAACGAGATCCGGGAGGGAAGAGAATGAACAGCCAGATGATCCCCGTTGCGGTAATCAATCCAGATGCCCCAGCTGAATGCCTCGAGGCCAAACAACCCGCGGTCGACAACGGCGCCAGCATCTATGGCAAAGAGGGATACTTTAGCGCTGAGCAAATGGATCGGGAGTGGCACAAACTGTGGACTCAGAGTTGGCTGATCGCAGGTGTCAGCACCGATTTGCCAAACCTCGGCGACTATTTCCTGTTTCGGGTGCGTAGCGAGTCGATCATTGTCACCAAAACCGAACGCGGCGTGCAGGCCTTTTATAACGTCTGCCCACACCGTGGCGCCCGACTCCTTTCAGAGGAGCACGGCAACAAAAAAGTATTTGTGTGTCCTTTCCATAGCTGGAGCTTCCGCAACAATGGCGAACTTCGAAGCATCACGGATGAGGAGACTTTTCAGGATGCGGTCATCTGTCATCGACCCGGCCTGACTGCCGTCGCCTGCGAGGAACACGCGGGGCTCATCTTCATCAGCATGGCCGATAACCCACCGCCGCTTAAAGAGGCGATCGGGCTTCCCGAGGGCTACCTCGAAAATTATCAAATCGACCAGATGCGTGTGGTTCGCCACGTACGCAGCGAATGGGGCTCCAACTGGAAAGTAGGGGTAGAGGCGTTTTACGAGAGTTATCACCTGCATGCCGTGCACCCGGAGACCCGCGGCGTCATGGGCGATCTGAATGTTCAGTACGACTGCTATCCCAATGGAGCGAGCCGGATGATTGTCCCGTTGGGCCAGCCGAGTCCCAGACAGGCCGACCAAACTACCGTAAATGAGGGCCTGCAATGGATGCTGCAGGAATCGGGTGTCGATCCCGCGAGCTTCACCGGCACTGCGTCGGAAGTAAGAGCCGCCATTCAGCAGGCCAAGCGTGAACGATCCGATCGGTTGGGGCTGGGTTACGAGCGCTTCACCGACGGGCAGCTATCGGATAGCTGGGCCACCGGAATCTTTCCTAATGTTCAGATTGGCTGCCATCCCGAGGCTGTCTTTTTGATGCGCTTCCTTCCCCACGATACGGATCCGGAACGCTTCTGGTACGACACGATGACCTTGATGTTTCCTGTGGATGATCCCGACTACTGCCCACCCGCCTGGATGGGTCTGCCCGAGGGGACAGATGTGACCGGTGTCAGGCGTCCCGCGACGGAAAGCTTCCTGATCGATGAGGATCCGGGCCTCGGTTTGGTGCTGAGTCAAGACGCTGCTTTTCTACCTTCGGTGCAGGAGGGTATGCGCAGCAAAGCCTTTAAAGGCCAGCTCTGGGGTGAGCAGGAGCAGCGCCTGCGTCATTTTCATGTTGAGCTCGAACGCCGCCTCAATGCCTAGCCGCGGCCCACAGTTACAATTGATCGATGCGCTCCCGCGACGGGCACCCTGAGAACGAGGAATCTTCCAGTCCATCACTTTGGTGGGATGGCCTCGCGCGTCCACAGGCTGAGCCGCCCTTGGAAACCGATCTTGCCACCCATTACGCCATCGTAGGTGGGGGTTATACCGGATTATGGACGGCTTACTTCCTGAAAAAAGCGAAGCCAGACGCCGACATCGTTTTGGTGGAGGCGCAGCGTATCGGCCATGGTGCCTCGGGCCGCAATGGCGGATGGCTCATGGGGGCAATAGAGGGGGCCTCATCGTTCACCGATGACCGCGGCGGGTTAAGTGAAGCCACTCGCTACCAACTCACTCAGTTAGTAACACGAGCCGGCGAGACGCTGGCCAGCGAGGGGATTGACTGCGATTTTCATCATGGCGGTTGTGTCATGGCGGCCGCACGCCACACAGCGCAGATCGGCCGCGCTCGGAAATTACTGGAGCATTTTCGCGGGCTCGGTTTTGGCGAGTCAGACTACCAATGGCTTACCCCGGGAGAGCTCTCTGATCGAATTCAGGTCGTCAGCCCGGGTGGCGGTGTGTTCACGCCACACGTGGCTCGGGTGCACCCTGCCAAACTGGTGATTGGGCTGGCGCACGTTGTCAAATCCATGGGCGTGCGCGTGTTCGAATACACGCGAGCGCACGATATTCAGTCGGGCGTTGTCAGGTGCGACCGAGGCACTATCAGTGCCGAAAAGATTGTGGTTGCCACCGAGGGTTACTCCGAGAGCGGGAATCCGCTTCATAGGCGGCTCATACCGGTGCAAACCGGCATGGTGGCCACGGAACCTCTCAGTGAAGCCCAATGGTCCACTATCGGGTTCCATCAGCGGGAGACGTTCGCAGACTGCACCCGCGCGGCAACCTACTTGCAACGCACCGCCGATGATAGGTTAGTGATTGGTGCCAGAGGCCATTACCTGCCGGGCGGGTTGCCCCAACATGTACTGCGGGATTCAACAGCGATCAGGCAGCATCGGGAGCGAATCGCGCTAAGCCTGTTTCCGCAATTGCAAGGTGTGCGCTTTACGCATTGCTGGGGTGGCAGCGTGGGCGTGCCGCGGGCCTGGCGCCCTCACGTTTTGTACGATACCGAAACCGGTATGGGAAGTGCCGGCGGTTACGTTGGAGAAGGCGTAGGCGCAAGTTTCCTCTTCGGCCAGACCCTAGCCGAGCTGATTACAGGCCAAGATACCGAGCGAACCGCTATGCCGTGGGTCAAGCACCGCTCAATCGCAGTATTGAAATCCTGGGAGCCTGAACCGCTTCCCAGAGCGGGTCTTAACGCCACCATGATGTTATTCGGCGCCGAGGAATGGCTATTGGATCGATACGGCAATGGTTGGCCTGCGCGAATCGCGGGATGGGCCTGCGATCGCCTCGAGCGGCATTAAGCTTCGCATTGCGCTGGGCCCCGTCAGGGGCTCATAAACGACTTAGATCAGGCGGCTATGGGTTTGCTCCGAATTCGCTGGAGCAACCACCCACCTGCAGGTATTGCTGTCACAATCAGCAGAAAGAACACCCAGTGATGCCACACCGGTAAAGCGTCCCAGAACTGCCTCTGCACCACGACACCAATTGCCAGCATATCGAGGGTGGCCGCGATCAGACAGAGTCGTTGCCATCTGCCCTCCCCCGCGACCAAAGCCACTATGGCGCCCGACAGGCACAAAACCAACGCCTGACAGATCTCGATGGATATCACCAAAAAGGGCTCAAAAGTACCGCCCAGGTCATTGATATATTGAGGAAAATTACTCAGCCACCAGCCCAGCAAAGGCAGGCACAAGAGCCCATATACCAGCGGGGCAGTTACCAGCGATGCCAATAATCGCAACCACTTCATCGCACTACGCCCCCAACCCTGCCGACCGCAATGGATCCAGCATAGCATTGGCGTCTTACTAGCTCACAAAAGCGTGACGTGCCACCTCGGGGTGCAGAAGCTACGTTGGCCCGTATGGGCTAACACAGTGCTTTTCGGCTTTGGCAGTGTAAATGTGTATACTTCGCGTCCGATTCAAGGCAGGGAGAAGAGCAATGAATGCGCCCCAACAAGTCGTAGTAAGCCCCGATGTCGAAATCAAAATGCAGGATGCGCTGAAAGCACAGCGCGAGAGTTACCTGCAAGAAGGTTATGTGTCAGCTGAGACGCGGATCGACCGCCTTAACCGCGCGATAGACGTGTTAGTGCGTCACGCTGACCGCATCAGCGAAGCGATCAACAAGGATTTCGTGTGCCGCCCCAATCAGATCAACCTGATGACAGATGTCGCTGCCTCGATAGGCTCGATGAAGCACTGTCGCAAGCATCTGAAGAAGTGGATGAAAGACGATAAGCGGCCCTCCACCTTCCCGCTGGGCCTGCTCGGCGGCCGCTCACATATTCAGTATCAACCCAAAGGTGTGGTCGGCATTGTTGCTCCCTGGAACTTCCCGGTGGCGATGGTATTCCAGCCCCTGGCGGGCATTCTTGCCGCGGGCAACCGAGCGATGATCAAGCCTTCGGAGTACACACCCGAGACTTCCAAAGTCATCGAAGAAATCATCGCTGAGGCCTTTGATCCCACTGAGGTGACGACCTTCTCCGGCGGTCCTGAAGTCGGCCAGGCGTTCTCGGCGCTGCCCTTCGATCACATGATCTTCACCGGTGCGACGAATATCGCGCGCCACATTTTGACTGCCGCGGCCCGCAACTTGGTTCCGGTCACGCTGGAGTTGGGCGGCAAGTCACCTGTCGTCATTTCGCGCTCGGCGGACCTTGAGCAGGCCATCCAACGCGTGATGGTCGGCAAAACCTTAAATGCCGGGCAGATCTGCCTGGCGCCTGATTACCTGTTGGTGCCCGAGGAGCAACTGGAAGCCGTCATTGATCTTGCCACCAAGGCGGTCAATGAGATGTATTCGAGCCTCCGCGACAATGATCAGTACACGGCAGTGATCAATGAGCGTCACCACAAGCGCTTGAGTGGATACCTCGAAGACGCAGAGCAGCGAGGATGCCGGATTGTTCCCCTCAATCCCGCAAATGAAGACTTCAGCAATGGCACCGGCAAGATTCCGCCAACCCTCATCGTTTCACCTGAAGCCGATGCGCTGTGCATGGAAGAAGAGATTTTTGGTCCCCTGCTGCCGATCCGGACTTATAAGGACTTTAACGAGACAATCGATTACATCAACAGTAATCCGCGTCCGCTTGCGGCTTATTACTTTGGCACCGACAAGGGCGAAGAGGAGACCTTCCTACATCGCACCACCTCGGGCGGCGTCTGCATTAACGACGTGATCTTCCACATCATGCAGGAGGATATGCCGTTCGGTGGTATCGGCCCGTCGGGCATGGGTTCGTATCACGGTGTTGAAGGCTTCAAAACATTTAGCCATGCTAAATCCGTGTACAGCCAAACCACGAAATTTAACATCGCCAAGCTTGGTGGACTGTTGCCTCCCTACGGCAACACCACCGACAAGAACATCAAGGCACAGATTAAAAGCTGATTGGATTACGCGCTCTGAAACTGAGCGTGCTAAAAAACAAAAACCCCGCGGTAGCGGGGTTTTTTTATTGAACCCGACATTGCGTCATTTGAGCACGTAGGCGCTCACAACCAGCTCTTTTGTGAGTGGCTTGAACGTGACGATATCCAGATTCTGAGTACCATCGGCAAGCTGAACCACGTGACGCATGGTAATCAACCCGTCAGACATCTGCCAATAACCGGTGAATTTCCCCGAGGCGTAACCATCTTCCGTAAACCCGCGTCCCTGACCATAGACTTTGCCGCCAGCGCGGGTAGCATCGTATTCGAGATTAAAGGTCACGTAGACCCTCCCGTAAGCACCCATGTCACCCTCTGCCATGATCACAGAGACTTCCTCACCTAGCTTGACCGAAGTCACCTCCATCGAGGCATCCGCCTGACGCCTCTCAAGTGTCATACCACCATGGCCATCGGCCAACGCCAGTGGCGCCAAGCACATCAAACCTACCAAAAACCAGTTTTTCATCTCCTTCCCCTCTGAGTGATTGTGTTATTGAACCGAATGTTTTTCGGCGTCCGTGCCGGGGTAGTGACTACCAGCCGATACCTTAACTGACTTGGGCGTAAAACGTACTACCCAGTCCTTAGCCGGAAGAAGCCCACTCGGGCCAGGGCACGCGCCGGGATAGCCCGCCAGTCAGATTCATCTCTGACGAAGAGGCCTATCGATGCTCTCAACATGCCGTCTATATAAAGTAGAATCGAAGCATGGGTTATCACCTCGCTATCTTTTCGAATCACACCCACGCCCCGGGGTTTCTCGCGCTATTCCTACTACCGCTGCTTTTTGCCTGCACCCCTGCTTGGCAAGATCCTATTCCGCTCGAGCAAGTAGATTTAAGCCATGGGAGCAAAAGCCTCAGCCGTGACGGTATCACAGTAACGGTCGCGGTGCCCTCTGCCGAGGAGACATTCCAACTGTTCGGCACCGATCTTTACAAGTCTCGAGTGCAGCCTGTCTGGGTGCGTATTGAAAACGGCACCGAGCAGGACCTTACTCTGATGCGCCATGCCATTGACGACGCGTATGTCTCCCCGGCGGAGGCTGCTTATTTACGCCATGCCGGATCCAAGGAGAGAAAACGGGCAATGGATGTTTTCTTTCAGCAGAGTGAATTCCAGAATCCGATTGCGTCAGGGAGCATCGAAGAAGGCTACGTGTTTACCAATCTGGAGGAAGGATTCAAAAACGTTAATATCGATTTGCTGGGGGATGAGTTATTACTTAACTTTGCCCTGGTGGTAAGAATCCCGGGACTCAACACCGATGTGGAATACGTTGATCTAGATAACCTCTATTCCACAGTCGAAAATATTGAAGATATCGGGGTGTTTCAGTCCCGCTTACAGGACGAGCCCTGCTGTACTTCCAACAAAAGCGGCAACGATGAAGGCGATCCGCTCAATATTGTGTTTGTCGGAAGTCGCCACGCGATATTCACCGCCCTGATTAGACAGGGTTGGCATGCGACGGAAGTCAATCACATGAAGTCTGCGATGAAAACCACGCGATCTTTTCTGTTTGGCAGTCAATATCTCTACTCTCCAATCAGCCCACTTTACCTGTACGGCCGTTCACAGGATGTGGGGTTGCAGAAAGCGCGTCACTCCGTCAGCCGGAGAAACCATATGCGGTTGTGGCGAGCACCTTATAACTTTCAAGGGCAAGAGGTGTATGTCGGCCAGATCAGCCGCGACATCGGGGTTAAATTCCAGAAGCGGACCATCACCACTCACGCCATCGATCCTTATGTCGATCACACCCGAGACAGCCTTGGCGGTGAACTCGCCTATTCACAGGGAGTGGCTGGCATCGCTTACGTTTCGGGATCGCAGCGCTCAACCGAAGACGACCCCTTCTACAACCTCACGCCAGACCCCTATTACTCGGACGGCTACCGAGCTGTTTTCTTCTTTTCGGAAACTCCCGTTCCGCTGACGGAGATTGATCAACTGCCATGGTTACCCATGTGGCACCCGTCGCTCAGTAACGAGACGGTCCCACTTCAATGAGCACTCCCGTATTACGGATTCTGACACGCTACTTGTCTGCGAGGCTGCTTATATACATTGGTATTGTGCCGCTGACGGCGCTTCTGTACGGATGTGCCAGTCAACCGCTGGTCCCCTTCTCCTACAACATTGATCCGGTCTCTTTTGAACCTGGCAATCGCTATGGCGTGACCGATGGACGCGCGCGTTTCAGAGAAATTTTTTGCGCTGCGAATCAGGACCACGGCGAGACACTCCCCGATTACAGACCGTGTGAAGAGGCCTTGGTGCGCTTTGATGAGGAGCCTCCACCAACGGGCAAACCGGTTGACCTGGGCGTTTCTTCCGCCAACCTGCTGGGAAAAATGGTCCCTGGCTTGGGTTATTCCTGCATCAAACCCTGGTTGCATCACGATAACTCGGCACCCAACCACGTGGCCACTCTGGGGTATGAAACGGGGTTTATACAGGTGGAAGGCATTGCCAGCTCAGAGACCAACGCTGCGCTGATCGCGGACTACGTGGCCAACCTCGGTCCCGAGCATGAGGGACGGCCGCTGATTCTTTTTGGCTACTCAAAGGGCGTTCCAGACATTTTTGCGTTCTTGGTTGCTTATCCGGAGCTTACCGAACGAGTAGCAGCAGTGGTGTCCTATGCGGGAGCCGTTTGGGGGTCTCCTCTGGCCGACGCAGCCGATGAAAAGCAGTTGCGGTGGCTGACACATATCCCGGGTGCCGAATGCGAAAAGAAAGACTCCAAAGCCCTCGAGACCCTGAGCCCCGCCAACCGCGAAGCATGGTTTGCTCAACACACACTACCGGAACACATCCGCTACTACTCGGTGATCGCTTTTCCAGATCCCGACAACATCTCAAACGGCCTGCAACGCACCCACAAACAACTGGGTGCAATGAAAGATGCACGCAACGACAGTCAAGTGGTGTTCTACGATCAGGTAATTCCCGGGTCAACCATACTCGGATTCTTTAATGCCGATCACTGGGCTATGTCGGTCCCCATCGCGCGCCAACACGAAATCGTTCAAACACTGTTTGCAGATCAGAACGATTTCCCCAGAGAGATCGCGCTTGAGGCCATCCTGCGTTATATCGAGGAGGATCTCGATACAGACGCGCACCGAGCTATTTCAGAATGAACAGCTCGGTCAAGCCTGCATTAACGCGGCAACGATCTTGGGCGGGTTGAGAGGCAGATCTCTGAAGCGCACTCCGGTGGACTGATAGACCGCTTCTGCAATCGCTGGCATTGGCGGCACGATCGGGACCTCCCCCACCCCTTTCACCCCAAAGGGGTGAAGCGGATTGGGCACTTCGACAATCACCGTGTCGATAAAGGGCAAGTCCGACGCAACCGGAATGCGGTAATCGAGAAATCCCGGGTTTTCCAAGACACCCTCGTCGTTGTAGAGATATTCTTCATTAAGCGCCCAGCCAATGCCCTGCACCGCACCACCCTGCATTTGGCCCTCCACATAGTCAGGATGTATCGCCTTACCCGCATCCTGAACGGCGGTGTAGCGTGTAATCGTGGTTCGCCCGGTTTCTTTATCGACCTCGGCATCGCAGATATGCACGCCGAATCCCGGAGCGGTGCTGGTGGAAGTCAATGAGCTGGAAAAAGTCAGCGGGCCGCCCATTCCGCCGGCCCGACTCGCGAGTTCCTCGAAAGTGAGCGTGCTCTCCCCATGATGGGCTGCACCCTGGGACCATGTGACCACTCCAGCCTCTACTCCCCATTCCGACGCAGCACGGCGACACATCTCTGCCACACACTGCTCCGCCGCCTGAATGACCGCCTGTCCGGTGGCCAGCGTCGTGCGGCTGCCGCCCGTCACGTCACAGTGCCCAACCGAATCCGTCGCCGCCACCTGCGGATGGATATGTTCAAAAGGAATGCCCAAGACCTCAGACGCCATCAGTGCCATCGAGGCCCGGGAGCCGCCGATATCCGGGCTACCCGTCAGGATCGACACGTGCCCATCTGCAATCACATTGAGCGTTGCGCTCGATTGCATGCCGGCGTTGATCCAGTAACCCATGGCCACACCGCGCCCCGCGCCCTCGGCCACGGCCGACCGGTAGTGCTCGTGGTTTCGCGCAGCCTCGAGACACTCTCGCAGACCAATACGCTTGTAGGGCGCCCCCATCATGTTGGCGTCGCCCTCTTCGACAGCGTTCAACAGACGGAACTCCAGCGGATCCATCCCCAATTCGGCAGCGAGCTCGGTGATGGCGAGTTCAAAGCCCAATGTGACCTGCGGAATACTGGGCGCGCGGTAAGCATGAATTTTGGGTTTGTTGGTGTAAACCGAGCGACCCGTGGAACGCGCGTCGCTCAGCTTGTAACACGCCGTGGCCATAAAGGCGGGGATCCCAGCGGGATTACCGTTGTAGGCGCCCGAATCCATCAGGCATTCCACCTCTGCAGCCACCAATTTCCCGTCGCGGGTGGCACCGAGTTTGACCCTTGTCTCGGCGCCTGGCGCCGGCCCTGTGGCGCGGAACACATCACCGCGGTCCATCACCAT
>Ga0181565_10002337_pt1 | contig 14463 bp, 12 predicted proteins | sample 101ome_16_FD_129661 | JGI IMG/M metagenome (GOLD analysis project Ga0181565, IMG submission 129661) | Coastal salt marsh microbial communities from the Groves Creek Marsh, Skidaway Island, Georgia - 101401AT metaG (megahit assembly) | ecosystem: Environmental > Aquatic > Marine > Intertidal... | reverse complement strand
GCGCTCGGGTGACTCCGGCCCGCCATGGCAACCAACTCACCCATGATGTTATCGACGCTGCCGCGATTTGCCAGTCTGCTCATTTGAACCATCCCCGTTACCTGTGGCAGGGCGCCGAGGTTTCTGGCCTCTGTTCTCAGACGGGCGGCGATTTCGAGTGCTGTGGCCGGGGGAATATCGGTGCTGACCAGTTTTTCATTGAGCGCTCGGGCGGCATTGGCGAGCTCGTGACGGGCACTCCAGTACTCTGCCTCTGGAGATAGCGGTTCATAAGGAGATGGGTAGCTCATAAATTAAATGCATCCTTGATCGGCAAGCGCACGCCGCCAGTTTCTGATTTCTGCTAACAGTGCTTCAGGTTGTTCTAACGACGCAAAATGACCTCCGGCAGGCAGATCGCGATTGAAGTAGATGAGTTTCTGGTAGCGGGTCTTCGCGAGTCGCTCGCTGCAGAGGAACAGTTCTCGAGGGAAAAGCGAAATGCCCAGGGGCGACGTGATGGGTCGGTAATCTGCCGCAGTAAAGCTCTCCCAGTAGAGGCGTGCGCTACTACCGCCCGAATTGGTCATCCAATAATGACTTATCACATCGAGAATCACGTCTCGCTCGATGGCGTTCTCTGGGTGACGCGTCCCGTCGCGGGCGCAGTCGGTCCAGGCCATGTATTTTTCTAAGATCCATGCCATTTGTCCGGCAGGAGAATCAGCGAGCCCATACGCGAGGGTCTGGGGGCGGGTGCTTTGCTGCTTGGAGTAGCCCGACTCATGTTCTTGGTAGTGCATTGCCGCGGCGATGGTGGCCGATTCTTCGGAGTCGCTGGATGACAGCGTTGTCTCATCGGGTGGAACCAGCGGCAAATTAACATGTCCTGCAAGGCAATGAGTGTCCTCCTGCAGTAACAATGCGTGGGTCACAAGAGATCCCCAGTCGCCGCCTTGCGCGATGTAATTCTGGTAGCCCAGTCTCAGCATCAGGGTGTCCCACATCCTTGCGATGGTATCGACTCCCGTGCCGGGTGCGGTGGGTTTTCCCGAAAATCCGTAGCCGGGAAGACTGGGTATCACCAGATGGAAAGCGTCATCCGATTTACCACCGTGCTCGGTCGGGTTTGTCAGGGGTTCAACCATGTCGATAAATTCAAGGATAGAACCTGGCCAGCCATGGGTCATCAGCAGGGGCGTCGCGCCAGAGTGCGGGCTACGGATATGTAGCAAGTGAATCTGCACGCCGTCGAGGTCCGTCTGCAGATTCGTGTAGCGAGATAATCGCTGTGGGACTCGTTGCCAGTCGTAGTCGTGTAGCCAGTACCGGACCATCTCCTGGCAGTAGGACAGCGGGACACCTTGCTCCCAGTCGTCGACAGTTTCGGGATCTGGGAACCGCGTCCGTGCAAGTCTGTCTCGCGTATCTTGCACCAGGGCCTCATCGAAGCGCGGGCTGAAGGGCTCCAGTGTTGCGTTCATGGTGGTGTGCTCCTGTGGCGACAGCGAGACAGTAACTCCGACGCGGGCGCTACTCAATATGCCTTCGGGCGATGCAAGTTCGCGCAGGTGTCTGCGAGCCAATCGGGAAGCGCCGCTCTCTCGTCAGGGGTCTCTACAGTTCCGGGTTTAAGGTGTGTGGGCCTCGCCTCTCTGTCCAAGAACAAGCAGCCGCTAATTAACCCCGCTTCACGCGCTCGCGCGAGCCATATGATGGTGTCGGCACCCTCGGCGGGTGTTCTCAGTACCCGCCGGGTAATTCGACGAAAGCCCGGGAGGGCAGACTGAACTCCCGGTGTATCTGCCCAGCCAGGATGCATGCTGTTTACCACGATGTTGTCTTTGGACCATCGATCTGCCCAGAGTTCAGTCATCACCGTGAGCGCGCGCTTTGCGCGCGCATAGGCGACGGTGCCGTTGTATTTTTCGGGGGGCATGATCAGTCTCGAACAGTCGAGTTTTTGTGTATACATCCCGCCCGAAATTACGTTGATGACCCGAGCGGGCTCGCTGTGGCCGCGAAGCAACGGATAGAGTCGTTCGGTGAGGCGCCAGGGCGAAAGCAGAAGCAGCGCGGTGCTGCGTTCGATGCCCTCGGCGGTCTGTTGATATTCGTTGAATAGCGCGCCCGCATTGTTTATGAGCACGTCGATGCGGTCATTGCGCTCGAGCAGTCTATCGCTCAGCGCGTCAACTTCCGCGATGAGGTTGAGATCAGCGATCTCGACTCGGTCGGCCATGCGCCCGGTCTCTGCCAGCCAGCCTGCTTGCAGCTCGTCAGTTTTGGTGGGGTCTCTGATGACAACGGTTAATCTAGCGCCAGCCTCGAGCAGTGCTATTGCCGTCGCGTACCCTAGGCCGGTGGTGGCGCCGGTCAGCACGATATGGGTGTTGCTCAAGTCGGTGCTCATCGGCAGCCAACGTTGTCGTCCGCGGTTATATCCAGCGCGAGTAAAGCAATGCAGCGCAGTGATGAGATTCTGGTCCTTACGCTGGGTCGCCGCACTGGTTGATGGGATCGGATTGTTATCTGTGAGCGCTGCCTTCAGTCCTTGCAGGCTTGCCTCGCCCATACGAATGAGGCCCTGTTCGCCGAGTTTGGCGACCTTGTCCAGGCCAAAGTGATAGGTAAAGTCGGCGCAGTAGGTAATGCGCGTGATTCCGGCGCCCATATCTTCGAACGTGATGACATCCTCCACGGAGAACCAAGTGCCTCGGCCCAACAGGGTCAACGAATGCCAAGGGGTGAAGGCGACGATTTCGTAGTCGAGGTCAAGCTTTGTGGGACCCGCTTTACACTGCAATGCAAAGCGAGTGCCGACGCCCACGGGGCCTTTTGTTTTTTTGGTAGCTGTGACGGCAGTCGCGTCCCATTCGACCGTGTTGCGAAAATCCGCCACATAGCGAAAGCAAGCCTCGACGGGCCTGGCAACCTCGATAACTTCTTTTAATGAGATCATGAAGTCTTACCGGAGAGAGATGGCTACCCTACGCGCGCGGGGGGTAGGCAGTTCATCTTTGCTGGCGCGCAGCGCTCAAACGAGGCTACTCCTCGACCCATATCACCCGCAGAGGTTCGCCAAAGTCGTCGTATAGCGTTTGCTTCCTGCGCTTGGGTGAGCGTCTGCGAACGACCCGTGTCCGCTGTCGCTTTTTGTTGGCGCGGCGCGCGTCTAGAGCGGCAATGACGTCAGTTAACGGCGTGCGCGATCCGCTGCGGGCTTCAAACAGCGGCGTTGGCGGTGGGGGGGTGTCGCGGTCGTAGGCGCTCTCGCCTGCCGAAAACTGCCTCACCGTTCCGCCAGCAGAGAGAAATGCGGCTGTTTGCGCAACTAGTTTTTCCCGCAGATCGGTTTTGGATGGGGGTTTTTTCACTGAGCCTCCTCCGAGCGAGAAGAGTATAGGCGGTGGTGACTCAGATCAAAAACGTGGCAGGCTGACCCCGGTGGGCAGTTTCTGTTTTAATGCCCCCCCAAGGACAGCGTCAAAGCAATAAAAACTATGACAGCAGATGTCGCGAGCGGGTGGCGAGTGACCAGGTATCTACGCTAATGGGGCTGATTCGCTCCATCGTGGTATTTACGGTGATGGCAGTGACGGTGATTCCGGTAACGCTGGTGATCATTGTTACCGCGCCATTCATCAGTCACGAGGCGAGGTGGTGGTACCTCGCGAGGCCCTGGCTCAGGTGGGCGATTGAGCTTGTCAGAGTCGTCGGTGGCATTGCTTACACGGTTGAGGGAGAGGAGCTTCTGCCCGATGTAACCCTAAGCCAGCGCATCATCTTGTGCCCGAAGCACCAATCCACCTGGGAGACCTTTTTCTTTGCAAGTCGAATGCCAGCGCCGCTGGCTTACGTCTTCAAGCGGGAGTTGCTGTACATTCCGTTTTTTGGCTGGGCCATGGCATGCCTCAATATGATTCCGATCGATCGGAGCGCGGGTCGCGACGCCTGGAGTAAGGTAGCCAGCCTTGGAGAAGAGCTTATGAATCGGGGTAAGTGGATGATCATGTTCCCCGAGGGTACGAGGTCGGTGCGAGGCACGCAGGGCGTTTACAAGACTGGAGCTGCGCGTCTGGCAGTCGCTACAGGCGCCAGTATTGTGCCAGTTGCCGTGACCTCTGCTCGTTGCTGGCCACGCAAAAGTTTTACCTTTATTCCCGGAACGATTGCGGTCTCGATTGGAAAGCCGATCGCCCCTGCGCCCGGGGAGAGCCCGGCGGAGCTGATGAAAAAAGTGGAAGAGTGGATTGAGACCGAGATGCGTCGTCTGGACCCAGAGGCATATCCGGAAGTGCAGCGCGTGCAGACAATCGAGGAGCGTGAGGCCGCATTGAGTCAAGCGCTCGAAGCGCGTGCGGCCGCCGCGCGCGCCGCACAAGGTGGGATGTCCGCCGACGAGCACGTGTAAGGTTTGCGGACTAGAGACAAGTGGATTGCGGTCAGCGGGTCTGAAGCTGGAAATATAGGGGGAGTAGCATGGGGTTTTACGATGACGTGATTGTGCCGCGCTTGGTGACTTGTGCGTGTGGCACTAAACCAATATTAAAACAACGAGAAAAAGTCGTCCCGATGGCCTCGGGGGAGGTGCTGGAAATCGGTATGGGGGCAGGGCACAACCTGCCTTACTACGATGCCAAAAAAGTGCACTCAGTAGTGGGGATTGATCCATGTAAGACCAGCTGGCGGCTCGCGCAGCCGCGCGCAGCAGCTTTGGGGGTGCCGCTTGAGTTTGTCGAGGGGTCAGCCGAGGACATGCCACTTCCCGACGCCCACTTCGATACAGTGTTGATGACATATAGCCTCTGTACCATTCCGAATGCGACCGCCGCGTTGGCTGAAATACGGCGCGTCCTGCGCCCCGGCGGGCAGCTGGTCTTTTGTGAGCATGGCGCTGCGCCGGATGCGAGTGTTGCCAAGTGGCAGTCACGGGTGAATCCTATGTGGCGTCGTCTACTGGGCGGCTGTAATTTGAATCGTCCCATTCTTGAATGGATTGGGGGTGCCGGATTTGAGGTGCAGGCCGTGGATCAAATGTACCTTCCCGGTACGCCGCGGATCGCAGGATTTAATGTCTGGGGTAATGCGCGACGCTAGGAGCCGATACCCCTGGCTTCGGCTCACGCTAAATCGACTGTTGTCCGCGTGCCATGTTGCGTCATGACGGGTAGAGCATGCTGTGTGCTGCTGTGGTGCCTGGCGTTGACGGGGTGCGTCAGCGACCCGCGAGAAGTACCTTCGGTCAATGAACCCGTACCCGACTTTTCGGGGTATTGGGAGGTCGATTATGCACGCAGTGATAGCGTGCAAAACCAGCTCAATGCGGCGTTTCGCGAAGTGCAGCGAGAAATACGTCGGCGCAACGAAGCGGCAGAGCGCGGTACGCCTTACCAAGGTCTGCCTTTAGGCAACGTAGACCAGCTGATCGCCTTGGCGCAAATGGCAGAGCTGGTGACGGATTCGGCGCTAATCGAGGTTATGCAAGATACCGAGTTCATTCGTTTTGAACGAGAGAACAGTTTTGCGCTGCGGTGCAGGATCACGCGCGCCTCGCAGACCGTCTCTTCGTTGGGCAGTGAGATGTGCTGGTGGGATGGCGAGCAGTGGCATTTTTGGATTCAGCTACCCGATGGCTTGACCATCAAACACCGATTTTCGCGCGCCGCGGATGGGCAATTGCTGTCGCAGCGCACGCTGCTCGGTGCCACCCAAACGACACAAACATTCGAGGTCGGGCGGATATTCGCCCGTTATGAGCCGGGCAAGCGGGGCTATAACTGTACTGAGACTTTGTCGCGGGGGAAGGTCTGCACTACCGAGCGAGCAGGAGCACCGTCACCGTGAGTTATCGCCGCGCAATCGCCCTAATCGGTTTGGCTGTTCTCGCGGGTTGCGCAGTGGAGCCTGAAGTGCGCGATCCAATCCAGCCTGCGGAACGCCCTCTGGCCAGTTGGGAAGGTACGCGGTTAGAGCCGCTGATGGTGGCGAGTGCCCCGATAATCCCTGAGCTAGATGTGGGGGTGGTGCTGTTCAACCCCGGGGTCAATCCTGAGGCTACGTCTGCCGCTGCCTCGGTCAGACGATTGGAGTCGCAATTGCTCGCGGGCGCCCTGCGGGACACGCTGGTGTCCAGTAATCAATGGGGTGCCGTACGAATGGTGCCAGGCCCGTCTTTGTTGGCGCCCGTTAACATCTCCACCCGCATTATTCATTCGGATGGTCGTGATTTATTGCTCGATGTGCGCGTCATTGACGCAATGGGTACGGAATGGTTTGGCGCTTCGATAGCGCACCGCCAAGGATCTGAAGAGCACAACGAGACGCGTTCTCGGCTGCGCGAGTTATTCAATAGCGTCAGTAACGCCATGCGGGAGCATTGGCTTGGCTTGTCTATGCCTGACAGGACTCGCTTGATTGCCGCTGCAGAGATCGGGTATGCGCAGCAACTGTCTCCCGATGCGTTTCAGGCGTACGTTGAGGTGACAGCGACCGGGCGTGAATTAAAGCGCCTTCCCGCAGAGGGTGATCCTATGCTGAATAGAGTTCGCAGAATTCGGAATCAGGAAATACTTTTTTGTGACGCAATAGACGAACAGTACGTCATGTTGTCCGAGCGGGTGATGCCAACCTACTTGCTCTGGAGAGCCGCCGCGGTGGAGCAGGCGGAATGGTTGGTGCAATACGAGGCGAGGGCAGCCTCCCGTGAGTCGAGTGGGGGAGATGGCGCGTTCGCGATCATGCAGGCTAACTATGCGGCTTACCGATCATTTCGAATTCAGGAGCAAGCGCTCGTTGAGTTGGCGGAAGCGTTTGAAGGGGAGAGTGCGCCGGTGGTGTTGAGGACGGCTGATCATGTAGTCACGCTGGAAGGATCGCTGGACGCACAGTACGAGACCTGGCGATCTCTCCTTCGAGAGATTTTCGCGCTCGAGCAGGAGCAGCTTGGGTGGTGAAGCACCAGTTTTTGGCGACTTGCCCTGCGGGTGTTGGGGTCTATCTGGCTCAGGAACTGCAGCAACTGGGCGCAGAGCAGATCGTTGATCGGCCGGTCGGCGTGTCGTTCATCGGTGGGCTGGCGATGGGTTATCGCGCCTGTCTGTGGAGCCGACTCGCTAACCGTATTGTGCTTCAGCTGACGAGTGCGGAGGCCGCTTCCATCGAGGCCTTCTATGACGTGGTTTACGCCATCGATTGGCAGGCTCATATCCCGGAGCGGGGCACTTTCATGGTGGATTTTGCTGGGCGATCTGACTTTGTCCGCAATCCGCAGTTTGGTGCCCAGCGTGCCAAAGACGCAATTGTTGACCGTTTTCGCGCACTTGGGCGGGGTAGGCCTTCGGTCAACGTACAGGCACCGGATGTCAGGGTGACGGCGCGATTAGCGAAGGGGCGTCTGACGCTGGGAATCGATCTCTCTGGTGATAGCTTGCATCGGCGCGGGTATCGTCTTGACGGTGGGCTAGCACCCATTAAAGAGAATGTTGCAGCCGCGGCTTTGTGGGCGGCCGGTTGGCCAGACCGCAGTCGTGAGGGCGAGTCTGTGATTGATCCCATGTGTGGCTCTGGCACGCTCCTGCTGGAGGCGGCGCTGATCGCATTGGATAAAGCTCCGGGTTTGTTGCGCGAGGGCTTCGGCTTCGATCATTGGTTGGGCCATGACCCCGCGCAGTGGGGGGCGGTGAAAAGTGAGGCCATTGCCAGGGCTTCAGCGCCCGCGCCGCCCATTGAGATCCGTGGTTATGACGGTGATATAGGCGCGGTGAGGCGGGCTCAGGACAACATCGCGAGGTTGGGGCTCGACACGCAAGTGCGCGTGAGTTGCAAGGGACTGTCAGAAATTTCCCGCCCGACTCATCGCGAAATGGGTACGGGTTTGCTGATCGTCAACCCGCCTTGGGGAGAGCGCATGGGGAATAAGCAGGCGTTACCCCATCTGTACTCATCCCTGGGGGAGCTGATGAGTTCTGCCTTTAACGGATGGCATGCCGCGGTTTTGACCTCGGAGATCGAGCTTGGCAAGGCCATTGGTCTGCGAGCGCGCAAACGTCACCGTTTTCATAACGGTCGACTTGATCTGCACTGTCTTCAGTTCGAGTTGAACGACGAGAATCAGTTTAGGCCCTTTAACCGCGACACAAAGCCATACGCGGAGCTGGGCGGTTCGCAGCGGCCAGATGTCGCTACGGGATTGCCGACGCTATCGGAGGGTGCGAACGCCGTTGCGAATAGGCTCAGGAAAAATCAACGCCGTCTGAAGGGCTGGTTGGCGGCCGAGGGGGTCACCTGCTTTCGGGTTTACGATGCAGATATTCCAGAATATGCCGCGGCGATCGACTGCTATAACGGTGCAATACATGTGGCCGAATACGTCGCGCCGCAAGAGGTTCCAGAGGAAAAGTCGATCGCTCGACTGGAGGAGTTGCTAGACGCGGTGCAGGTGGTATTCAAGATTTCCGATAGAAGTGAGATAGGACTCAAGCGGCGATCTCGCCAGCGCGGACGCGAACAGTACCAGAGGCAGAATAATACTGGGGCTCGTTTCACGGTGGCCGAGGGTCCGGTGAAGCTGCTGGTCAATTTGCACGATTATCTGGATACCGGATTATTTCTCGATCATCGGCCACTGCGCACCTGGATTGGACGAGAAGCCAAAGGCCGTCATTTTCTCAATCTGTTCAGCTATACCGGCGTGGCAACTTTGCACGCGGCTATTGGCGGCGCTGTGACCAGCACGAGCGTTGACGCCTCCGCCACCTATCTCGATTGGTTTTCTGCCAATTTGGCGGTGAATGGTTTATCTGACCGACAGCACCGAGCTGTTAGAGCAGATGTGAGGGAATGGCTTGCGGCAGACAGCCGATTTTATGACGTCATCATGCTTGACCCGCCCTCATTCTCGAATTCCCGAGGGCAGGAGGACTTCGATATTCAGGCCGACCATCTCGCCTTGCTGAAATTGGCGATGGCTCGATTGGCTCCCGATGGCATTTTGTATTTCTCGACAAATCGTAGGCGATTTAAATTATCCGACGCGCTACCCGACGTATGGCGGGTAGAGGATGTAACGGCAGCGTCTATCCCCAAGGATTTTGAGCGCAACGCCCGGATCCATTACTGCTGGCGTATCAGCTACGCCCAATCTCCGGGCGTTAACGAGTCAATCGCGCGGCCTTAGCGGCGCGCGAGGGGGCTTCAGTGCTATACTCCGCGCCTTTTTTCGGGGCGGCCCCGCGTTCGCGGTAAGGGCTCGCTCGGCGGGACAGGATATTCAAGTAGATGGCTCAAACCTTATACGACAAGTTATGGGACGCTCACTTAGTGGAGCAACGTGAAGATGGCACGGCGTTGATCTACATTGACCGGCACCTATTGCACGAGGTGACATCGCCACAGGCTTTTGAGGGATTGAAGCTGGCGGGTCGTGACTTGTGGCGTCGAAGCGCCAATCTAGCGGTGCCAGACCATAACGTGTCTACGGCTAAGTCCGAGCGACAGGGTGGGCTGGCCGCATTGCCCGACGAAGTGTCTCGGATCCAACTGCAAACCCTCGATGACAATTGTCTGGCATTTAACGTGGCCGAGATTCCTCTCAACGATCCCCGCCAAGGCATTGTTCACGTGATGGGCCCCGAGCAGGGTGCGGTGTTGCCCGGCATGACTGTGGTGTGTGGCGACTCCCACACCTCGACGCATGGGGCTGCTGGCGCGCTGGCGCATGGAATCGGCACCTCAGAAGTTGAGCACGTGCTGGCAACCCAGTGCTTAATTCAGAAAAAAATGAAGAACTTCAAGGTCGAGGTGACGGGAGCGCTACGGCCCGGTGTGACTGCGAAGGATATCGCGCTTGCAGTCATTGGCCGTATTGGCACTGCCGGTGGTACCGGGTATGCGATCGAATTTATGGGCAGCGCGATCAGGGCGCTAACCATGGAGGGCCGGATGACCCTGTGCAATATGGCGATTGAGGCGGGTGCGCGCTGCGGTTTGGTGGCGGTCGACGACACGACGCTCGCTTACTTTAAGGGCAAGCCACTGGCACCTACCGGAGACGACTGGGACAGAGCGGAGCGATGGTGGCGGACTTTGCACAGCGACGCTGATGCCGAATTTGATCGCGCCGTTGAGATTGATGGCAGTGAGATTGCCGCACAAGTGACCTGGGGTACTTCTCCCGAAATGGTGGCGGCTATTGACGGTCGCGTACCGATGGCGAGCGAGATGGTCGACGAAACGGCCCGGCATGGACTGGAGCGGGCGCTCGCCTACATGGGCCTCGAAGCGGGTATGGCGATCACTGATATAAAGCCCGACGCGGTGTTTATCGGGTCTTGTACTAACAGTCGTATCGAGGACCTTCGCGAGGCCGCGGCGGTGCTGAAGGGGCGAACTGTCGCGCCGGGTATTCGTAAAGCGCTTGTGGTGCCCGGGTCGGGCTTGGTTAAAGCGCAGGCAGAGGCAGAAGGGCTCGATCGGATTTTCATCGATGCGGGTATGGAATGGCGCGAACCCGGCTGCTCCATGTGTTTGGCGATGAATGCCGATCGACTGGAGCCGGGCGAGCGCTGCGCAAGCACGTCGAACAGGAACTTCGAAGGGCGTCAAGGAAGCGGCGGCAGAACTCACTTGGTGAGTCCTGCGATGGCCGCGGCGGCCGCCGTCGCCGGCCGATTCGTCCCTGTAGACGTCGCCATGTCACTCCCGGTGTCGGGGTTGGAGGAGCAGTCATGAGGGCGTTCACGCAACATGAGGGGATCGTGGCGCCGATGGATCGAGCCAACGTCGATACGGACCTGATGGTGCCCAAGCAGTTTCTGAAATCTATTAGGCGATCTGGTTTTGGTCCCAATCTCTTCGACGAGTTGCGTTATCTCGATGAGGGGCAGCCGGATGCAGATAACAGCCGACGACCGTTAAACCCGGAATTCCCCTTGAATTTCCCTCGCTATCGGGGTGCCTCGATCCTGCTGGCTAGAGAGAATTTTGGTTGTGGCTCCAGTCGAGAACATGCCGCATGGGCGATGGCTGATTTTGGGTTTCGCTGCGTCATTGCCCCCAGTTTCGCTGATATCTTTAAATCCAATGCGCTGAAAAACGGCATCCTTCCCCTTGCGCTCGCGGCAGATCAGGTGGAAATGCTATTTGCCCAAACCTACGCTACCGAGGGGTTCACGCTAGCAATTGACCTTGAAGCTTGCAGTCTCACGCTGCCTGGTGGGGTCACGTGGTCCTTTGAGGTAGACCCATTTAGGCGAGATTGTTTGTTGCAGGGTCTGGACGACATCGGCATTACATTGCAGAGCGCAGGCGCTATTCAGACGTTTGAGCAACGTCATCAGGCGAAGTATCCATGGGTGTTCAGGGACATTCATCTGTGAGCAAGCATATTCTGCTGCTGCCTGGTGATGGCATCGGGCCCGAAGTGGTTGCCGAGGCAAGACGCGTGCTTCAGGCGGTCTCCGACATCGATGGGCTGAACCTGACGTTCAGCGAGGCGAATATTGGGGGTGTCGCGATTGATCGCGAAGGAGCGCCCTATCCCGAAAGTACACGTCTGCAGGCGCGAGAGGCGGATGCCATTTTGCTCGGGGCCGTGGGGGGTCCCAAGTGGGATGTTCTGCCAGCACCCGATAGGCCCGAGCGCGGCTTGCTGGCGATTCGCGCGGATCTCGATCTGTTTTGTAATTTGCGGCCCGCGTTACTGTTTCCGCAGTTGGCCAGCGCTTCAAGTTTGCGGGCTGAATTGGTTGCAGGGCTCGACATTTTAATCATGCGTGAACTGACGGGCGGGGTTTATTTCGGAGAGCCGCGCGGCGTCATTACGCGCGACGATGGCATCCGAGAGGGCTTCAATACCGATCGTTACGACGAGACAGAGATTCGCCGTATCGGTCATTTAGCGTTCCAGGCAGCGCGCAAACGTCGCGGCAGCCTATGCTCCGTAGACAAGGCGAACGTATTGGAAGTCACGATGCTCTGGCGAGAGATCATGCAGGAGCTCGCTGGGGATTATCCTGATGTCACGTTGACGCATATGTACGTCGACAACGCCGCCATGCAGTTGGTTCGCGCACCGAAGCAATTTGATGTTTTGGTCACTGGCAATTTGTTCGGAGACATCCTTTCCGACACTGCCGCTATGTTGACCGGGTCCATCGGCATGCTGCCTTCCGCGTCGCTAAATGCGGCATCGCGCGGGCTCTACGAGCCGGTCCATGGGTCGGCCCCCGATATTGCCGGGCAGGGGTTAGCGAACCCATTGGCGACTATCCTCTCGGCTGCCATGCTGTTGCGTTACTCGCTGAGTGAGTCGGTCGCTGCGGATCGTATCGAGCGTGCCGTCGAGCGTGTCTTAGAGGAGGGCCTTCGGACGCAGGATATTGCTCAGAGTGCAGCGGACGAGAGGAATGTCAGCACCACCGCGATGGGGAATGCCGTTTTGCAGGCGCTTTCCTCGGTCGATCACTAGGAATACCAGAGATGAAAGCAGTTAATGTGGCCGTTGTCGGAGCAACTGGCGCGGTCGGCGAAGCAATGATTGAAATCCTTGAATCGCGTGATTTCCCCGTCGATAAGCTATTTCCTCTGGCGTCTAGCCGGTCGGTCGGCAAGTCGGTGCAGTTCCGGGGTAAGCGTCATTCGGTTCAGGATTTGGCCGACTTTGACTTTTCGCAGACCCCCATCGCCCTGTTTTCAGCCGGAGGGAGTGTCAGTGAGGCGTTCGCACCCATTGCCGCCGCGCAGGGCTGCGTGGTGATAGACAACACCTCACACTTCAGGCGAGATGAAGATATTCCTCTCGTGATACCCGAAGTTAATGCTGAGGCCATCGCCGGCTATCGGAATCGGGGCATTATCGCCAATCCGAACTGCTCGACAATTGGGATGTTAGTGGCATTGAAGCCTATATACGATGCAGTGGGCATCTCGCGTATCAATGTCGCGACCTACCAAGCGGTGAGTGGCACGGGTAAGTCAGCCATCGAGGAGTTAGCGGGCCAAACCGCGCGTCTGCTTAATGGCAAGTCGGCCGAGCCTGCGGTATATCCTCGCCAGATAGCGTTTAACGTGATTCCCCACATCGACAGTTTTCAGGAAAACGGATACACCCGGGAAGAAATGAAGATGGTCTGGGAGACACAAAAAATACTCTCGGACCCCGAGATTCAAGTCAACCCGACATGCGTCAGGGTTCCCGTATTCTATGGTCACGCGGAAGCGGTTCATATAGAGACCAAAACGGCCCTATCTGCGGCGGACGCCAAGTCTCTGCTTCAGCGAGCTGAGGGCGTTCAGGTGATCGATAGTCACGAGGCGGGAGGCTATCCGACGCCTGTGAGCGACGCCGCTGGCGCGGACCCGGTATTTGTAGGGCGTATTCGCGCAGATATTTCACATCCAAGGGGCTTGAATCTTTGGGTTGTGGCTGACAACGTACGTAAGGGTGCTGCGCTGAATAGTGTTCAAATTGCTGAGCGGTTGTTGGCAGAGCACCTCGATACTTAATCGTGACGCGGGATCCCCGTGGGGTAAGCGCCAGGGAATGGCGACAGGGACAGCGTCGATGCCAGACCAACGGAAGGGAAAGGCGACGAATCCATGAAAAATCTCTTTATAGCGGCGGCGAGCGCGTTCGCCGTGACCAGCGTGCCAGAAAGTTGGGCCTTAGGTCTCGGTGAGCTCACCCTTAATTCTTATCTCAACGAGCCGTTAGAGGCCGAGGTTCGATTGCTAGAGGCCGACGGGCTTGATGTGCGGGATGTGCGCATCCAGCTTGCTTCTGACGAGGAATTCGACCGGCTCGGCGTCCAGCGAGCGTTTTTTCTCACGCGCATCAATTTTCAGGTCGAAGACACGCCGTCAGGGATGCGGGTGAGGTTGCAAACCGACGCCCCTTTACGCGAGCCGTATCTGGATCTAGTGGTGGAAGCTCGCTGGCCCGATGGTCGGCTGTTGCGTGAATACACGGTGCTCGTCGATCTCCCGCCGAGGCCTCAGGTTGTGGTGGCGAACCCGTCTGCGGCGGTCGCAACTCCTGGCGAGAGAGGTGACGCGATAGCGGTCGATGGCGCCGATGTGGCGATGGGTCCCGTTGCTGGCGGTGAATATCTGGTCACCAATTCCGATACCTTATGGCGGATTGCCTCTCGAGCAACGCCTGAGGGCATTTCGATTGGCCAAACGATGTTGGCCATCAGAGATGCGAACCCTGAAGCGTTTCAGGGGGGCAATATCAATGGGCTGAAATCGGGTTACGTACTGATATTGCCCTCCGCCGACGACATCGCTATGGATGCAGCGCGCGCCAGGGCCGAGGTCGCCGAGCAGAACAGTGCTTGGTTGCAGAATCAGTCCGGGCAACGGATTGGCCTTACGCTGGTGGCTGATAGCGACGCCACCGGCTTGGCTGAAGCTGCCACGGCTGAAGATATCAATGCCGGTGCTGATGAGCGTGAGATGGGCGAGACGTCCAAGGAGGCAGTT
>Ga0181565_10002331_pt1 | contig 14483 bp, 10 predicted proteins | sample 101ome_16_FD_129661 | JGI IMG/M metagenome (GOLD analysis project Ga0181565, IMG submission 129661) | Coastal salt marsh microbial communities from the Groves Creek Marsh, Skidaway Island, Georgia - 101401AT metaG (megahit assembly) | ecosystem: Environmental > Aquatic > Marine > Intertidal... | reverse complement strand
TCCGCCATTAGAGAAAAGATGGTGATGTCTCAGGTATTGGAAATGGTGCAATTAGATCAAGAGCAGCAAGATGTTTAAAGGCCATGCATTATAAAATGGAAATTAATGGAAAAAAACACATGAAAGAGATCGAGAAGTTTGTTCAGCAAACAGCATCCGCTGGAACGAATATGGATTATAATGTCCAAAATCTGTTTCGATTTAACCAATTTTGCGCTCCTCCTGCTACTGCTAATGTTAAATATGGAGGAGGAATTGCTCAAGGAGGTAGTTCATCTAGTCGTCCGCCTTCTACTTCTAGATCTAGAGGAACTCCCACGATTAGAACTGGTTCAAATACATCATGCCCAGATGGAAGTTTCACTAGCTTTAAAAAATATTCGAGGGTGGCGTAAGGGCCCACTTAAAATTAAATTTAAGAAACAAGAAAGAAGTGGTGGAAAAACGAGCTGTTTTTACTCGATAAATAATGTTGGCGAATTTAAACTTTATTCAAAATAAAATATGGGGCGCTAGTTTAGCGCCCTTTTAAATTGAGTCCTTTTAATCCAGCAAATGGATTATTTCCCTTAGGTGCCTGTTGTGGCCGGTAGCCACCACCATTATTTTGATTGTGTTGAGATCGATCATTTCGACGACCGCCACCTTGATGACGAGACACGCCTTTATCATGATTAACTTCTGCATCTGTTTTAAGCGATAAAGCAATTCTCTTTCTGGCTAAATCAACTTCAATAACTTTCGCTTTTACCTCTTGGCCCACTTTTAAAACATCAAGAGGGTTGGAAACAAATTGATCAGCCATTTGAGAGATATGAACTAGACCATTTTCTTTAATACCTAAATCAACAAATGCACCAAATTGAGTAATGTTGGTCACAAGTCCTGGGTACCATTCTCCCAATTTAACGTTATTTATATCTGTAAGGTCTTCTCGATATGAAAATGATTCAAACTTAGTTCTGGGGTCTTGTCCCGGCGCGCGTAGCGCTTTACAAATATCTGCGTGGGTAAATTCACCAATTTCTTGCTTTAAATCGTGAGAGGTTTCAAGTCGTTTAATGTTATCTTCATTTTCAAGTAGGTCAGTAATTTTCAAATTATTTTTTGCACACCAATCAAGAAGAATTTGATAGCGTTCTGGGTGAATAGAGGTTTGATCAAGTGGATTTTCTCCTGCGTAAATACGAAGAAACCCTGCAGATTGTTCAAAAACTTTTTTTGAAAATTTTGTTACTTCTAGGAGTTCTTCACGAACCTTAAATCCACCAAGCTGTGTTCTCTTTTTGACAATACTTTTTGCGAGTGCAGGTCCAATGCCAGAAATAAAGCTTAAAAGCGAATAGCTGGCAGTGTTTAAATCGACACCGACAAAGTTAACGCAATTTTCAACAACCGTGCCGAGTGATTTTTTTAATTTAATTTGGTTCACATCATGTTGATACTGCCCAACACCAATTGATTTAGGATCAATTTTAACTAGCTCGGCAAGTGGGTCCTGAAATCGCCTGGCAATGCTAATTGCGCCTCTAACAGTTAAGTCTTGATTTGGAAATTCTTCTCTGGCGATGTCACTAGCAGAGTAAATACTAGCGCCGTCTTCGTTAACGAGCATTGGGCTTACTTTATTAAGTTTAAAATGAGCAAGAGTTTGTTTGACCACTTGAAGTGTTTCTCTTCCAAAAGTTCCATTACCGATAGCGATGTGCTCAACATTATATTTCTCAACAAGCGTTTTTATGGTGTGAGCAGTGCCGGCCAGGTCATTTTTTGGAGCATGTGGGTAGATCACGGTATCTTCCATGAAGGCTCCATTTTTATCAATAACCGCGACCTTACAACCAGTTCTTACACCTGGGTCAATTCCCATGACAGCTCTTTGTCCAAGGTAGGGTTGAAGAAGAAGGTTTTTTAAGTTAACTCCAAAAATATCGATTGCACTTACGTCAGACTCTTTTTTGAGCTCACTTTTGATTTCTAGTTCCAGTCCAGTATGAATATGTAGAGAAAAAGCCTTCTTTGCACACGTTCGTAAAAAGTCTTCTTGAGATGGAGAGTTGTCACTAAAAAAACGATTATATATTTGTTCGATAATTTTTTCTTTATCAACCTCAACACTTACTTTTAATACTTCTTGAAGCATTCCACGCCTTAAAGCAAGAAAGCGGTGAGCGTATTTTTTATCTTTCAAATCACTGACGTTTTGAGAGAACTCAAAGTAGTCTTGATATTTTTGATAATCTTCAATCTTTTCAGCCTCTTTTCTTTTTTCAGATGTAATGACGGCATTTTTCCAGTAATCAACTCGAAGATCGTCTTTAAGTTCAATATTATTGTAAATCTCTTCAATAATGATGTGGCCAGCACCCTCGATCGCTTTTTCTACTGTAGCATACCCAGCATCTTTATTAATGAATTCTTGTGCTTTTTTTAGAGCATCTTCTTTTGAGTCTCTTGTTTCTTTTAGGTAGATTGCAAGTGGAAGAAGCCCTGCTTCCTCAGCTTTTTGGCCCTTGGTTTTTCTTTTTGATTTATAAGGTGCATAGATATCTTCGAGTTGATTTAACTTACTTGCTGCTTCAATTTTCTTTTTTAATTCAGGAGTAAGTTTTCCCATTCCATCAATGGTTTCTAAAATAAAAGCTCTTCTTTTTTCTCGTTCCAGAATTTCTTCATATCCTTCTTTAATATTGTTTACCTGAACTTCATCAAGCCCTCCAGTTGCTTCCTTTCGATATCTAGAGATAAATGGAATCGTACAATTTTCGACAAACAATAATTCAAGTGTTTTATTAATTTGTCCGGCCAGGATCCCAAGGTTAGATGATAGTTCGGCTATAAATTGCAGGCTTAATTCTGTTTTCACTCAATCTCCTCATTAATTTTGAGTTGCATTCGATTTTTTTAAGCGTGTATTCTATAAAAATGAATTCCGTCGGGCAAAGGAAAAAATAAATGAATTACCCAAAAGATTTATTAATGGTGTCTCCTGAGTATTTTGATGTCGTTTATCAGATCAATGATCACATGAATCTGGAAAATAAAGTTGACAAAACACTCGCTGCGAAACAATGGGGCACACTAAAATCAACCTACGAATCTTTGGGGATGAATGTTATCGTCGTTCCAGGGAGTTCAAGTTTTCCTGATATGGTTTTTGCGGCCAATCAGCTTTTTACAACTCCTACTCAAACATTTCTCAGTCAAATTAAGCATCCAGAGAGAAGGGGAGAAGTAGCCTATCTAAAAAGTTTCTTAAAATTAGAAAATTCTATACAAGTGAATTCGGGGTTTGAAAGTATGGGAGATCTCTTATGGGATTATGCGGGAGAAAGACTTTTTGGTGGATATGGATTCAGAACAGACCCAAATTCATATGATGAAATTAATGAGAAAATAAATTATTCAATTAGAAAAATTATGTTAACCAATTCAACATTTTATCACTTGGATACGTGCCTTTCCATTATAAATAAAAATACCGCCATGTATGTTCGCTCTGCTTTTTCAAAAGAGACGATAAGCCAATTAAAAAATGACTTCGTTGATTTAATTGAGGTTGATGAATTAGAGGCTAAAAATTACTTGGCCTGTAATGCACATAGTCCTGATGGAGAGCATATTTTAATAGAAAAGAGCGCAATAAAACTACAATCAGACTGTAAAATGAGGGGATTTAAAGTCATCGGTATTGATACATCAGAATTTCTTAAGTCTGGAGGATCAATTTTTTGCTTAAAAAATCAAGGCTGGTTTAGAAATTAAAGCATAAAAGAGGGGAGGTCTATTTTTCGATCTAGTTTAAACGCAGTAATAATTAAACCTACATGACTGTAAGTTTGAGCTATATTACCCCATTGAGAAAAATCCTCCGGACAGATATCTTCGCTATAAATTCCCACATGATTTGATTTTGACAAGAGTGACTCAAAAACTTCTTTTGATTTTTCAACTTGCCCCAAATCGGCGAGCGCTTCAGCGTACCAAAAACTGCATATTAAAAATGTCGCATGGGTTTCACCAAAATCATCATGCTCTCTATATCTAAAAATTAAATCTCCAGCAGCTTTTAATTCTTTTTCTAATGCTTCTAAGTGATTTTTCCCTCTTTCTGGGTTTCGCAGATACTTCATAGTGATTAATAAAAACTCGCTGGCATTTAGATTTTTGTTTTCTTGACTCATGCCATAAGCACCAATTTCATGATCGAAGCATTTCTCAATTTCATGAGCTGCTCTTTGAGATAATTTAGCGGCCTTCTCTTCGAGACTTTTATCATTGTATTGATGAGCAATTTTTTTGGCCGCAAGTGCTCCGGCCCAATGAAATAGGTAACTGCAAGCATGCCGTTGAAACTTTCCTCTATATTCCCAGATACCACTATCAGGTTTATCAAACACGCCATCGATTTGATCGATAATGTGATGAATAAGTTCAATTTTTGGTCTAGCTCCAGCTTTTCTGACTCTTGAGTCCGTGTATAAAGGCTCAAGAGCGAGAATCATTTGTCCAAATACATCATATTGTTTTTGAGTATAGGCGCCATTACCTATTCTGACCGGTTTATTTCCCTGATGGCCGGAAAGTGGGAGGGTTTTTTCTGTTAGATCTGCACTTCCATCAATTTTGTAAACGGGTTGAAAAGTGCAATTTTCATCTTCTACTATATTTTGAATCCAATTTGCGTATTTTTCAGCTTCTTGAAAATGGCCAAGCCTAATGAGGGCAGTAAGCGTAAAATAACTGTCCCTTATCCAGCAGTAGCGATAGTCCCAATTCCTCTCAGTGCCTGGGTACTCCGGTAGAGAAGTTGTTCCACTTGCAATGATTGCTCCTGTATCCTCAAACTGATGTAATTTAAGTAATAAAGCGGACCTAATAACTTCATCTTGATAGATGGAAGGAATAGAGGTTCTTCTAACCCATCCACGCCAATATTCTTTTGTGCGCACGAGAAAATCTTCAAAAGTCCTCTTTAAGGGGGCCTCAAGTGGTTGTCCCCAAGTGAGAACTAGATAGGTATCTTCTGTTAGGACGAAGTCCTGTTCATTCATTATTTTTGTTAATGAAGCATTTGTCGTTAACCTCACTTTTTCTTTAAGGCCTGAATAATTAAGTGAATTACTTCCTTCATGGCACTCTGCTTGAACTTCACCATATTTGCCAACAGGACGGCAGACAATTTTGATTCTTGGCGAACCTGAAATAATTTCGACTTTTCGGTATAGGGCAATTGGCTTATGAACTCGTTCATAGTTTTCAAAACGAGGAGCGAAATCAATGACCTTAAATGTACCACTATTGGATTCAAATATCGTTTCAAGGACATTCGTATTTTCTTGATACTGTTGTTTGGAAGTAAATTCCTCAGTAGGTGTTATTGAGAAGTTTCCACCTTTGTTTGTATCGACTAATGAACCAAAAATAAAACTTGAGTCAAAGTGAGGCCAGCATTGCCAAACCACATTCGCAGAATTGTCGATGTAGCTCATAAAGGAGCAGTTACCAATGATACCAAAAGGATAAAGATGTTTTGAAGTTGTCATAATAGAATAGTAAACTAAGGAGACACTTCATCATAGATGGAAAAAATAGAGGGGCCAGCGTGGGACGATGGATTATTGTTAGTAATAGGTTACCATTTTCGTATGATTCTAAACGAAAGGAATTGAAGCCGAGCTCAGGAGGGCTTGTTACTGCTATCAGAGGGATAAAAAGTAGAGAGAAAACGCTCTGGGTTGGTGCGATTCCGGAGGAAGTACCTATTAGCAAAGTGAAGTCTATTAAAGATCCGAATGGAATTAAATATGACGGGCCTAAAATTAGTAATGAGTTATACGAAAAATATTATAATGGTTTCTCCAACGACGTTTTGTGGCCGATGCTCCATTATGAAAGTCAACGAGTTAAATACAAACAAGATAATTATGATGCCTATAAAAAAGTCAATCAAGAATTTGCCAACTTCTTAGCCAAGACTCTTAAAGACGATGATGTTGTTTGGGTTCATGACTTTCATCTTTTTCTTCTCCCAAAGCTTTTAAAGAAAAAGAGAAAAAATATTAAAATTGGTTTTTTCCTTCATGTTCCGTGGCCGAGTTCAGAGACCTATCGGCAATTGACACCAAGAAGAGAAATACTAACGGCATTGCTTCATTCAGACTTGATTGGATTTCATGATTATAGTTACCTTAGGCATTTTGTTAACACGGTTTATAATTTTCTTGGCATCAATAGCACGCAAATGGAGATCCGATCTCAGTATAACAAAACAGAACTAGGGGTTTTTCCCGTCAGTATAGATACCCAAGATTTTCATAAAAAAGCCCTTTCAAAAAAAACAGTTACTGAAATAAAGAAATACTCACTAGACGGAGAGATGATTAAAATTCTAGGAGTTGATCGACTTGATTACACTAAAGGCATTGATTTAAAGCTTGAAGCTTTTGAACAATTTTTAATCGATTATCCCGAGTTTATCGGAAGAGTTCAATTTATTCAAATCGCGGTGCCTAGTAGAATAGATGTTCCTGAATATGCTGACTTAAAACAAAAAATCGAGAGTAAGACTGGTGAGATTAACGGTCGATTTGGAACCCTGAATTACACTCCGGTTAAATATATTTTTAATAGTGTTTCAACTCACGAATTAATGGCCCTTTATCGAACAAGTCAGGTTTTATTTGTCGCTAGTAAAAGAGATGGAATGAATCTTGTTTGTTTAGAATATATTGCTGCTCAAAAAGGAATTGATCCAGGGGTTGTGCTCCTTAGTGAGTTTGCTGGCGCTATTTCAACCCTATCTCATGCCATAAGTATTAATCCATTTAATATAGCGGCAACAAGTAAAAGAATATATCAAGCAGTGTCAATGGATCAAGTCGAGCGCCTTGAGCGTTATGAGGTGATGTATAATTATCTTAAAAATTATACTGCCTCGAACTGGGCTGAATCCTTTATGAGTGCTCTTAATATGCATCAAGTGGAGAAAATAGTGGAAGTAAAAAAAATTGCATCAGTGGACGACGTAAAGAGGATTACAAAAAAATACAAAGGAAGACCAACCGTTTTATTTTTAGATTATGATGGAACCTTATCGCCTATTGTTTCTGATCCAGAAATGGCAAATATAGATCAAAAGACCTATGACCTCGTAAAAAAATTAACAGAGCTGCCCATGACTCAAGTTGTGATTGTGAGCGGGCGAGGAGAAGCCTTTTTGAAGAAACAATTTAAAGGGCTCGATTGTTTTCATGCCTATGAGCATGGTGCGCTATTTTATGATTTTAAAACTAAAAAGTTACGAAATCTTATTAGTTCTAAAAAAGATAAATGGTATTTTAAAGCGATTGAAATAATCCGAGATTATTCAAAAAGAACGCCTGGTTCTTTTTTTGAAAAGAAAACTTATGCCATTACCTGGCATTATAGAAATGCAACAAGTGATTACGGTGAATTTCAGGCGAGAAAATTAGCAATGGATTTACAGGCAACATTCGCCCATTTACCAGTTTCAGTTATTATTGGAAAAAAAGTAGTTGAGATTAAAGCAAATGAGGCAAACAAAGGACGGTTTGCTGAATGGTTTATGGAGCGTTATGGAAAACATGCAGAGTTTTCTTTAGCAATCGGTGATGATCGAACAGACGAAGATTTATTTGAGGTGGTGAATAACTTTGGAGCGACGGTAAAAGTTGGAGAGTTTTCAAAAACCCATGCTAAATATTACATAGAGGAGCAAAGTAAGGTTGCTCCTCTATTAAAAAGTTTGTTTTAAATTTCGCAGTATTCTTGAGTTGGAGGTAAGCAAGACATTTGGTACCTAATCACTGGGTTTTGCCCAATTAGGTAATTACCACGAATGTTACTGTCAGCATGAATACCTTCATCTCCTGAACCACATAATGTTTCAAAATTTACTCTTAGGAATTCTTCACCTTCTTCGGGTAGATAGTTGTGATCTCTCATATACTGTCCCATGGCTTTTAATGCCCAATAATCAGCACTGATTTCCCCAAGGTGTTTCCATGTAACTGTTTTCCTACAATTCTCGCCTGTACCTTTTTGACAGCTTTTGAAAACGATTTTGTTCCATTTTTTACCCAAAAACAAACAGCCCTTTTTCTCAATGATTGAATACCTTTTATTACATTTCGTTTTCGTTTTTAAATTACTTTTTTTAAGATTACTAACACATCTAGAGTCGTCTACTTCACATTTCTGTCCATTTCTCTTATTAAGGTTATGAGCAATTTCTCTTTGGTAGCATTCAGCCATCGGCTGATAGGCCTTTTTGAACTTACCTGAATCAAAGTGATGAGAAATTTCATGCGCTAATATTAAGAAAATTTCATTATTTAACTGAGCAGAGTTTTTTAGTGTATTTAGTTTAACTAATAAACCTGGGCATACAAGAACGTACTTCTTTTTATCAGCAGTCGTTGCAAATGCATTAACAGTCATTCCATCCATTCCACAATGAGCTCTCCAGAGCTGCTTGAAGTAGCTACTCGTCACATTAGTACCTTCCATGAAATCGATATAGTTACCCACATATACTTTTTCATTGATGACCTTCTTGAATTCATTTTTATATTTCTCAGAGAGGTTTGATTTCTCGACGGCGATTGTTAGGTATTTTTTTATTTCCTTCACGTTTGCATCGCTGACAATATCTTTTTCAAAGTGACCAAGTTTTCTTTCAGCAGCGTAGATGATTTCTTGATTTAATATCTTCTCTTTGGCGATGTAAGTACGAAGACTTTTAAGTAACCCTTTTCTGGGTAATTCTTTTTCATATCTTTTTTCAGCATTACTTGTCGCCTCTAGAGCAATTTCGGTTTTTAATTTCGTAAAAAGCTCTTCTTTTTCGATGTTTTCAGGTCTGTTACATAACGTTTTCTCTGTTTCTTCGCAGAAGGTTGGAAGAATTTCTTCTGAAAAAATAGGCTGAGATAATAAAAGGCTGGTAAGCATGAGTAATGTGAACTTCATATTTTTCCCCTATGAGGTGTTCTTAGATGAAGTCTTCATACATTTGATAACTCCCTCGGTCTAGTAATATTAAGGATGTAGAAAAAATGACAGAGTGTAAATTATTGAAAATACTGCATTTAAAAACGATTCGGAAAAATAAAGTTAATACTACCAATATTTTGAGTGAAGCTCTCTGGTCCTTGTCCTAAAAAGACCATGTTCACGCTCTCATATTTTGCCTCTATTTCCATAAGGCTTCCCAGTAAAATACTCACTGAAATTTCAGGAGCAAATAAAGTGGGGAGTTGATCTGTGTTTGAAATGGACATCGATATTAGTGCGCCAAGTTTAATCAATGTAAAACTAGTTGGTTTGAAGCTCCATTCTTGTTTGTAGGTAAAAGACTCTGAGAAATTATTTGCTTTGATGCCACCAAGATCAAGGGCGTATATAGTTGTTCCAAATGAAATTTTTCCAACAAGGGGTTGCTCTCTAATTTGGTATAAAAAATGGGCAAGTAGCGGCATAGATCCATTGGAATCTTCTTTTTCGTCTGGTGCACTAGGGTTGTTACCTGCTCCTGGATTAACAACCTCTGTCGTTTTAAATCCTAATTTTGCATCGATTAAAAGGGAGTGAGATTTATCTTCATTAAATCTCATTCCAAACGCAACACCTAGTTTGTCATGATCAGCAGGGTGTGAAGAGATAAACTGTGTTCCGCCAATTTTTAATGAAAAGGCATGAGCTGAATTCATTAGTAAAATAAAAATGAGGAGACTTAATTTTTTCATTTAATTAACCTTTGACGCAGTTGAAAGTGTACAATACCATTTTTAAAATGAGGAATTATTTTTTATTTTTACTGTCAGGTCTTTTTATTTCGTGTAGTGGTCAATTTTCTGAAACGGACATTTCGAGTCTAGTTACTGATAAATCCGCAGCCTTTTTAGTTGATAGCAGTGAGCGATATTCTACCCATGGTGGATACGGTTCTTCATGTGCGCATCCTGGTGCCCACGTTATTTTTGATGGGGATGAAAGAACTCGAAATATTTACGCTGTTAGTGACGGTGTCATTGCAAGAATTGATTATTGTGAGACTGCGGGAGAAAATAATAAATATAATATTTTATTATCGATGGGACTTGTTGGAGCAACTCCAGTTTATATGGAATATTCAATTGAACCGTTTGCCGGCAAGCCTTGCGACAGTAATGAAGATTTTTTTAAAAGTGCGATTTTAGTTGAGGAAGGGGATGCCGTAACAAAAGGTCAGTTAATCGCAACAATCACTCCGAAAACTGATAGCGCTCACATTCATTTTAGTTTAATTGCTGATGGAGCAAATATTTGCCCTGATATTTTTCCTGCAAGTGTTTTTAGTGAAGATGTAATTGGATCTATTCAAGATGCCGGTTGCTCAGAATCGGCAACCTCTCTTTGCTTTGAATTAACAGAATCTGAAAAACCATCAAGGCTAATTAATAAGTAGGAGCCATTTTTTTAGACTCCTACTACAAATCATTATCTCTATAAGCTCATCATTAATTGATTGTCCGTTTCCTTTGGATGCATTGGATTTTCACGACTCTCAGGTTGTATGACTAATTTATCTCCATTGAAATAGTTTCTTCCAAAAACATACGGATTGAAAATATTATCTAATTGTTGCCCGAGGTAATCTTCTAGATCATTTTTAAACGTTGACGTTAAGAAAGATTCGGCTTTGTGTTCAGCAAAATATTTTTTCAAAAACGGCCGGAGTCCGCCTTTTTCCTCTAACCGATAATTAAAATATGCCATGAGCTTTGCACCTTTTGAGTAAGCATCTGTATCAGTCGTTCGACGATAAGTAGAGTGGCTGCCCATTTTTGAATATTTAAGTGAACCAACTGACGTTCTTGGGTAACCGTTATCTCTCCAACTTGCTAGCGCCTCATCTATCCAACCCGCATTTCCACGAGAGGGCATCATGTTTCTAGCAAAGTAGCTGTGATGAAGTTCATGGCCGAGAGCACTTCTACTTGTTCTTGTCGCTCCTGAATATTCCATTCCACCCATTCCTGCGCCATAAATGATGACATGTTGATGTGGCCAGGGGCCGTAATCATTTTCTAATTCTGCCAAAATTCTTAACGTATCTGTTTTTAACGCTTGTAAGTTGAGTTGACTGTAAATGGTCACAGGAATAACTCTTCCATCTATTGATGTGTAGCTAAACCTTTCTTCAGGGTAAGCATTTTTTTCTGTTAAATGAAAATAGATTGATGAGCTGGTGTAGTGCTCTGGAAATGTTATTTCAAAATGATTAACGCCAATTTCTTTAATCTCTCCATTGGCATATATCTGATGTTCCACATTTGTATTAATAATTTTAATTTCAAACGTATTTTTATACTGGTCATACTCTAGATTTGTTGGAAGGTATCTTTCAAGGTATCTTCGATCACTTAAATCACTCATCCAAAACGCAGAACGAACCGTTTTATCGTATGAATCAAAACTAACTAGCTTGTCGATTTTATTTAAGATCAGTAACTCGTGATCTCCTTGAGAGGAAAGTTGATCAATTACTCTTACCTGACTCGCATTTTCTGGTAGATACCTAGTTGGAGCGCTGATAGTTTTTCCGTCGAGCTCTATTTTTTCAATGGTTGGTATGAGGTCAAAGACTGGGTACCCGCTACTTGATTGATGAAAATTGATTCGTGTTTCAGCCGTTACTTCGTAGCTGTTGAGGTCATAAGTAATTATTGAGCGTGACTCCGTAAAATTAACGAATACGTTTTGATCTTCATTTCTAGAGTCGCCTCCAAAATCCTCTGGTGGGAAAAAACCATGTGAACTAAATGAGCATAAAAGTGCTAAAAGTGAGATTAATTTCATCCGTGAAATCCTTTATTGTTTTATCTTGGTTCAAAATATTATTTTATCTTAATTAACGTTAATGATTTTCTATGTAAGAAAAGATTAGAGATTCTTAGGTACTAATATCCCTTAGCCCTATACTTTCGCTCAAAAAATGGGCACTTTTCTTTGGATACAACTGGCTTATTAAACAAAAAACAAGGGAAGAAATCACTTTCAAGTTGTTGATATTATAGTTTTTTTTAAAAAGAAGGAGTCTTTATCTCATTGCTGTAATGTTTGACCTTAAACTAACCGAATAGCCGAGTAACTTTATCAAGGATTTTTCTAAAATGAAATTTAATAGAAATTTAGGGATCATTTTAATTTCATCTCTAGTGGGTTTTGGGTGTGTGCAGACTGCACCAGAAGATTCGGGGTCAAGTGACGTAAGTCCTAGATCAACTTCAAGCTCAGGATCTAAAAAGAATTTCAAAATGGACGGACCAAACGGGACTCTGAATTTGATTGCCACCAAGTCAGTGGATCTAAAGTCAGTTGCTGCAGCTCAAGAAAGTTATTCAAGGGTTTCTGTTAATTCTAACGGGTATTCAATATCGATGAGTGCGGGGGAATTTAGGGATCGAAATTTTCAGGTGAACGTACCCCTCCCTAGAGACGGTGAATTCGTATCAGTTAGTTTCTTTGATGAAAATAACAACAACGTAAGAGAAATAAATTTATAGGTTATAAAAAGCTTAGAATCATAACTAACTTTAACTTAAAGAAGACGGATAATATTATGAACATAAAAAAAATAATGATCTCAACATTGGTTTTAGGAGTTTTTACACCATCCGCATACACTGCCTCAGTATCTAAAACTGAAGTAATTTGTTTTGAGGATAGGATCAGTTTGTCAGACTGGGATGCTAATGATTTCTGTATGGAATGTAATATGGTTTATGATGACGCTGCAGGGTCCCCTGGCCCTGGCGAAATATCAGCCGCCTGTACGCCGCTCACATCAGGTTCAGCAGACAGTTTTAAGCTTATTGCTAACCCTGCACTTGGGTCAGGTGATGCAACCTTTACTCATCATCGTGGTGATGGAAACTTCGATTACACGGCCAGTAGTAATGCTTCTTTAGGCTCAAAATATGAGTTATTCTCAAATATATCTGGTTGGAAGGTAAACGTAGGTGGTTCAAATAATGACCCTAAAACCTTTGCTGTCACCTTTAACAGTAATCACGGTCTAACATCAAGTTTTGACATCTCTGATTTATTTGCACTTTACAATAATAAGCAAAGCCAATTGATTAGCAGTCAAACAGCCGGCGCCATCGTCTTAGTATTACCGGGAGGTCATGCTCCGCCAGAGGAATACGTTGATTTTTACGATGCCTACGAGCTAGGTTCTGCAAGTGTCGATTCAAAGTGTAATCCTAGTGATCCATCTTTTGATATGTCTGGAAGTGGATGTGATAGAAGTGCTTTAGCTTCTGCGATGACTTCTGCCAGTATTTCTGGTCTCGACAACGCTAAAGTTCGTAAAACTCCGGTAGATGTTTCAAAGAAAGCAATGTTCAATGTAGCCGCACTTGACTCAGTCACTGCTTCCGTGGCTAGTTTTGATGAAACTACAAACTATACCCCTGGGTTTAACTCATCAGGTTCGATTTCATCTGACACCGCAACTTTCCTAAGTGAGTCGAGTGGAGGTCTCGCTGGATACAACCTGAAAAAACAACGTAAATTATGTCACCTGTTTGGTTATCCTTGTGGATCTCCTGGTGGAGGGGCTCCTAGCGGTGGAGGATTAGGCGCGATGCCTGCTCCTGCAATCAACGCTGATTGGACAATGGGAGCTTCAGTTATTCACACCAGCTTACTATATGTTGAAACAAATTCTCCAGAGTGGAATCTGGAAATTGCACAATCCGGTGAAAATTACTACGAGTACTCTCTAGTAGGTGAAATTTCTTCTGGAAGCTGTCCAACAGATCCTTCAGGGTTTTCTTCGCTCACTAACCTACACCTCTCTTCAAGTACTCAGCTAACAGCTGCAAACTCTGGTGGTTATTTTCATTACGGTTTTAGAGAAAATTATGTAGAGCTATCTAGATCACCATGGTCAACTGATTCATATTACAACTCTGTCACCTCAACAGGAGTATTTCCAGGAGGTAACGATTTTCTCGTTCATAATAACTCAAATATTAGCAGTGGCGACACTACTTACACTGCATTCGTAGAACATTCATTTGGTAATTCCGGGAGCTGGGATTACATTGGTGCTCTAACTCTTAATTCATGCTCATCTCTATTAACTGAAGCAAACTGTAATTATTATAGTGGTTGCGAATGGGATAGCGGTAATGGAACATGTGGCGATGACAATATGCAGAATTGGGGGGGGGATGGATATCTTAGTAATGGATCTTACACGATCCCATCAACTGGATCATATTGTTTCTACAGTGTTTGGGGGACTGTAAACACCACGGATATCAATACATTAATGGGTGACTCTATGACAAGTGTTTCAAACCCGACTCAAGGAACAATTGAAATTGATGTCGTTGATAATAATGTTAATACATCTTCCAGCTCAGGCTGTAGTAGCGTTAGTGGGGGAAGTTATCAAAACGTTT
>Ga0181565_10002328_pt1 | contig 14495 bp, 14 predicted proteins | sample 101ome_16_FD_129661 | JGI IMG/M metagenome (GOLD analysis project Ga0181565, IMG submission 129661) | Coastal salt marsh microbial communities from the Groves Creek Marsh, Skidaway Island, Georgia - 101401AT metaG (megahit assembly) | ecosystem: Environmental > Aquatic > Marine > Intertidal... | reverse complement strand
TAGATCGCATGAGATCCTGACAATCCGTGGGATCAGCAGGTGATTCCAAAGAAAGCCTTCAATGGCTCATAAGGGGTTGCACTGCCTGCCTGGTTGGGTGATCTTTGGCTCCATGTTGAGTGTTATTTCACCTGCCAAAACGCTGGACTTCGAATCTGAACCTTTGACTTCCATACACTCTTGCCCAGCCTACTTGAAGCAGTCCAAGTTACTGATTGGGCAACTGAAGGCATGCTCTGAGGAGGACCTTTGCAAGCTCATGTCCATCAGCTCAAAATTGGCAGCATTGAATCAACAACGATATCAGAGTTGGAGCCCTCCTTTTACTCCAAAAAATGCCAAGCAGGCCTTGCTTGCCTTCAAAGGAGATGTATACACCGGCTTCCAGCTCACAGATTATCAAAACGCTGATTATGCCTTTGCTCAAAAACACCTTCGTATTCTCTCCGGGCTCTATGGTTTGCTGCGACCTATGGACCTCATTCAACCCTATCGTCTGGAAATGGGAACCTCTCTGAACAACCCAAGAGGCAACAATCTCTATGCTTTTTGGGGCGATCTCATTACCAAGGAGCTCAACGGGGCGATAGCCGAATCGGGCGAAGCCGTCCTGATCAATCTGGCTTCCAACGAGTATTTTCAGGCTGTTCTCAAAGATCAGCTGGAGGCTGCGGTGATCACCCCCATTTTCAAAGATCTAAAAAAGGGGCAATACAAAATCATCAGTTTTTTTGCGAAAAAGGCCAGGGGGACCATGTCGGATTTCATCATTCGGAACCGCTTGAAAAACCCTGAGGATCTCAAGGATTTTACCGGCATGGGCTATCGCTTCGATGAGGCTAGTTCAACTCTAGACCAGTGGGTCTTTCTTCGTGATCAAGCCGCATGAATGAACATTGGGCTTTATGCGTTGAGAGACTTCAGTCTTGAGATAATTTCCTCGAGCTGAGCCTGCATGGCTTGATTATCACGTTTTAGCAGTCTTAGCTGCGCTTTGACGTCATCATTGTTATCGCTGGCCATTTCATCGACGAAAATGGCATTGGCCAAGGAAAGCGAGATGAAGCCTCCAATCACTAATACCATGATCACAAAGGTATTCACACCATAGTAGAGCCACGGTTGGCCCAGCAAACTGGCCGCTTCAGGAGCTGCAGCCCAATTCTCGACCGTGAAGACTGAAAAGATAGTGTTCAGAGATCTCAAGGGGGTACCAAAGAAATCAGGAAGAGGGCGGCCGAAGAGTGTGAATCCCAGAAGTGAGAAAAAAACCAATTGGATTCCCAATAGGATGACGATTGCTCGGGATGCTTTGATCGCCCGAAGCACCCCTCTGACCATTTGTGCTGTGTCAGGTATTAATTTGAGAATACGCACCATGGATAAAAATCGAAACATTCTCAGGAATGCCAAACTCCCTTCCCCCATTCCGTGGACCAACACCCATAGGATGCTAGAGGCAATGATGCATAGGTCAGCACGGTTTCCCCAAGAGCTTGCATACTGTTGCCAACCTTCCATTTGAATCTTGCAAAGCATCTCGAGCGTAAAAAAGACCAGGACAACCCAGCTGATACTTTCAACCCAAAACGGCGTCAGCAAGTGATCCATAAAGGCGAGGAGAACGGTGAGGAAAATGACACTCAGAACCACTTTGGGAGCCGTGAAAAGTTTCATCATCACCGATCATCAAAAGACATAGAAATCATTCCAGCAAGGCTGGAACTAGGCCCCTTTTCCTGTATCCAATCAAGCGGGCATGGTAATCAGGACAACCATGTTCTGCCCATTAAGGCGAACATTCGGTCATGACGCTCCATTCTCCTTGAAAGTAAACTCGAGCTCGCAGTTTTTGACCCTCCTTTAGCGAGATAGGCATGGAAAACAATTTGGCATGGTTTGAAGGCTGACCCCCAATCGCTCTGGGGTCAGTCCCATCGAGGGTCACATAAATTTGTCCCTGTTCAGCATTCAAATGCCAGCCATCAGCTCGAAGCTCACATTCAGCCGGACTGAAATCGGGCACAAGGCCCTGGCGAAAAAGTTGTGCCAGAACGATGTCACTCCGAAGGGGAATGTATTCATTCAAGATCCTGCCGACCTCGACCTTCCAATGCGCATCGCGAGTGCGGGGCTGACCCTCTCCACGGCCACTATCTCCCCAACGAGCTGACTCTGCGATCACTGCCGATTCAATTTCCTTGGCACGGCGAGCCACCACTTCATGGACTGCATCAGGGGTGAGAGAACCCTCATGGCGATACAAGGCATGAATGCGATCGGCCGCCCGAATACGGAATTCAAGGTTCTCCAAACATTGCTGCCATAACCATTGAGGATTACTCGATTCAAATTCTTTGCCAGCGGGGAATGGACCCGTACGATCTTCCTCGATACCTTGGTTCATCCCACGCATGAGGAAAGTATGCTCGGCATCCCAGATAAAAAACTGAAAACCCTTGCGTTCGGAACGGTGTCGCATGCCATACCAGTTGTTGTGCCAACGATCCCCACCAAACCATGTGATGGCTGCATCCAGGTTACCTCCGTAAAACAGGATCATGTTGTAATCGATTAAATTATCGATATCGATCAGCACTTCAGCATCAAGATCCGGTTCGCCCTTGGGAGTTCTACCTTGGAGTTTGTAGTAAGCCGCATTGTCCTGCAGCCCTTGACGGGCTATCTCATAAACCCGCCTCCATGCATCCAGAGACCCATCCGATGCCATGATGCCCCCCTCCTTACTCGCCTTGACAACATCGTAGTCCTCAGCCTTGCCCCCAAAATATTGAGCACCATGCCCTGCCTTGGGGCGTTCGCATGTGTTGTACAAACCCCAGTAATGGCCATTGATAAAGAGATGACAAAAATAGCCCCGCATCGCAGGCTGACCGAGTGAAGCCTGCAAATCGCGATTGATCTGATCCCGAAAGAGTGCAGCTTGAGGGTCTCCCCCCATACTCCAGGAGTAGTTGGAGGAACACCTCAAGTCCAGATGATCAAAAGCTTTCGCTCCCTCCTGGCCAAAAAGCGGATACTTCAATTTGCCCTCTCCATAACTGTCACGAAAAAAAAGTCGAAAAGCATGCTTGGCATTGTCTTCTCGTCGGCTGAAACCTCCTCGGATACGCACGCCAGCATCGATTTGAAACCCCTTGCTTCCATCTCCATGGATCAATTCCACTGAGGCTGGGCGCTCCCAATCCCGACCATCCTCCTGAGCGTTGGCGTAGATACCTCGGTTGGTATCAAAAAGATGATCCATTTCGGTCACTAAAGAATAGGATGGGATGGATTGAAGAGCTTGCTCCCACTCACTTTTATAGGCCGGATCGTCCACCACACGAGGATCCATGCCATAGTCCACTCGATTCCTTCCCCAGTGGTAAGGAAAACCAACCGGCGGCAAGCCATCGGGTGATTGGCCAACAATATCCGATGCAAATAAAAAGGTTCTGGTAACCGCTGAGGATGGCAGATAGCCCTCAGCAAAAGCCCTGGCACGAATCACCGTTGTCTGAGCCACACGAAAAGGACCTTCATATAGGATTCCCTGCCCTTTTTCTGGAATAGAGCCATCAATGGTATACCAAATGCGTGCTGAGGACTCTTCGATCTCTAGACTCAGATCAAAGGGTTGGGCTTGAAAACCTCGCTTCTTGCTAAATCGGATTTTTGAAAGTCGGCCAAAAGAGGTCGGCCCATTAGCTTTTCCTGGTGTGGCCTCAAGGAGAGGTTTCATGGCTAGGGTTTGCCCAACTTCCCAGTCAGATGAGAGTCCATAGGAAACATCCGATTGCTGAGGCGGGAAGGAAGGAGCCAGTTCATGGATCACCTGCCCTTTGGGCTTGTCGATCAGAGCCAGATATTCGCCTTTGCTTGAAAGCCTGAAATTGGTGTGCAAGGCAGTGGCCGCGGCAGCTCGATCCTTACCAGAAGCAAAAACGACGAGGAAAGCTCCTGGGGCAAGCAAATGGTCGGGAAAGGACCATTTGTTGAGATCATCAGGGTCATCAGTAAGACAATAATTCGCGAGCTGCACCGCAGCTGCGCTGAGGTTTTGGATCTCAATCCAGTCCACTCGCTCCCCATCCTCATCCACAAGGCCCGCATCGTTTTCAGCCACAATCTCACTGATAGCAAGAGGTTGAGTGGCCGCCCCTGCCCAGGGAGTCAGGACTGATGCGATCACAACGAGGGATAATAACCAACTCATGCTTTGCATCGCGGTCATAACCCTAAAAAGATCCCGATCAAGACGTCTCTGATTCATGGCTTGCTATGCTGACGAATGTGTTCAAGTTCATCGGCACTTGCCTTACCATCTTCATCAAGATCCCACTTCAGCCACTCGCGCTGACGAGCATCCAGCCTTGGTTGCCGACCTTCTAATTTGCCGACATGGTCCTTTAAGGTGGTCGTGGCGACAAAATGATCCCAGCTCTCGTAGCGACCTTCGTCAATATCTTGGGATAACGGACCGATTTCTTTTGCCTCTAGCTGCCCATTCCCATTGAGATCATAGCGATCAAAGAGCTGTTTTCTTTCTCTCCAATATCCTTTTTCAGACTCTTCACCCGAAAGACCCCCATCTCCATCTTGATCGTATTTCTCAACCCAATGCTTGGGAGCATCAAATCGAACTCCCTTTTTGCCTTCTTTTACCCCATCATCTTCTTTCTCTTCACGAAAGGATTTGCCTCTTAGCTTAGGCGTTTTTCTCATGGCTTCACGTTCGGAAGCATCCAAGAATCCATTCGCATCTGTGTCAAATTGTTGCACCCATTGCTGCCGTCGCAATTCATAGGACACACCCTGGATGCCTTTCGCCCCTTCCAAAGGGGATAACTCCTCGGCAGTCATTGCTTTCTCACCTCTACTGCTTAGCGGCGCTTGATAGGAATCACTGCAAGCCGATAGTCCAATGAGAAGAAGCCACCACCATGCCGACATGGGAGACTCCGGGGGATTGGCGAATTTTTCTGAATTTTGGAATACAATCATGGGAAGTCGAATTAGACCTCGTTATATGAGTGACACAAGCACACCCGATCCGTGAAGATGCCGTAGATGCCATCGGCTGGCTCAGCATGTAGGGTTTTCGGGGAACCATTTCAGTCTATTTCAAAACACCGGGAAATCAACCCTGTTAAGGCCCTGAAAGCTCCCTGCTGAAAGACAATGGGGCTTTGTCGAGCAAAACACGAAGCAGGCGTTGGCCATCGCCTTAGAGGTTCAAAGTAACAATAGATATGTTCATCCACTCAGTCTCCCATGCCGTCCCCACAACATACTTTTCTCAGGAAGATTGCCTGCACGCCTTTGAACGAGCCTCTTGTTTTCATCAACTTGGACCCACTTCACAAAAACTTCTCAGACATGTGTTGGGACGAGATAATGGCATCGAGCAAAGGCATTTGTGCCTTCAAAAGATTGAGGATGCCTTTGAAGCAACACCCGAAAGCCTCCACCGGCGCTTTGAGAAAAACGCCCCACTGCTTGCCACCCAAGCGGCTTCCCAGGCTCTGGATAAAGCCAAGCTGCTACCCAGTGAAATGGATGCCCTCATCATCTCAACCTGCACAGGTTACCTTTGTCCTGGGCTGACAAGCTATGTGGCCGAAAATCTCAAGATCCCCTTAGACCATGTCTTTTTAGATCTAGTGGGTCATGGATGCGGGGCTGCCATCCCTAATATGCGCCAAGCCCAAGCCCTGATCGACTCCCACCAAGCCACTCGGGTACTCTCGGTATGCGTTGAAGTTTGTAGTGCTGCCTTTTATTTGGATGATGATCCTGGAGTCCTGATTAGCAATTGTCTTTTTGGAGATGCTGCCGCTGCAGCCGTTTCATCAAGCATGCCACCAAAAAACCAACGCACAATTGAGACAATGGCTTGGTGCTCCCAGCTCAAACCACATCATCGGGATGCGCTTCGTTTCGAGCAGCGAGGCGGTAGGCTGAGAAATATTCTTTCACCAGAAACCCCTCATTTGGCGGCAATGAGCGCAAAAGAGGATTTCCAAAAAACGCTGGAGAAAAACCAATTGGACTCTTCCTCGGTCACCGCCTTTGTGACCCACGCTGGAGGTCGACGCGTCGTGGATGCGATCATCCAGTCCATGAATCTAGCGCCCGCTGACTTAACGATCAGTCGCCAATTACTGGCTCGATACGGCAACACAAGTAGCCCTTTTGTTTTGATGGCCCTCGAGGAGCACCTTCGTCAACAATCTCCATCTGGTTATTGGTGGATGAACACATTCGGCGCTGGATTCAGTAGTCATGGGCTGATGCTTAAAGTAGAGTAAGAGGCCTTGTGCATCGTTCGATCCAACCAGAAATCCTGGATACACTTCCTTCTGACCATCCATCGGCTCTGGCATGCCGGAAGGATTTGAGAATCATCAATCGATGCATGAATCATGCCTGGCTACTCGAGCGCCACACCCGTTGGATCAGGAACAAAAAAAATGGCCCAATCCGAATTGCAGAACTGGGGAGTGGAGACGGCAGCCTGGCCTGCAGGTTATTGAAGCAATGGGGTCCAGTCGAAGAAGGGAGTCAGGTGATTTTTGTGGATCAGGCTCCCTGCTTGGAAAAAGATCATGCCCAGCAGCTCACCGCATTGGGATGGCAAATCGAAAACCAGGTCATGGATGTGTTTCAATGGGCTGAAAAGGCCCCAACTGATATTGATCTATGCTTCGCGAGTCTGTTCATCCATCATTTCAGTTTTCAACAAATTGGTCAGCTCTTTCAAAAGTTGAGTCGCCACACCAAAGCTTTTCTTTGCCTTGAGCCGCGGCGAGATTGGAAAGGCCTTATTGGAGCTAAGGCCCTTTGTTGTCTTCGATGCCATCCCATCACTTTGAATGATGCCCTGATCAGCGTACAAGCAGGCTTTCGGCACAAGGAGCTGTCACACATTGCAGACGGGAACTTTCCTCCAAATTGGGAAAGGGTTGAGAGACCTGTTGGGCCATTCAGCCATCTTTTTTTGACCACTTGCTTTCAAGGTGTCCTGTGAAACCATTTAAACCCATCACCATTGCAGGAGGCGGTATTGGAGGCCTTTCACTGGGTATCGGCCTCCGCCAAAGAAGCGTCGATGTTCAATTACACGAGGCGGGTGCCTACCCTCGTCACCGCGTTTGTGGAGAATTCATCAGTGGCAAAGGGTGGCAAATCATTCAATCATTGGGTTTGGAAAAGGCATTACTCGATGCTGGTGCTGTCGAGGCCAGAACCTTCAAATGCTATGGCCCCGACAGGATCTCTCAGGTCCTTCCTTTACCCTCACCTGCTTTGTGTCTTTCACGTTTCCGAATGGATGCGTACATGGCCGATGAATTTGTCAAACTCGGGGGTAAGCTATTCACTCAAAAAAGCGCTGACCCTTCCATGAGCGATCAAGCCGAGGGATTGGTTTGGGCCAAAGGGCGCCAGCCTGCTTCGAGTCGAAAGTACGGTTGGATCGGCTTCAAGTGTCATGTCACCGCCTATCCTCTGCAGGCCGATCTGGAGATGCATTTTGGCAATGATGGGTATGTGGGGCTTTGTCGAGTTGAGCATGATAAAATCAATGTCTGCGGTTTGAAGCGGATGGATGAAAAACTCGAGACCCTGACCCCTCAAAAGCGTTGCACGCAATGGGCCCTTGCGTCGATGCATGAGTCTCGAAAGCGAGATCTCCAGGAAAGCACAGTGTTGGAGGAAACCATCTGTTACACAGCCGGCCTGAGTTACAGAAATCAGGCTACCTCATCGGCTAAAGCCTGGATTGGAGATCAGCGAACACGGATCCCTCCATTCACTGGCAATGGTATGTCCATGGCGCTCGAGTCAGCTCAAATCGCTGTGGAACCCATACATGCTTATGCAACCGGAAATCTCACCTGGCCAATTGCCTGCCAAAAAATGGGCCTCATGATGAGAAAACAATTCCGAGCAAGGGTCGCTTTTGCCAACCTGTTCCAGCACTTACTCATGACAGACGGCCCCCTCAATCCTAAAAATGTCCTCATCAAGCACCTTCCTTGGATCTATCCCCACTTATATCGCTGGACACGGTAGGTTGCCAAAAACTGACCGGACCCTGCTCAAACCATTGAATCCAAACAAGTTGCCGAGAAGCATTGTCCCATGGAAGCATGAGGTGGAAGTCTCTACCTGAGCGTTGAAAGGGCGGTATCGCGATAGCAAGACCGAGGTGATGAGACTTTGAATTCAATCATCCTAGGCTACGCGAAAATCGGTCATGCAAACCGATCCCTTGCTGGTCTGGGAACTCGTGATCGTTCCGCCCGTCACCAGAAGAACCCTATGGGTTAAGTGACAGCACCCTAAAGATTTAAACCATGTCGAGGAGGTAAAATTTTTCTTCCTTAGCCAAGGAATTATGTTATGAGTAATAAAGCTATTCCTTAATAGTGATTCATCAAACTGGGCTCCTGCAGCGATGTAGGGGCCCTTTTTTCGTGGCTTCGAAAAATATCCGGGGGATCTCCGGCTCTTTTTTCTTCCCCCAAAAATGAGGCGGATTTCCCTTAGCGCCTTGAGTCTCCCTGAAACCAAGGGAGATCCTTCTGGATAAACTCCTGATCTTCAAAGGCAGAATGGCCATCCACGTAAGTGATCACACTCCCAGGTTTTGAACCGGTCCCTGAACCATGCCGAGCGTGTTGCTTGGTGGGGGGGTTGATGGTCGAACCAATCGGGTGCGGGCCACCTGCGTTGTAAACACGCTCATGATCCCAATCCGGAGCAATGAAATAAGTGGAACAACCAAAAAAGAAGATAGAGCTTGGTTCTGGAACCGTACTGAACTTGGGCATCTTGATGCCATTAGGGCCGGCCATGCGCTCGTTGATACCGTAGGAAGCGGTGAATTCGATTGTCTCAGCATCGACACCACGACCGCTCATGCGCATACGAACTTTCCTCAAGTCGCTGTGATCATAAGGACCTTCATGTTCCGCTGGATCTTCAAAGGACTGAAGGTTTTCAAAGTAGCCAGCCCGGATCATGGATTTGATCCAGTCAGTATGATCCGAATTGGTCGCCTTGGGAAAATGACCATTGAAGTCATCTCCATACATCATGGTCGCCAAGGCAATTTGTTTTTGATTGTTCATACAAAGCACCTTGCGCGCAGATACTTTGGCTCCAGCCAGAGCTGGGAGAAGTAGGGAAGCAAGGATGGCAATGATGGCAACAACCACCAGTAACTCAATCAGAGTGAAGGCGTGCTTGGTTTTCATGAGCATGGGGAACTTTTAAATTGTGACATGGAACTTCACGTTGGACAAGCACCAAGGGAGAAGGCTCATCACTGAAACAATGCAAGCACTGACTGCGCATGAAACGCCTCAGGAGGAGGCACGCGCCCTTGGCAATAGACTCCCCAAACCTCCATCGACTCCGATGACTTGTCCTGTGACCCAAGATGATTTGGAGGATAGAAGCCATGCCATGGTTTCAGCCACATCATTGGCTTGCCCTAGACGCCCAAGGGCATGCATCTGGCGCGAAGCATTTCGGCTGGCTTCATTAGCAAACAGGCCTTGGGTCATCGGGGTCTCAACCAGACCAGGTGCGACACAATTGATCCGAATACCCCTCGGGGCATAGGTGGCTGCCGCAGAAAGAGTCAATCCCATGATGGCTCCTTTCGCCGCAGCAACAGCCTCGTGATTGGCCATCCCAATTCGGCCTGCCGCCGAGCCGGTCAGCACAATGGAACCCCCACCGCGCATCATGGCTTTGGCCGAAGCCCCCAGAATCCCGAAGGAAGTGGTGACGTGGGTTTCCATGATCCCCCTCCATTCCTCCTGAAGCGTCAGGTGGGCCGGCTTGAGCAAGAGACTGCCGATGCAGACAGCCACTCCATCTAGGCCACCCATTGATTCAATGGACATTTGAATGGCATTTTGAACGGCAACCCAATCGGTGGCATCCACTGCAACGGAACCAACACAACCATTGTCCAGAAGCTTTTGGAGCTTGCCTGCATCTCGCCCAGCTCCAAAAACCTGATGCTGTTGGGAGACAAGGATTTCACAGAGGCACGAGCCGATGCCACCTGTGGCTCCGAAGACGAGATATCTACCGTTTTTCATGGATCAAGTCAGACAATAACTGAGAATTGTGGTGCATGGACATGTTCAATCCATGCCACCGTTTCTTGGGGTGTCAATCGGACCAGGGCCATTGATGTGGCTGATCTTTCAATTATTTCGTGCAAGTTAAACTCATGGCGTGCACCTGACTGAGGCGGCCAAGGCAGGCTATGTCAAGGCTTTGGCTCTAAAGAGGTTCGTTTCAAAAACCCCGTTGCATCCACGTGACAAGGGGTTAGGATGATGGATACGGATATGGATGAGTTTTGCCTCAAGAAAATGTCAGCCATGCTCTCGGATCTCGATCATCTGATTGCTGGGACCGATCCAAGTGTTCAATCGATCCCAAACATGACCGTCAACGTCATGCTTCGGAGAATTAGAACGGATCTAAAGCAATTAGACACAAGGCTTTTCATGAACAGTCGATTCCTCGAGGGCCTGATTGAGGATTGAAGTTGCCCACTTAAGGACTTTCTAGGGATGCAGATTTTTCGTCGAGAACCCTGCCGCTGAAGTCGCTTGGCAGGCTGTCCGCAAACACTTTTAACTCGTTCAACTTAACCAAAAGCTTTACAAGAGCCTCATGAACCAAATCTTTCGCTATACTCTGTGCTGTATGCTCATGATTCAATGGATCCAGGCAGCTGAATCCAGCCAGCCTGCTGACCTCTCAGGTGTCTGGACATCCACCGCAACCATTGATGAGTTTGATTCGAGAACCGCCCAGTTGACCTTAACAAAAAAAGAGGATAAGTGGGCCGCATCCATGATCAATGAGAATGGTGAGAAAACCGAATTAACCCGAGTTGTTCTGACCGGAAAAACCCTCAGCATCGAATTTGACATGGAGCGCGATGGCCAAAAGGGTGTCATTGGGGCCAAGGCAGAACTGGACAAAGAGGGTACCTTGAAAGGCACTTGGTATGCCAAGGATGGCGACGGATTTGAACTCATGAGCAACCAATGGACGGCCTTCAGATCTTTGAAAGCGACATTGGCTGGCACTTGGCAAGTCACTGCCAAAACGGATAATGGGGACATGGATCATGAAATGGTCATGACCCAAAAAGGATCAACCTTTGAGGGTGTTGCCATCAGTAGCGAGGGAGAAGCTCCTTTCAGCCATCTCAAAATCGACAAACATCACCTCAGCATGCAAGTGGCTTATGCAGGCGGAACCGTCAAGATCAAATCTAAATTAATTGCTAAAAACCGCCTGGAGGGGAAGTGGGTTTATCAGGATGAGTTTGACCAAGAGGTCGCTAACGGGGCTTGGATGGCTTCCAAACCAGAAAAAAAGTGACACGCAATACACATTGAGTTTTGCAAACCTGCAGCAAAGGCTGCAGGTTTTTTTTCTTTTACATTCCGACATATCACATCAATTTCAGTCCGCTTTCTGAATTCAGCGAATGCCCGGAAACCATAGGAATGGACGCAAATCAAAAGATCTTATTCGTGGATGATGACCCTCGAGTGTTGCAATCACTCAGGCAGGTTCTGGCAAAGCATTATGATGCCCAGTTTGCCAGTTCAGGTGCCGAGGCCCTCACCTTATTTCGAAACAATGGGCCTTTTGCCGTGGTGATCTCGGACTTTGCCATGACCGAGATGAATGGCGTCCAACTCCTTCTAAAAGTCCGGGAACTGGATAGCGACGTTGTGACCATGCTCTTTACGGGAGCTGCGACCTTCGATGACGTCTCAGAGGCCGTCCGGCTTGGCCACATTTTTCGATTGATCGGCAAACCCTGTGGGTCGAACCAACTGCTCAAAAACATCGAAGATGGGCTTCGTCAGCATGCGCGAATTCATGCAGAAAAAGCCATGCTTGAGGAGACCCTCAATGGAACCATCTCCATCTTGACCACCATCCTCTCTGCCACGGGCCCTCTTTTTTTTGGTCGGGCCCAACGAGTCAAGAAGCTGGCCTTCAAGCTGGCAGAACATCTGCAGATTGAAGATACATGGACCGTGGAAATCGCCTCCACCTTCGCTTTCCTAGGCTACCTCAAACTCCCACTCTCCATGCAAGAGCGGGTTTATCACAAGCAAATCGTACCGGATAGAGTGCTTCACCTAATCGAAGGGTTTCCAAGCTTTACCAGTGATTTACTCGGGCAAATCCCACGACTGGAAAAAATTGCCGAAATCATCAGGATCATTCCCCTGGATTATACCCAAACATGGGACAAGCCGCCTTCAACCCGACGATTGGCATCCGTCATTCGGCTTGCCAGAGACTACGAAGAGTTGACCGGTGGCAATCATGGGCCCAAGGCCATTTATGGGATCCTTTCCGAAAAAAAGAACGGCTACCTACCGGGGGGACTGGAAGCTCTGCGGGAATTGATAGACCTCAACATCGAGCTCCCACCTGAAAAGGAAATCTTTCTCTCTCAACTCAAACCAGGCATGACCCTTTCCAATGATCTCAGGATGGATGATGACATGCTTATCCTCGCTAAGGGAACAGAGGTCAACAAAATCATTGTGGAGCTCTTGGATAATTATCGCAGGACCTACACCAGCGAGTCCTTGCCTCGCTTCGTTCGAGTCATAGAGGATGGAAAGCTTAATTTTTGAGACCCCTGAATACTCTGACTATTTATCTAAAATAGGAACCATGCGATGGATGTGGTTGGCCATCACACAGCAGCGACATGACCCCTTGGCCAAAATGGGGATCGACGATTCGATTGCATGGGGCCAACATGGACTGATGGTGTGATCGGGTCAGCAAAGGATCCGCCTAAGATTGCAGCCACCGAAGTCTAGGGACTTTGAATTCCCTCATCAAAGACGAGGTAACGAATGTGAACACTATTTTTCCAAACCAGTGCCTGCCATCATGAAAAACTCAATTAGGACAGTTGGGCCTTTTTCTCCTTTTCTCATCGGTTGTTGGGTTGGGTTGCTCGTATGTCAGGCTACCCATGCGGGTTCATCCCTTAGATTGGATGAGCTATTTCCGGGTGATCGATTGGTCGATATTCAAATCAGCCTGTCACCTTCCGATTGGGATACGCTACGGCATCAGAGTCGCGGTTTTATGGAGGCCCTCAGTCCTCAGCGACGCACCTCACCCCCGCCCACTCCTTACGAGTATGTCCCTGCACAGGTAAGCATTGATGGGGTTACTTTCCAAAAAGTGGGCTTACGCAAGAAGGGCTTCTTGGGATCACAGGATACCACCCGACCCTCTCTAAAAATCAAGCTTGACCTCTTCGAAGATGGGCAAGACATCGATGGACTCAAGACCCTCACGCTCAATAACAATAAGCAGGATGTCACCCTGATGAATCAGTATCTCGGTTACCGGATGTTTGATCAGGCCCAGTCCCCCGGATCTCGTTGTGGATTCGCCAAGGTAACAGTCAATGGAGCCAACCTTGGAGTGTATGCTCACGTGGAATCGGTGAAACGCCCCCTTCTGAAAAGGGAATTTGGCGATGACAGTGGGAGTCTTTATGAGGGGACGGTGGTTGATTTTTTCAAAGGATGGGAGCAAAGCTTTGAACTCAAAACGGGGGATGCAGAAGCAAGTCAGCCCCTGATTGATCGCCTCACTGAAATCCTCTCAGGATCGTCCTCAAAGCCTCTGGTGGAAGGGCCCATGAAAGGAAAAGCATGGGTACCAACCCATGGATCCCAGGACAATCAGTGGTTTTTGCCGAACTTCGATGACAGTCGCTGGCAGGAGGGCGAAGGGGCTTTAGGTTATGAGTCAGAAAAAGGGTTTGAATCGATGATTCATCCAAATTGGGTTTTCAAGAGTTCCCTTCACGGTCGTGCCTCAAGCGCCTACCTGCGTTACCGGTTTGACATTCAGGATCTTTCCCAATGGACAAGAGGCCGCTTGCTCCTTCGTATGCGGTGTGATGATGGTTTCATCGCCTATCTCAATGGGAAAGAAGTGGCACGACTTCACGCTCCGGAAACAGTCAAATGGAATGCAGTTGCCACCGAAAGTCGGCCCGATACCAGCAACGCTGCCTACACGGATTTTGATATCACTGCTCACCGCGATGCCCTGAAACACGGTGACAACGTCCTAGCCATCCATGGGCTTAATATTTCTAAGGAAAGCAGCGACATGTTGATCGAAGCCTCCCTTGCTTGGTCAGATTTCGATTTAGAAAAAGCTCTGTGGCAGGTCGTAGACGAACAGGCCTTCTACCGATTTTGGGCCCTGGAGGGGCTCTTGAGCTTCTGGGACGGTTATTCGGGCAATCGAAATAATTTCTTTTTCTACTGCCATCCGCAAACCCAGAAACTGCATTTCATGCCCTGGGGCACCGATTGTATGTTTCAAAAATACAGCATGCTTGGCATCGATCCCAATTCCCCAAGATCGGTTCGAACCGT